>Ga0172362_10002293_pt1 | contig 16673 bp, 16 predicted proteins | sample LakKivs1_kivu2a2_FD_114534 | JGI IMG/M metagenome (GOLD analysis project Ga0172362, IMG submission 114534) | Sediment microbial communities from Lake Kivu, Rwanda - Sediment s1_kivu2a2 | ecosystem: Environmental > Aquatic > Freshwater > Lake > Sediment | place: Rwanda: Western Province, Lake...
CTTGTGACAATAAATCCGCCGTTTAGTGTTAGCAGATTGGTCGAGAAATCGTACATAGGGGTACTTAGAAGTGAGATTGTGTATTTTAATAGAAAGGTTGGCAGAATAAGTGGTTTTGCACCACATGGCATCGGGTGCTATCTGCAATCAGACATAAATACAAGTTGGGACATAATAGAAAATACTGCATTGTCCTGTGATGATATTTTATGGGTCAGGGGGTATAGGGGGATATTAAAAACAGACAATGGACATTATTTTGGAAAGCCTGTTCCGATGTATTGGCGCATTAGGGGTGAACAAAGGAAATTGGTGATACCAGTTTCATGGGATGATAGGTTTTTGTTCTCGTCATGGGAAGAGAGGAACTTTTATGGTGGGAAAGCCAGTAATAGTGTAGAAGATGCGATGCATGACATCTACTCAAGTTTAGATTTTTGCGGTGAGAATAATATCCCATTTGTAATTAATCTGCATCCGATACATTGGGTCAATGGGGTTATAGAAACAATGAAGTTATTGGAGAAACTGGTGCCTTATTGCAGGATGATAAAGTGCCCGATGTACACGTTTACCGAATTGTATAAGATGGTAGCCAGATGAGTATTTTAAATTATCCTGTGATGGCGTACAAGGTTATGGTAGAAAAATGCTACTACTGGCGTTGTTTGAAATCAAAAAGTTATGCATTGAGTTTTTTTAGAAAATATTTGCCACTAGATTTTATAGATGGCATTGGGAACAAAACACTGTTTGATTTTGGTTGTGGAAATGGGCGTGTGATGATGATGGGTTCTAATCTTGGAATGAAATGTGTAGGGTTCGACATAAAGGGTAGCCAATATCTAAAAAGGTTGGTGGGTAAGTATTCCGATTCAGTTAGGATTCGCATAGGCGATTTCGGTAGGTTTTTCCGATTGGGGCTAAGGGATATTGACCTGTTTACCTTTGTGCAGGTCTATGAATTTATGGAGAATGCAAATAGGGATGGCGTGTTTTACAAAGCGTGTGAAATGTTGAAACCTAATGGCTATATATTATTTCAGACTGTTAATCCGTCAAATATGTATACATCAAAAACGGGTTGCAAGTTGAGCCAGACGCATACATTTTTCCCTTATCCTACAAGGGAATATTTTATGAAGATATTCGAGAGGTGTGGGCTAGAAGTTGTCTCGGAGTTCTATGAGGGGTTTAGGTATCCGTTTTGGGACTCGTTTTTGTTGAAATTTATGCCTTATGCGAACACACTTTGTTTTGACCCACCAATGTTATGGAAAATCTTGAAACCACAAAAGCGGGGTTTCATATCGTTCTTATTGAGGAAGCGGAATGGATAGTAGCATAGAGGAAAGAGACACTGCGTTTTTTGACGATATTGAGAGACTGTATAAAAAAATCAGCAAGTTCAAAGGTGTTAGGAAAATCGTGGGTGATTGGTCGCTGAATAAAATAGATGAGGTCAATATGGAGTTGGTGTCACCATACTTGAATGGTAAAAAAGTGTTGGAGATTGGCTGTGGTCGTGGATGTATGACATCTGAAATGTCGAAGATGGCAGACGTGGTAGCGTTCGATATATCGAGGGGGAGCTTGAAATATGCAGAGAGCCTTGGAAATTTTAGGGACTCGCAGATATTTCAGGGTAATGTGTGTGATATGCCGTTGAAACGTGGTATTTTTAATGTGGTGGTAGTAGCTGAGGTATTGGAACACTTGCCGAAATTGGATAGGGCGATGGTAGAGATACATAATGTGATAAAGCGTGGTGGTATTGTTGTGGCTTCTGTGCCGAACTCTCTCATATATTTCTATCCGTTGACCTTGTTGATGCATATTAGCAGGATTGGCAAAATAGCATCAAGACAGATAGATGACAACAAAGATATTTACCACAGGCCGTTTTTGCCTCATCAGTTTAGGAGACTGTTTGAAGAGCAGGGCTTCGAGATTGTGAAACACAGGACTTCGATGGTTTATTTTTGGCGATTCCCTTATGAGAGAATTATCTTTGGTATTGAGAAAGTATATCCCAAGATTGCCGAGTGGGTGATTAAAAAGGTTATAGAGTGGACTGATTCAATACTTGAAAGAAACATACCCTTAATTAAGTGGATTGGGGCAAGACAGCATATAGTGGCGAGAAAGATATGATTAACGATACCAAGTATTTTTTCTATAACTATCTGCATCTGATAATTGGAAATGTCGGGTATAGTATCGTCAGCATCATCAGTGTTTTTTTGCTGGTCAAATTGCTGTCGCCTGAAGGATATGGAATATATGTACTCTTTATGTCGGTGGCCTCGATAATATCGGTGCTAACCATGTGGTCATCAAGTTCTATTGTGAGGTATGGTAGGGAAGAGTTTACCAGCGACAGTTCTATAAAAAAGACGTTTTGGGCTAACTATACGCTTTTGATTCCTGCCTTTGTAATTTGTTTTATCTTGGTATATATATTTAGAGGAAAGTTAAGTGGTTATATCGGGGTGTCGGAGAGCACGTGCGTTTTACTGTTTGTGTATATTCTAGTAAGCAACCTAGCCACAAATATACCCGTGTATTTTCAGGCTATGGGCAAGATGAAGTCGTTTGCCTATTTACCTTTGATTACGGGTGTCTCGTTTATGATATTTTTGTCTGTTATGTACTTGTGGCATATTTCAGCCCCTGTGGATTTGCTGATTTATGCTGCCATATCTGTCTATTCGCTTGCTGCCATTGTAGGGCTTGCTCTTTTGTGGAAACACATAACTCCTATTAGATTCTCATGGGATTGGGCTAAGAAATGTTTTTCTTTCTCGTGGCCTTATATTTTTGGTGGGATAGGACAGTCGGTGTCGCAGAGTTTTGGGCAGGTAGCGATAGGGTTATTTATGGCGGCATCTTTTGCTGGAATATACAATATCGCTTTTATATTGCAGAACTACCTTATTATGATACCTATGCTTTCGATAGGATTGATGTTCCCGCTAATGACCTCGTTGGTGGTTAGTGGCGACAGAAATAAAATAGAGCAGTATGTCAAAACATATGTTCCGCAGATTGAGTTTCTATGGGTGGTTTTGGTTTCGACGGTTATACTTTTGGCACGTGAGATTTTTTCAATTTTTGGGGTGGATTATATGGTAGGGGTTATGCCATTTACTATTTTGCTTGTCGGGGTGGCGTTCAGAATTATCGTGATAATTGAGTCGCCGATAATAGTGTCATATGGATTGAACAAGCAGGCGGTAGCAGTAAGTTTAATAATGGGAATGATGATCCTAGGTTTGTATTATCTGTTGATTCCAAGGCTGGGGATAAACGGGGCAGCGATTGCCAATGCTTCGGCCTTTATCTTTGGTGCTATTGCTTATAGTTTTATATCTTTGAGGTGGCTGGGGCTGAAAGGTTATAAAAACTTCGTATGGTTTCTGCCAGTGATTGTGAGTTTTGTTGGTTGTGCAATGGTAGAAAGTTTGATTTGGCGGTTAGTATACCTTGTTGTTGTTGTTGCGGTTTCGTTATTAGTGGCAAAAAAGGCATTGGTATTTAATATGGAATCCAAGTCGGTCTGGGAAACAGTCAGTATGCCAATGCAAATGAGGCGGGCTGTGAACGGGCTTTATAAGGTGATGTCGTGACCACTTTGTATTTATGGCCTTTGCTGGCGGGTGTAGCATTGACCATGTTTGTGTTTTTTGTTGGTGCTATGAATGTTATGTGGTTTGTTGTGGCTGGTATTTTATTGATTTTATTTGCGCTTGCTGTGCGGATTGTACCAATATGGAAAAGCCGATATGCTGGATGTGATGCCTATTATTACTTGTTGTGTATGGAAGAGTTTAAAGAGAGAAAGAAATTGCCTATCGTACTGCCAAAATATTTCTTGTTGGATATTCAAGAGCAATGGTATCCGCCAGTTTTTATAGTGTTTCTGTCATTGTTCAATAAAGACTTTATTAAAAAGTATTATTGGGCAATATCGCCGATGATTGATATGTTTATTTTGGTCGGATTGTATGCAATAACCTACGCTTTGACGGGTAATATTTTGGCCTCAACAATTGCTGGACTTGTATACGCCTTGACCCCAGCAGTTATTTCCGAGTGCTCTAATCTTAATTCACGATTGTTGGGCAGTTTGTTCTTAACAGCTACTATGGTAAGTGTACTGTTGTTTGTAAACACTTGCAATTATTATCTTCTATTATTGAGTATATTGTTCGGCGTAATACTGTTGATGACACATAAGATGAGTGCACAGCTTTTATATTTTGTATTGCCGTTGATGTCGCTGGTATTTTGGGATTACAGATATATGGTTGTGGTACTGCTAATATTTATATTTACGCTGCTAGTTTTTGGTGAAATGTTTATTAAAGTTCTGAAAGGGCAATATGACATACTGAGATTTTGGAACAGGAATTGGAAAAATTTAGGTGCACATCAAGTGAATAGTTCACCGATATATGGAGATGAAAAAAGAATAGATGAGAATAGAGTTTTTAAAAGAGGGTTAAAAGGTCTTTATAGACATGCGAGGTCTATGGGCGTAAGTCCTTTTGCAGTGATGCTCGTATTCCCGTTGATGAATTATAGTTTACTGTCAATGTTTGACAAACAGGTATTTTGGTGGGTGGTGATTTCTTATGCATTGGTAGCGTTGACCTTGATTATTCCGAATTTTAGATTTTATGGTGAGGGCTATAAATATCTTAGGATGACTGTGTTTCCAGTGGCATATCTAGCTGGATTGCCGATATATTATAAGTGGGATGTCATGCCGTACTTTTATATAGTTTTGGGCTTTGTAGTGTTGCTGGATATTGTTGCCTTGGTGTTGATGCATAGATGGCGGGTTGATTGGAGCAATCCGCCGCTAGATGACAACTTATCTAAGATATTGGAGTTTATAAAAGGGAATGAAAAGGTAAAAGTTATTTTATCTGTGCCGACACATTTGATGGATACGATTGCGTATCATTGCCGAAAGCAGGTAATTTGGGGAACGCATAGCGATAATTTTGATGAGGTAGAGCCGTTGTTTCCAGTGTACAGAAAGCCGTTGGAATATTTTGTAAAAAAGTATGGGATTTCTCATATAGTAGTCGATGATAAATATGTGAAACCAGAGGCAATAGGACTAGCTGGAGAGATATATAGGTCAGGGCGATATAGGATTTACGAAACATGAAGAAATATGAATGGGCTGTGGTATTGGGCATGTTGCTGATAGGTATAGGCTTGCTTGTCATAAACTTTATTGGGTTTGTCGTGCCGTTGAGGAAAGTGGAAGTTGCGGAAAGAGTGATTACAAAAGAGAAGTTCTATGAGGCAATAACTTGGAATGGCGAACCGATAAATGAATATACCATAAAAGTGAATGATGCTATCAAAAAAGGGGTTTTTCAGTACAGGGATGATAAAGAAAAAGCTAGATATTTTATGCGTGTGCCAGTTGAGGAAAACTATGTGCTATATTTGATGTATCCCGACAGGTATGAGTTCTTTGATTATAAGCGTGCTGTTGAAAGGGGTGTGGGACTGTGTTCACAACAGTCGATAATTCTAGCGGGGATTATGTATGAACATGGCATAGAATCACGTGTAGTGGTAATGGAAAGGCATGTTGTGGTGACGGTTCAGGTAGATAAATTGAGCAATGAATGGTGGATATGTGACCCAAGCTACGGCGTGGTAGTTAGAGAAAATATAAATGATGTAGCAAGGCAACCCGAACTAATTAAAAAGTATTATTTAGAAAAAGGATTTAGGAATGACGTTGTGGACAATCTAGTATCCATTTACAGGCAAGATGAGCATAAATTGGTTGATGTAGGTTGGCTAAAGTATATTGACGGGTTGTTTTATGTGGCGAAGTGGATTATCCCTTTGGTTTTAATAGGTCTGCCGTCATTTATTTTGTATAAAAAGGCGAGAAATGTCTAGTAAAGTTTTATGGGCTACGAATAATTTAGACGTGATATGCTCGATAGTCGGGGCAGTAGTGAGTTTAATTTTGGGTATCGTGTTCTTATTTAAGTCTGAGTATGTGTTTGTTGTGATGATGGCGTTATCCCTAATGGCTTTTGTATCTTATATGGTTTTGTGGAATAGGGGAAAGCTATTTAGGAAACTCGATGGAGTAGTGGAAGATAAACATTTGCCAGTGGTGCTGGATGTTTTGTTTGGCTGTCTTATTTTAGCGTGTATGCTGGCCTATTGGATGAGACCTATGCCGATGGAGAGGCCAGTGGCATTTTATGTGATGATTACGATGGCAGTAAGTGTAGTTGCTGTCAAAATATTGGTTTCAAACGAAGGATGGAGAAATAAGCTAAGTACATTGACAGAAATTATAATTATTGGTTTTATGTTAAGGTTGTCCGTACTTGGATTGTATCCCAATATTGTGGGGCAAGACCCGTGGGTACACTATTTGTATGCAACGAAATTGATGGGAACTTGGGATATGATTGGAACTAATGCAGGTTGGTTTGTTTTGCATACTATTGGTGCTTTGGGAATGTCTATGGGGTTGTCATATTTAGAAGTCACCATGTTGATATTCGTGCCGATTCAAGTGGTGGGCGATGCCGTTTTGATATATCTTATCGGGAAAGAATTGTTTAGTGAGAGAATCGGGTTGCTGGCTTCGTTATTAGTGATGACGGCGGGTTGGCATATATTTTTTGGCTACGTGGTGATTCCGAGCACTTTGGCAACGACCTTCGTATTGGTTGCGGTATTTTTGTTGATAAGGGCACATAAAAATAAAAACTGGTGGTATTTCATCAGTGCTTTGTGTTTTGTAACTGTGGCAACGTATACACATCCCATACCAGTGCTATGGCTGTGTGCCTTGTTAGGAATTTTTGTTTTTGGAATGCTAGTGTATAGATATTTATATAAACAAGATGTGGGTAGCATAAAAAAGGTTATTGGTAGTAGTGTGTTGGTGGTGGCAATACCAGTGGTATCTTGGCTTTTTGTTACTGGTGGGTATGCATCGGTCTTAGCAGGAATCAGGGCGGTTGGTTTTATGTACTATATAAATGGTCTTTCGGTGAGCAATCCCGTGGAGTCAGTGGCACATGCTGTTGTTCCGCCTGTAATACCAACTCAACCTGTTGTAGTGAGCAATGTGCCTTTAATGCAGAATATGTTAGGTGGAGCACATACACCTGAGTATCTACTTAATATTATGGGCGTGCTGGTGTTTTTCGCAGTAGCTTTAGTGGGTGTTTTGTATATGGTCTCCAAAAGGCGTGGGAATCTGTACTCGTTTGTCTTAGGTGTGTTTGGGGTTTGCACAACGGCCATTGCCATATTTCCAGATATGGTGGTAAAAGGGGTATTTTTCTCAGACAGATGGTGTTATCTTGGGCAGATTATAATGGCAATACCTCTGGCAATTTCGCTTATTCTTATTGTAAGAGCAATACCGAAAAGCATTTATAAAATGGTAGTTATGGGAGTGATAGTCTTTATTATATGCTTTTTATCTATCGGTGGTAAGCCAGCAAATTCAGATTCCGATTTTATGTCTAAAAACCAGATAGTAAGGTTGGGTTTTAATCAGGAGGAATTGGATGCTGCGAAATGGGCTTGGGAAAATTCAAGTGGCGAGTTGATATGCCTTGACTCTTATTATGCGTGTGTCATGGCATCACCAAATTTGGTGGCAAGAAGAGAGGGTGAATATGTAAAGCCGTTGACACCATATTTGTCAAAGGGAGATTTTAGTAAGTGTGATTGCAAGTTAGTTCTTATCAGGAAAGAGATAGTGGATAATCCGTTCGGTTGGGGTGATGGCAAGATATACAGGCTGTTTTATGACCCAAATGATGTTTTGATAAAACAGGGTTGGAACAAGGTGTTTGACAATGGAGAAGTATGTGGGTATGAGCGGTAAGAGGATTGCCATATTGGTAGCGGGCTTGCCTCCAGTCTACAATGGTGGAACGGAGATAGCCACGGTGGACATAGCCAAGTTTGCAGTCAGGGCTGGACACGATGTCCATCTAATAGCTGCCGATGGCACGAGACGGGGTGCACTATTGTATAATGTCGGACAGAATGGCTACAAGGTGCATAGAGTGCCGACAGTATCAATCCCATACATCTACGGGCTTTACTATATGCCGTATGCAATTAAAGAGGTGGTCAAACTGAAACCAGATTTAGTACATGCGCAGGGTATGTACATGGGTGTGTCGGCTTTTTGGGCGAATACGTTGTTTAAATTCCCATACCTTATATACAGCCGTGGCGAAATGTACATGAACTGGCCTTTTAAGAGATTAGCAGCAAAAATAATAATGAGCAGGGCTGATAGGGTGGTTGCACAGACTGAGGACATGAGAGTATGTCTGCAAAGTATATTAAATAGAGATGTGGAAGTGATACCAAACGGTATAGATATAAGCAGATTCAAGACAATATCGAAGTCAGAGGCTAGAACTAAGCTAAGGCTATTGCCGAATATGAGGTTTGTGTTGTTTGTCGGTAGGGCACGGCCTGAGAAAAATCTGATGGGGTTTGTTAGAGTAATGGACATGCTCAGAAGTAGGGGTGATTGTTGTGGTCTGGTTCTGGGTGACGGGCAACAGCTTAATTCAGCGAAGAGGTTGGCGGAGTCATTGGGATTAAACAATATAATTTTTAGAGGAAATGTGAACAATGAGGATGTGCCTTTATATATGTATGCTTCTGATGTTTTGTTGAATACGAGTATTTCGGAAGGATTTCCAGTAGTGTTTCTTGAGGCGATGGCGTGTGGATTACCGATAGTCGCACCGAGAATAGGCGGTATTTCCGAGATAGTTGTGGATGGAAAGAATGGGATACTTGTTTCTCCAAAGGATGTAGAAGCATCGGCATTGGCTGTCAATACATTGTTGAATAGTAATGGTATGGTAAAATTTATGACACGGAATAATCTTAAAAGGTCTAGGGGTTACAGTTGGGAAAGTGTGGTTGAGAAACTTTATGGCTAAGAGGATGCCTAAGAAATGGATTGTCCTGATATTGGTAGAAGTTATCGTTACTATTATGGGGATTTATTTTGCAATGCCTTTGGCTACACTTATGAACAATGACCTATCAGAATATGTTTTGAGGGAATTTGTGTATGATAGAATATCAGATTTAATTACTGAGGATTGTGTTTCAGAGTTGGATAATGTAAGGGCACTAAATTCATGGATATATGTCAATGAGGAGCAGTCAATTAGGTGGTTAAACATAAAGGACAACTCGATAGACTATTATCCGTTGTATGATTTTGTTAGGGGTATAGGGTGGTGTGACCAGAAATCATGGGCGTTGTTTGTTCTATTGGTGCATAAAGACATAAGAGCTAGAAGTGTTTATTCGCAGTGTCATACAATAACAGAGGTTTACTTAGATGATGAAATAAGGTATTTTGACCCGACATTCAATTGCGAACCAAGGTTAGATGATGGGCAGTTTGTAATGGCAAATGCTGATGAGATGTATGGTGGAAGTTGCATAAATAGTTATGGTTATCGTTATGGGGCATACAATGATGAATTAGACATTAGAAATCTTGTTTGCCGTATACTAGATTGTTACCCTGATACTTATACCGATTGGTGGGTGGATATTTACTTTATGGATGGTGGGGAAAACGCACAAACAGACCTTATAAGGTTTGTTAAATTGGGTCATGTACCACCTGATTGGGAAATGGAATATATGTCACCAAGGTTTGCTGAATTATATGAAGCTAGAGTATACCATCTGCTTGGGAGATATGATGATGCCATGAATATATATTCACAACTACTTTCAGACAGTCAGTTTAGGGATGAGGCAATATTTTTTAGTATGGTGGTTGGTTTGCAGTCGGGAAATGAAGAAATAGCGGATAAATTTTATGAGATGGCGAAAAGTGAAATAGGTATGTCTGACAAGAGTTACCTATCGTTTGCTGAGCCTTATATGAAAAGGTTTAGACAGGTATATAATAAACAGTAAAGGAGAATTAAGATGTGTGGGATTTGTGGAATATATGGTCAGGGTGACAAGGCCGAAGTAATTAAAATGATGCCGATGCTTCAGCATCGGGGACAGGACAGCGAGGGTGTGTACATAGATGAGAATGTCGGGCTAGGGCATTGCAGGCTGTCCATCATAGACCTAACACCCTTGGGCAACCAGCCTATGGCTAATGAGGACGGCACGGTGTTTTTGGTAATCAATGGGGAGATATACAACTACAAAGAGATTCGTGAGAACCTTTCAAAGAAGGGGCATGTGTTTAGGTCTAGGTCGGATAGTGAAACCGTGATACATGCCTATGAGGAATATGGGGAAAGGTTTGTCAACGTTTTGAGAGGGATGTTCGCACTGGCGGTCTATGACACTAGAGAGAAGAAACTGATTCTGGCACGTGACCCGATTGGCAAAAAGCCCTTGTATTACAGTACGACCAAAGGGAAGTTGGCCTTTGCCTCTGAAATAAAAGCGTTGTTTGAGGTGGGAATATTAAAAGAGGTCAACCTTGATGCTATTCCAAGCTATCTGATGTATCAATATGTTGCTGGTATGGATACGATGTTCAAGAATGTGTTTAGGTTGCCAGCAGGTAGTATATTAGTGGTGTGCCCAGATAGAATAACGCTTGAGAAATATTGGGAACTGTCTGAGGGCATATGGAATGGAACAACAAACCATATATCGGTGTTGAGAGACTTGTTGGAAGAGTCCGTGCAGTTGAGGCTTCAGTCGGATGTGCCAGTGGGTGCTTTTCTATCGGGTGGGGTAGACTCATCGTCGGTGATTGCACTGTACAGGAAATTCTCAAATAAAGAGATACATACTTTTACGGCGACGTTTGAGACTAACTCGGAAGCGTACTACGCAAAGAAAGTTAGTGCCATGTTGGATACGAGATACCACGAAGTGCCGATTACCGCCGATATGGTGGCACAGGACATTAAGAAGATTACATGGCATCACGATGAACCTTTGGGGGATGCAGCTACCATAAACAACTATTATCTTTCTAGGGAAGCGAAACGATTTGTGACAGTGGTGCTGGCTGGCGAAGGTGGAGACGAGTTGTTCGGCGGTTATCCTTGGCATGGTTTTGTGCCAGCTATATCCGTAATGAGCAGAGTGCCAGTATTTATCAGGAGGGCATTACAGCCTACTGTTGATGATATTTTTGGGAATGGCGATGCTACCAGTAAGTTAAACAGATGGCACAGGATACTAAGTTTCCCATTGCAAAGGTCGCTGATGGAGATGCAGATGTATCCGACAACGGCCATGAGCCAGCAAAATATCAGGTGGTTGACAGGGTTCAAAGAGAGAAAGAACGGGCTTCTGCCGACAGCGATGAAAAATCCGTTGAATCAGATGCTGTCTTTAGACTGCTTGAACACGTTGCAGAAGTTTCTGATGAAGGCGGACAAGGCGACGATGTCGCACGCAATTGAGGAGAGGCTACCGTTGCTGGATAAAAAGATTATAGAATATGCTTTCTCATTGTCACCAAGTCTTAAAAAAGACAAGTACGTGCTAAGGAAAGCGGTTGAGGATTTATTGCCAGATGACATTGTGTGGAGAAAGAAGCAGGGATTTGGGACACCACTGGCGGACTGGCTGAACAGCACAAAACTCAAAGAGATGGCGATGGACAGATTGAGAGATGGCGAACTGCTTAGAGAGGTTTGCAATAGAAAAGCCTTGGACAAACTGGTTGGGAAATTGAATGCTGGCGAAATTGAGAGTGGTGTAAATGCCCTTAGTTTGAGCAATGTGATATGGTCTGTGCTGGCATTGCAGGTATGGTATGATGTTTTCTTTTAGGAGGTAGAAATGAGTAAGACGGATTGGTTATTATATGCGTTTTGGGGAATTGTGTTCTGGCTGTTCATGTATCCGTATATGTGGGTCTACTGTAAATTTAACAAAGTTGAACAACACAAGTGGTTCGAGTATTAAGAAAATATGAAGATACTGATATTTTCAGCCTTTTACCATCCGCATATTGGCGGGTATGAAAAGAACGTACACGAACTGGCAAAGAGGCTGGTGCAGAGAGGGCATCAGGTTTCAGTGTTGACATGCAACACTGAGGATGCAGAACCATTGGAACTGGTTGATGATGTCATGGTGATTAGAGTGCCGTCGTGGAATTTGCTTAGTGGAACTTATCCCGTGCCGAAGCCGTCTTTGGAATTATTGAACACATTGAGGGCGATTGATACAGATGTGGTCATTACGCAAACTAGATTTTTCTTGACATCTTTATTTGGTCTTGTCATGGCAAAACGGAGGAATATTCCATTGGTTCACGTGGAACGTGGCACATGTCATAGTTATTCTGATAGTAGTGTTGTGCGTCGGCTAGCGGAGATGTATGACCATACAATCGGAAGCCTGATAGTGAAGCAGGCGACGAGAGTTGTCGGTGTGTCGAAATCAGTTGACAAATTTGTGGAGCATTTGGGGCGGAAAGACACGAGGGTTATTTATAACGGAATAGAAAATGGGGTGACAAGGCAAAAGCACAATTCGACGGTGATTATATTTGTGGGCAGGCTGGTATATTCAAAAGGCGTGCGGGATTTGATGGAGGCATTCGAGGCCACGCATAAATTGCATGACAATGTAAAACTATTCATAGTAGGCGATGGAAACTATAGGGAACAGTTGGAGAAAACCAGAAGTAGGTTGAGGTGCAAGGACTCTGTGATATTTTATGGAGAGAGGTCACAGAGGCAGGTAATGGATTTGCTAAGTGTATCGGATATATTTGTAAATCCATCTTATTCCGAAGGTTTGCCGACGTGCGTGTTGGAAGCAGCCAGTATGGGTTTGCCGATAGTGGCTACTGATGTTGGGGGGACTAAAGAGATAATTAGGAATGGGGTGTCTGGGATAATAATTAAACCTAATGACTCGTTTCAGATACATTTGGCCATAGAGTATTACTTGAGGCATCCCGTAGAGGCCAAGGCTATGGGAATATCAGCCAAGACGATGCTTGGTCATAAGTTTGGATGGGATAGGATAGTTAGCCAGTACGAGAAACTGTTAGGTGAAGTTATAAATGGTTAGAGCACTGGTAACTGGAGGCTGTGGGTTTATAGGTTCGCATCTTTGTGAGGAACTTGTGAAACGAGGGTATGGTGTTACTGTGATTGATGACCTGTCGACGGGGAGGCATGAAAACATAAAAGATTTACCAGTCGATTTTGTTGAGGGCAATGTGAAAAGCCTACCTTTTATCATTGGAGCATGTAGGAATATGGATGTAGTATTTCATCTGGCAGCGATGAATAGAGCTTTGCGAAGCATAGACAATCCGATTGAGGCGAATAACGTGAATGTGACAGGGACTCTGAATGTGCTGATGGGTGCGAAGCACAATGGGGTAAAAAGGGTTGTCTATGCATCATCATCGTCGGTTTATGGTGGTGGTGAGTTATTTGTTAAAAAAGAGCAACACAAGCCGAATCCTGAAACGCCGTATGCTGTAGGTAAACTAACTGGAGAATACTACTGTCATGTGTTTCAGAGGTTGTATGGGTTGCAGACGATTTGCCTACGTTATTTTAGTGTGTATGGTGAGAGGCAACGTTCTGATGTAGAGTATGCTGCGGTAATACCGAAGTTCATAGACAGGTTGAAAAACGATTTGCCGTGCGTAATATATGGGGATGGGTCGCAGATTCGTGACTTTACCTACGTGAAGGATACGGTGGAGGCAACAGTAATGCTGGCAGAAAGTAATGAGACGGATGTATTTAATATTAGTTGTGCCGAGACAGTGACCATAAACAGATTGTCCAGTATACTTTGTGAATTGATGGGTAAGAAGATACCACCGATTTATGAGGCAGAGAGAGTCGGAGAGGTTAAATGTTTGTCAGCCGACATATTGAAAATCAAACAGCTTGGCTTTGTGCCGAAGTATGGCATAAGGCGTGGGTTAAAGGAGATGATGAATGGCTAAGTTGGTAGTTTGTGTTGTGGGTTTGGGATATGTGGGTTGGCCTTTAGCTGAGGCTTTTGCTAAAAAAAGGGTGAAGGTTATAGGCTATGATAACAATGCAATTAGGATTGGCGAGTTAAGGTCTTTGGGTTTGGAATTGCCGTTGTTGTGCTTGTCCTCGAATCCTGCCGACATAAGAGAAGCGGATTATGTGATAGTAGCTGTGCCGACACCGATTAGCAAGGCTAAACAGCCAGACTTGTGTTGTGTTGAGAACGCAATTAAAACGGTGGGGCAGAATTTGAAGCATGGTGGAACAGTGGTTTTGGAATCAACGGTATATCCTGGGGTCACTGAGGATGTCGTGATTCCTATATTAGAGAAAGAATCGGGATGGAAGTGTGGCAAGGACTTCAAGGTGGGCTATTCGCCAGAACGGATAAACCCTGGCGATGAGGAGCATACACTGGACAAACTAATAAAAATTGTGTCGGGGATGGATGCCGAAACATCGAAGAAATTAGCTGACCTATACAAGTTGGTGACGATGGATGTCTTTGTGGCGAGGGACATAAGAACGGCTGAGGCAGCCAAGGTTATAGAGAACATACAGCGTGACCTTAATCTGGCGTTGATGAATGAACTCTCGGTCATATTCGGCAAAATAGGGCTTTCAACCAAGGATGTGCTTGACGCAGCACGGACAAAGTGGAACTTTTTAGGGAATTACAGCCCTGGATTGGTGGGAGGCCATTGTATACCAGTAGACCCGTATTATCTCACATATAAGGCACAGCTAAATGGTTATAACCCACAAGTGATACTTGCTGGTAGGTCAATAAACAACTATATGCCGAAGTACGTAGCAGAATTGACTGTGAGGGCACTAAATGATGCTGGCAAGCCTATTAAGGGGTCAAAGATACTTATCATGGGTCTAACCTATAAAGAGAACGTGCCAGACACTAGAGAGACACCAGTGAGGGGTATAATAGCGGAACTTAGAGAGTACGGTGTAGATATATACGGTTTCGACCCGATGTTGACAAATATCGAGTCAGAGTTTGGCATCAAGGCTATCTATGGTGATGGATTCAACGAGTTGGATAAACTTGATGGTGTGGTTTGGGCTGTATGCCATTCGGCGTTTAATTCAATAACACTGAAATCATTAAAGTCACGTATGGCAGATAGTCCAGCTTTGATAGATGTGAGGAGTCATTTTGATAGTAGAGAGGCTGTGAAAGAGGGTTTTTACTACAAATCGTTATAATGAGTGAAATTTAAATCGGGTTTCTTTGTGAATCTGTAAAAGTATGGTATATTATATATGAATGTAAAAAGAGGTTGTTGGAATATGTCGAATAAGATGCCGAAACCGAAGAAAGTAATGAATAATCTTGATGATTTGCGTAGTGAAATACCAAAGGAAGGGTTGCTCAGTCCGAAGTTGCGTGCTGGCTTTGGTGAGAAGTTCGATGTTGAGAAAATCCACAAACAAATGTTCGGAAAGTGAAACGAGTGCTGAGAGTTCAATAGGAGGTTGACAAGCAATGGCAACAGCGTTAGACCAGTTGACGGGAACTATACCAGTGATAGTTATGGGTGGTGTGGCTATGAAGATGACCCAAAGTATGTTTGACCAACAGCAAAGGTATAGTGGTAATAGGCGAAGGGTTAGGTCACGCAGAAATGGCAGACGGGTTAGTCGCTTAGGATTCGGTGATTTTAGTAACTTGGGCATTTCTTAGGGCTTGTTAATAAAATCAAAAAGGAGGTTTTTAGATGCAGCAGCAAGGTAGGCCACCGTTGGTGATAGAGCAAGGTGGGAGTCGTAATAGTAGTGGTGGTAGCAAGGGTGGAGCATTATCAGGATTAGGTGGAGTACTGGTTGGGGTTATAGTTTCAGTTGTCCTCAGTTATTTTCTAATATCCTACATAGCAGTGCCGAAGTCGGAGATTGATACTCTTAAATCTCAAGTTCAAGCACAGGTTAGTAGTGCATTACAGCCGATTTCGGGTTATGACAGCCGTATAAGCAATATAGAGAACCTTAATGGCAATAATAACCTTACGAGAACTATAAACGATTTAGAGGCTAGGTCTGCTCCAGACTTGAGTGGTTATGTTACTGTAGCAGCCTACAATGCCAAGGTAGCGGAACTAGAAAGTGACATTGAGGCATTAGCAGCAGCCAAGTCGCCTAGTGGGGGTGGTGGTGGTTCTAGTGGTGATTATGGTGAGCTTGTAGATTCTGATGGTGACTTAGAACTGTGGCTAGACCGTGCACCATCTGGTGGGGCAAATTCAGAGTATCTATATACTACGGGTGGAGGCATACCAGATAAAGCGACTTTTGAGTTCACGGTGGTGAACAAGGACGTGGAGTCAAGGCACGATTTCTACATAAAAATGAATTTTGCTCCAACATTGGATACAGTGAGTGATATAGTTGCTGCTGGCGCATGTGCCGTAGGTGAAGCGGATATTACAGCAGTAACGGCAAGTTCGGAAATAACATTCTCAGCCTCTCCGTCAAGTGGGTGCTTTGATGAGAATGACGAGTTCGATATTAAGAGTGTCAAGGATGGCGTAGCAAAAGGCGATACAGAGTCGTACAGGGTGACAACATATGTTACGCAGACACAGGCACACAATGTTGATTGGGAAATAGATTATACTATCAGAGACTTGGATTAGCTAAGGGCTTATC
>Ga0172362_10002294_pt1 | contig 16671 bp, 11 predicted proteins | sample LakKivs1_kivu2a2_FD_114534 | JGI IMG/M metagenome (GOLD analysis project Ga0172362, IMG submission 114534) | Sediment microbial communities from Lake Kivu, Rwanda - Sediment s1_kivu2a2 | ecosystem: Environmental > Aquatic > Freshwater > Lake > Sediment | place: Rwanda: Western Province, Lake...
ATCTGCAGATTTTATGGCTCCGACCCGCAGTTTGTAGCACTTTCAGCGACGATGGCTAATCCGCAGGAATTCATCAACTGTCTTGCCGGCATCGATTTCGGCGTCGTTGCCGAAAGCGGCGCTCCGGGCAGGGCAAAACATTTTATCCTGTGGAAAGCGCAGGACAGTCCTTATACGGAGGCAACTGCCCTGATAAGGAGCTGTCTTATCAGGAAACTCAAGACAATTGTTTTCACAAAATCCAGGAAAATAACCGATCTGATTCACAGGTGGCTTGTGGAGGAAAATCCGCTGCTCGACGGGAAAATAAGCGCCTACAGGGCAGGGTACCGGCCGGAGGAACGCAGGGAGATTGAAAAGAAACTTTTCAGCGGAGAACTGATGGCAGTGATTTCAACGAGCGCCCTTGAAACCGGAATCGACGTCGGCGAGCTGGATGTCTGCATTCTCGTGGGGTATCCGGGCACAATAATGAGCACCTGGCAGAGAAGCGGAAGGGTGGGAAGGACCGACAGGGAAGCTGTGATTGTGCTGATAGGGCTTGAAGACGCTCTTGACCAGTATTTCATCGACCATCCCAGGGATTTTTTTGACGCATCGTATGAGACCGCTGTGATTGACGAATACAATCCGATTGTGTCGGCAGGACAGATCTCCTGTGCGGCTTTTGAAATGCCGCTGAGCATTGCCGACAGGGAATTTTACGGCGAAAATTTTGAGGGAATGCTGGAAAAACTCACGGCAGAGGGAAAATTACTGCGCGACAGCGAAGGCAAACGGTGGTTCTGCAGGGATCTCCATCCCGAACGGCACCTGAGTATCAGGTCGATAGGCGACACATTTGAAATCAGCGACATTTCCGACGGACACCTGATCGGCGAATCAGAAGTTCCGCGGGTTTTCAGGGAATGCCATCCGGGCGCAATTTACCTGCACGCAGGCGAGCAGTATGAGGCGGTTAACCTGGACCTGGACAGGAAAAAAGTCATGGTCCGGCAGGTTATGGCTGATTATTTTACCCAGCCCAGGAGCACGAGCGAAATAGAGATTCTGCAGGTCCTTACCCAGAAAAAGCTTGCGAACGATACAACTGTCAGATTAGGCAGGGTAAAGGTGACGGAACTGGTGACCGGGTTTGTCAAAAAGCAGGAACGCACGCAGATTATCATGGGCGAATACGAACTTTCCCTGCCTCCGCATGTTTACGAGACAATTTCCGTGTGGATTGAGATTCCCGAATATGTCTGCGGGGAATTCAGGGTTTCAAAAACATTTCCGCTGCTGGATTTCAACGGCGGCATACATGCGATTGAACATGCAGCAATTGCCATAATGCCTTTGTTTGCAATGTGCGACAGGAATGACCTGGCAGGGTTGTCGACGAATTTTCATCCCCAGGTCAGGCGGCCGGTGATTTTTATTCACGACAGCCATCCCGGAGGGGTAGGGTTATCCAGCAGGGCGTATCAGATGATAGGTCCTTTGCTGGACAAGACATGGGAACTTATCAGGTCTTGCAAGTGCGAGGAGGGATGTCCCTCGTGCATCCAGGATTCAAACTGCGGAAACGGGAATAAACCGCTCGACAAAAAAGCTGCGTTGAAGATTATCCAGAAATTACTCTGCCATGAAATCAGCAGGACAGCGGAAACAGCGGCTCCGGCTGTCACGGTGAATACCGCACCCGGAATCTGCGAAAAGAAACCGGAGCCGGCTACGGATAACATTGTTTTCGTCGACCTGGAGACGCAGTTCCTGTCGTATGAAATCGGCGGCTGGGGCAATATCCCGCAGATGCGGCTTTCGCTCGGAGTCACTTACAATACCAGAGATGAAAATTTCAGGTCTTACACAGAAGACCGGGTCCAGGAACTCATAAAGGAATTGAAATCAGCGCGGCTGGTTGTCGGCTTTAACATCAGGAACTTTGATATGAAGGTGCTTCAGCCGTATACAACCGAAGACCTTTCAAAGCTGCCTGTTTTCGACATCCTGGAAGAAGTCAGGGAGCGGCTGGGATTCCGGCTGAGCCTGGAACACCTGGGACTGATTACCCTTCACAGGCCGAAAGTCGGCGACGGAATAGAAGTTGTCCAGTGGTTCAGGGACGGCAGAATGGACCTGGTGCAGGAGCACTGCAGGCGGGACGTGGAGATTACCAGAGACCTGTTTTTCTTCGGCATTGAAAAGGGCTACGTCCTGTACGAGAACAAAGAGAACGTAATCCTGCAGTTAAAAGTCAATTTCAATAAATAAGGTGACACAATACTAATTCTAAGACGAAAAGCAGGGATACGGAAAACAGGGACTGGCTCCGCTTTTCTCAAGCCCGCTTTATGGGCTTACTTTTGGTTACTTTGTTCCATGCTTTTAAAAAAAATGGTGCCTGTCCCTGCTTTCCGGAATTTATGTCTCTGTTTTTCAGAATTAAGTATTGTGTCCCCTTGACAAAAACACAGGGAATATTTAATAATACACATTAATGAACACTGCACCTGTTTTTTACATTGTCAGCACGCCCATAGGCAATCTGGAGGACATCACCCTGCGGGCTTTGCGGGTTTTGAAGGAAGTCGACCTTATTGCCGCTGAAGATACCACCCGCACGAGAAAATTACTCTCGCATTTCGACATTCATACTCCGCTTGTCAGTTTTCACCAGCACAGCAGGCTGTCGAAGGTGGATTTTCTTCTTTCCCGGCTCTCGGCAGGAAAAAATATCGCGCTTGTTTCGGATGCAGGCACTCCGGGCATCTCCGACCCTGGACAGGCGCTGATTAAGAAGGCAATGGATGCCGGTTTTCAGGTCGTGCCTGTTCCTGGTCCTTCTGCGCTGACAGCAGGACTGAGCGTATCTGGGCTGCCAACGCATGAATTCATTTTCATCGGTTTTTTGAACCGGAAGCCCGGGGCAAGGCAGAAACAGCTTTCCGAATTCAAAAATTCCGGGCGGACACTGATTATTTATGAATCGCCTTACAGGCTTGTTGCCACGCTTGGCGATATCCTGGAAGTGCTCGGCAACCGCCGCATTGCGGTTGCGCGGGAGCTTACAAAAAAATTCGAGGAAATTTGGCGAAGCCGTGTCAGGGATGCAGTTGCCCATTTTGGAAGCAGTCAGGTTAAAGGCGAAATTTGCCTGATTATCGGCGGGAAGGAAAGGGACGAAGAATGAAAAAAATACTTGCAGGAGTAATCGGAATAGTTTTGATTCCTGTTTCAGTTGCGCTGACCATAGTCATGGTGCAGATACTCGCCGCGTGCTGGAGTTTCAAGGTGCATGCGGAGCTTCTGTTCCTTGCAGGCTTCGGACTTTATCTGATTATGCACCTGGTGCTTTACAAGCCGGTTTTCGTTCATGTGATGGCGCACGAGTTCACCCATGCGCTTTTTGCGGTTCTGATGGCAGGAAGGGTCGACAGCATGCAGATTTCGTCGAAAGGAGGACGCGTCACCTCCAGCAGGACGAATTTCCTGATTACACTGGCTCCGTATTTCATCCCTTTTTATACCCTGATAGTCGTCGGACTTTATTTCATCGTCAAGGAGAAATACATCCCCTATACTTTCTTCCTGATGGGATTTACGCTTGCTTTTCATCTCTGTCTGACGGTTTATTCTCTGCGGCTTCAGCAGACAGACCTGAAGGAATCCGGGCTCCTGTTTTCCCTGTCGTTTGTTTACCTGATGAACATTGTTATTATAGGACTTATCTTTACGCTGATTATTCCGGAATTTGCGGCAAAAACGTTTTTTATCGACAGTTACCGGCTGATCAATGCCTGGGCTTCGTTCGGCGTGAGCTGGGTTTCAAATTTCTTTCACTTAAAATTGAAGTAACAACAGCAACGGTTTTCCTCAGGGAATTAAGTATTGTGTCACCTTAATTCCCATAACTTACGGGAAGAATCGAATTTCCAGCCAGGGGTGTCTATTTCCAGTGGATCGCATTCGGGATTGGAATTTACCTGCCGGGTGGTTTCCGACCATGTTTTTATTCCGCTGACAGCGTCGAGGACCTTCACGTTCTGTGCGCCGACAGCAGTTGCGTACTTGAGACAGAGTTCTGCTGATTTGCCGTTAAGATAGGCTGCAAGGAAACCGGCAATAGCCGAATCTCCTGAACCTGTTGCGCTGACCACTTTTTTTACCCTGACTGCAGGAGCCCAGATTTGCCGGTTAGACCAGTTGCCGGAGTCCGTTGGTTTTGTTCTGCCGATGTCTGCGAAACGGAATTTGTCGGCAGTGTGCATGTAAAATCCGCGGTATCCGCATTTCAAGCATGCGACTTTTGCGCCGTATTCAAGAAGTTTGCCTGAAAGACGGGATAAGTCATCTGCTTTGTAAAAATCCAGAAAACGCTTTCCTGCGGATTTCCGGGTGATTTCCATGAAATGTTCCTTTTCAAGCATAAAGGATATTTCCTCCAGGCTTGGCAGGGCGATGTCGACATACGGCAGAATATTGCGCAGGATTTTATCCCAGTCCGCCTGCCCGGATTCTGTCGCCGGATTCGGCAATGCAAGGTCGAGAGAAGTCGTGACGCCGAGTTTTTTCACCTGTTTGTATATTTTTGCCAGCTCCGCACCGTCATTGATGTAAAGTTTCCGCATTACAGGCGGATACCCGAGATGGAAAAGCCGGGCTTTTTCAACCAGCCTGAAGTTGATATCGTCGTATCCAAAAGTGTTGTTCGGGCCCGGATTGTGCATGAACATCCTGTCGATTCCTGGCGGCGACAGTGCAATGGTATAAGATGTCTGCTGTTTCCTGACGATTTTCATTCCTGCAGTGGAGACATGGGGCTTCAGAAGGTCCAGGATGATTTTGCCGAAGATGTCATCGCCTGTCTTGCTCATCAATGCCACGTTGACTCCCAGTCGCTTGAGTCCGAGCCCTGTGTTGGAGACAGGTCCGCCGGTTGAAATCGCGGCTTCTTCAATAACGAAAAGCCTGCCCGGCTGAAGGAGTTCCGCCATTGTTTTTCCGCCGGTGTCGGGAATTTTCGGAATAATATCCAGGCAGATATGCCCTGCCATTACCACGTCGATCATTGAAGAAGCCTTTTTTTTCATTCGATTACCACAACCTCATGAATTTTCAAACGCCTGATTTTAACCGTTAAAATGCCTTTTTTCCAGGTCCAGGTTGTTATTTTCCCGGACGGCACAAGTTTTACTGATTCCGGCTTCTCCGGAAGCCTGACTGTCAGAGTTAACGGTCCTGCTTCAGGTATGGTGTCGATGACCGCATACCTGTCGACAACCTGCATTCCTGAAGCATTGACAAGATGCACGAGCAGTTTATTGTCCTTGCGCCGCAGAACAACGTCGATATCCCTCTGTCCTTCCAGTTTCACCGCAGGATTGAAGAGTCTGGAAACAATCGGCAGGAAAAACTGCCTGACTGCAGGATAATGCGAGTTGAAATACACTGCGCCTGCAGGTCCATAAACAGCTGCAAGCCTGCCTTTGCCTACCCTGTTGACAGTTGCCGCAATGTTATTCTGCAGATGTTTTTTTCTTATCGTGTAATACCATCCGATTACCCGGGCTTTTTTTGTTTTCACTTTTTGCCATATACCGCCGAGAGTGCCGGGCATGGATTTGTCTCCCACCAGCGCAAAAGTTCTCCGGGCAGGGCCTTCAAATTTCACGCCCAGTTCTTTTTTGAATAATGCGGCTGTTTCAGCACCCGTCAGAAGCACTGTCCCGCCTTTTTCCATGTATTGCTTCAGCCAGGTCTTGAATTTACCTGAAAGCATGTGCGCTTCGGGTATAATTAGCAGCGGATATTCCGAGAGTTTTTCCGTCTGGTATTCTGCCAGGATGTCCACTGAATAATGTCCGCTCAGAAGCAGTTCCAGTATTCCCTGCATGGCGTCGTATTCGCCGTTCTTGGGCCAGAAAAGGAGTTTGGCCCTGTTGAAATAACTCGTTTCCGAAAGCACCAGCGCAATCTGTGGAACTGTCGCTGCTTTGTGGGAGACGGACTGTCGTTGTCTGCAGAATTTTGCGACTTTCGACGCGGTGGTTATTACGTGTTCTGGAATCCAACCTGTACGCATGGGCGTGTAATACACCTCAAATCCTCCGCCCTGGCTTATGACCATTGCGGCTTCCTGCATCAGGTGCACAGGCGGTTTATGGGTCCGGAGAACATTTTTTCCGCCGTTGAAGCCCCATGCCATCAGGTCCCATGGTTTGCCTGTTGAAGCAAAGAATCTTGCGTCTCTTCTCGCAAAACTGCACGCATCATTGCAGCTGTAATCCCCGGAAAGCCAGTCGACCGCTATCTCCGGCTTATACGGGGCATACACCGAATAGAACCAGTTGCATGCTATCTGGAACCCCGGGACCCTGCTGTGAAGTTCGTCGACATAGTGCCTCAGGTACCGCATATAATTGCGCCTGGTGAAATCCATGAATTCAGGGTAATGCGGTGAATCCGGTGTGCGGGGAACATTCCTGCATCCTGTTTCTTTTTTCCATGCGCGGATTGTTTCAGGGGAATAGTCGGGTTTAAACGTCCAGCAATCACCGTCCACCCATACACCGTCCAGGTCGTATTTTTTCGCAGCTTCCTCAATCTGCGGGATTAAGAGACGGTCGGCATACGGTCCGGAAAGACGGTGTACATAGTTATCTTTTTTACCGTCGGCATTGACAATTGTCCAGGAAGGATGATGCTGCGCGGCAGTTTTGTCGCCTATTCCGCAGTAATGGATGTGGAGTCCGACACCGTGCCTTTTTGTCACTTTGCGCCATATTTTAAGGGAATCCTTTACAATGCCCGGGGATGGATAACCGACCCTGGTGGGGAATCCCGCATAGCCGACATGTCCCTTGCAGTCATATTGAACGTAATCAGGCCTGACCTTTTTGAGCAGGCGTGCAATCATCTTCTCGGTGATGTCTTTGCCGAGCGATGTATCGTCAAACCGCGGATGCAGGTCGAAGTGCAGTCCGAAAAACGCTTCAGAGCGTCGCAATGTCATTTTTAACCCCTTTCAAAAATTTGAAACATCTGAATTATAACAAAACAATTAAGGTGACACAATACTTAATTCCCTGCATACTTAATTCCCTGCTTTCACTATTGCTGGCAGTCGCGATTTACCAATGGCAGTCCCTTCTTTGTGTTGCCTTAAAGTATCTGCCAGTCCTTGTTTTTTCTTGCTTTTTTCTCTTTGTTTGTTAAGGAGAATTTAAAAGGAATTAAGTATTATGTCACCTTAATTACCGTGTCACTGCTTTTCACTGCTTTTCCCTTGTCTCATCCTGATTTTTATGCTATAATAGAAAGAGAATGGCGACACAATACTCGCATTCAAAAATAACCACCTATGAGAATTGTCCCTTGCAGTTCAAATTGAAATATATCGACAACCTGAAAGAACGGTGGGTGAATATAGAGGCGTTTATGGGAAAGTGCGTTCATAAGGCACTGGAAAAACTTTACACGGACGCCAGGGACGGCAGAATTTTACCGCTCGGAGAAATCCTGGCTTTTTTCTGCGAGACATGGCAGAAAGAGTTTTCCGATAATGTCCGCGTGGTGAAAAAAAACAGGGAATCGCACGACTATTTTCTCCAGGCGCAGGATTGCCTTAAGAAGTATTATTCCAGATATCTTCCCTTCAACGGAAACAAAATCATCGGACTTGAGGAAAAGGTCGTGCTGCCGATCGGTCACGAAGGACCTGATGAAAATACCGACAGGCCTGAATTTGAACTTGTGGGTATCATCGACCGCCTGGAAAGCAGAGGCGACGGAGGGTTTGAAATACACGATTACAAAACTTCAGGGCATCTTCCTGCAAATGACGACATTATGCAGGACAACCAGCTGAACCTGTATCAGCTGGCGCTGAGGAAAAAGCACGGAGAAAACATCAGGGTGAAGCAGGTATGGCATTATCTGGTATTCGACCGTGAATTCAGCATTGAAAGGTCGGACGAAGAACTCAAATTTGCCAGGAGCAGATTAATCAACCAGATTCTTACGATTGAAGACGCTACCAACAGCCGGAAATTTCCTGCCAGGACAGGAATTCTCTGCCAGTACTGCAGTTATCTGGAGGATTGCCCTGCCAGGTCCGGGTTTCCCGCGAGAAGGAGTTCTACGAATGAGTGAAACGCAGAAAAGTCTGAATGAAATAAGAATCAAGGAGCTAGAGGCATATATCGGCGAAAAAGATGCAAAGATCAAGGAGAAGGAAAAGGATATAGAAGAGCACAAGAAAGAGCTTCTTGAAAAAGCGGAAATGATCTCCACACTGAATAATTACATCAGCATACTTGATTTAAAATTCAACATACTCCAGTCAATCGGCAAAACCACTTCTTCGGAATTCGATCTTGATAATCTTCTGAACAGGATAATGGACGAGATAATCGCTACCACGAAAGTCCAGGCAGGCTCCCTGCTGCTGCTGGACCCGGAGACAAATCTGCTGGTTTTCAAGGTTGCGAAAGGGGAAAAAGGTTCGGAGGTAAAGAAGTACAAAATTCCCCTCGGCGAGGGAATCGTCGGCTGGGTCGCCCAGACAGGGCGTCCTAAAATTACTCCTGAGGTGGAGTCTGACAGCCAGTACAAAAAGGAAATCGCTGAGGAAATCGACTTCAAGGTTAACAACATTCTCTGCGTGCCGATGAAGGTACAGGACAAGGTAATCGGCGTGATTGAACTGATAAACAAAATCTCGGGCAGGAGGTTCAGGAAAGACGACCTTGACCTGTTGACGTCGCTGGCAGGACAGATAGGGCTGATTATCAACAATGCATTTTTGCACCAGGAGACGCAGAACAAAATCCGCGACCTTTCCCACATGATTGAGGTGAGTGCCGCGATAAACTCATCCCTGAACCTCACGAAGGTTTTGAACCGCGTAATGGAAACAGCCGCGAAAATACTCGGCGCAGAAACCAGCTCAATTTTCCTGGTGGACGAGGAAAAGCAGGAGCTTTACATTGAAATAGCCACCGGAGAAATCGGACAGCGCGTGAAGCAGATAAGGATGCCCATGGACAAGGGTGTTGTCGGAACAGTCGTAAAGGAAGGGAAGTCGCAATTGGTGGCAGACGCCCAGAACGACCCGCGGTTTTATAAAAAAGTCGATGAAAAATCCCAGTTTGTCACAAAATCAATGGTGGCAGTGCCGCTGAAAGTCAGGGGAAAAATAATCGGCGTCGTGGAAGTTCTGAACAAGATAAACGGCACGTTCGGGAAGAACGACGTAGCCATGCTTGAAGGCCTGGCACACCAGTCGGCAATAGCAATCGACAATGCCCGGACCCACAGGGAACTGCGCGATTTGTTTTTCGACGTGATTAAGTCGCTTGCCGTGGCAGTGGAGTCGAAAGACCATTATACGGGGGGACACATCGACCGGATTGCAAACATCAGCATAGCCATAGCAAAAGAACTGGGGTTGCCTGACGAGGATGTGGAGCGCGTACACTGGGCTGCGCTTTTCCACGACCTTGGCAAAATAGGGGTTGATGAAGCGATACTCAGGAAGCCGGGACGGCTCAACGACGAGGAATGGAAGCAGTTAAAGGAACATCCCGCGATAGGCGCCAACATACTCCAGCCGATAAAGCAGTTCCAGCACATCATTCCGGGGATTCTTCACCACCAGGAATATTTTAACGGCAGCGGGTATCCGGCGGGATTGAAGGGAGAGGAAATCTCTGTCGACGGAAGAATTATCGGTGTTGCCGATTGTTTTGATGCGATGACTTCCGACCGGCCTTACAGGAAGGGACTGCCGGAGGAACGGGCGATTGAAGAAATCAAGAGATGTTCGGGGACTCAGTTCGACCCGAAGGTTGCAGAGGCGTTTTTGTCTGCGTATTCAAAGGGGATGATTTATTCTGCCCAGCGGCTGGAGAAAGAATATGGCCTGGTTCAAAAAACCTAAATACACGGAAGTCAAGATTGTCACCAGAAGAGCGGTCATGCCTGACGGACTATGGACAAAATGCGAGGAATGCGGAGAGGTTGTTCATACCAAGAAGCTGGAGGAAAATCTCAAGGTCTGCCCTCTTTGCGGGTATCATTTCCGTCTGACCGCACAGGAAAGAATAGCAATGCTGCTGGACCCGGGTTCCTGGAAGGAATTATTTTCTTCGGTGGGGTCCCTTAATCCGCTTGATTTTCCGGAATATTCACAAAAGCTTGAGAAAAGCAGGTCGGCGACAGGTCTTTCGGAGGCGGTTGTCACGGGCGATGGAATGCTTAAGGGTGTGCCGTTGTCCGTTGCCGTTGCTGATTTCAGATTCATGGGAGCAAGCATGGGTTCTGCCTTCGGAGAGAAAATCAGCCGCCTGATCGAGCACGCAATCGAGAAAAAACATTCTCTTCTGATTGTTTCTGCTTCGGGCGGCGCCAGAATGCAGGAAGGAATCCTGGCGCTGATGCAGATGGCAAAGACCTGTGCTGCTTTGGCAAGATTTTCGGAAGCAGGGCTTGTTTATATTTCACTTATTACAAATCCGACTTCAGGCGGGGTGACCGCGAGTTTTGCGATGCTCGGCGATATAATCCTGGCCGAGCCCGGCGCCCTGATATGTTTTGCGGGTCCGAGAGTGATAGAGCAGACCATAAAACAGCGACTGCCTCGCGGGTTTCAGCGGTCTGAATTTCTGCTTGAACACGGGATGCTCGACATGATTGTTGCAAGACCGAAGCTCAGCGATACACTTGCCAGAGCCCTGTTGTTTTTCAAGCCCTAAACGTAACACAATACGTAATTAAAGAGCAGTAAAAAATTTTAAAAAGGGGGATGATATGATGATATTAAAATCCGTTTTACCTGTATTAATGTTTCTGCTGGTTGCAGCGCAGTTTGCTTATGCCGGCAGGAGAATGGACGCTATCGGGACAGACCTTGAGGGTATTATAGTTGACCCGGAAGTCAATGGAGTGGATGTCGACAGAAATCCTGCAAACCTGACGCTGATTGACAAAACCGAAGCCAGCATCGACATGGCAGGGCCAGGGACTTCCACCACTACTTTTATCAATGTTGCGGCCGGTTCAACCGCAACAATCCAGACTACTCCTGTACCGGCTGCCTCGCCGTATATCTTCAATTTTGTAATGTCTCCGATAAACAAGCTGACGGGCCAGCTTTCACTTACTTATGGCAATAGTGTTACGAATGACACATGGCAGTTGACACCTCCGTCTACCTCTATTCCTCCGACGGGTCCTTTTACGCCGCTGTCGCTGAGCGGTTCTAACGGAATCGACGATGATGTGCTGGTCACTGAGAACAGCGGGACTGCCGCCACATACGACGACTGGAGCAAAAAGATAACATCCCGCGGCACCAGGGAATTTGCCAATGACCAGGGAAAACGGCTGAATGTGGGAGCTGCTGCAGGTTATAAACTCAATGATAAAATTTCACTGGGTGTAAGAGCTGCCCTGGAAACAAATGACGACGGACGCATTAAAGAAAATGCGTCATACAATTACACTGTCACTGCCGGCATCAGCGTCCCTGCCGGAGCAAACGAGGATTTTTCCGGAGCGAGAACTCTCGAATATGACGGATCAGTTTCAACTGCTCCTACGGCAATCCGTGCGCAGGCAGGAACCAGGATTGATCTTGCGGAGATATTAATTGATGCATCAGCCGGTGTCAGATTGAAATCAGGGAAAATCAGTGAAGCAGGAACCGCCAGGGACGGCATTGACCTTGACCCTGACAAGGACAACAAGCTGAGCAACCAGGACTGGATTGGAACCGCGACATACCTTGGCGCCAACGGTGTTTCCGGGACTGAAACAATCGAGCGCAATTACAGCGGTGATATCAAGGGTATGGACATCGGAGCATTTGTTGTGCCGAGAAAGAAAATTGCAAAGGATATCACCGCGGCAGGAATTATTTCTTTCATGTCGCTGCCCTACAGCTACACACAGTCGCGGTCCGACAAAACAACAATCGCGGCGACTGCGAAGAACGGGACAGGCGGAGCGACGGCAGACAATGTTTACAGCGGCGTGGGTGAAACAACGGATACACTTCAGGTCGACTATGCATGCACCGGCATCGGAGCAGGAGCCGGCCTGAATGTCCGCAAGTTAGGAGTGGATTTCGGCATCGGCGTAAGAGCGACCATTTACAGCATTGAGGAGACACAAACCGATGGTGCAAACAAAATTACAACCGCTGAATCAAATGTCAGCAATGTCAATACAGGATATCTACGCAGGACAACAACGACAACCAATGCAACGGGCGAGGTGAAAACCGTAACCAAAACGGATGCAACAATTGTTGCATTGCCGATTGGTTTTGAGGTGTCGGTAACCAGCGGACTGGTGATCAGGGCAGGACTGAGACAGGTCTGGGTAATGGCAAAAACAGGTGTAACGGAAACCACGACTACGAATCCAACGGAAAGCACAACGGTTACCGACGGTGCTTCTGTCACGGTTAAAGGGAGTCAGACGCGCACCGAAGTTACAAACGATCTTCCGGAGACATCAGGCACGGCGCAGTACACTTACTACACGCTTGGAATCGGATGGCAGGTAATTGAGTCACTGATGCTGGACGTTGTCACAACCGGAGACATCCTCAACATTAACAATATCCGCGCTTCTGCCACCTGGATATTCTGACAGAGGTGATACAATACCTGACTCAGCCCGGAAAAGGACAGGAGACAAATCTTTTGTTCTTTCCGGGGAGTATTTTCCTCCGGTCCGGAACTCACGTCGTAAAAAGACGCCAAACACATGAAAATACTGGGGATTGAAACAGCAACTTCTGTCTGCGGGGCCGCAGTGATAGATAATCAGCAGGTGCTTGCCGCGGAATCGGAGGGAATGGGGCTGAAACATTCAGTGTTCCTTATGCCGGCGGTTGAACGTGTTCTTCACACGGCAGGGATTTGCGTCGCTGACCTCGACGGCATCAGCGTATCCATAGGACCCGGTTCATTTACCGGGCTGAGGGTCGGCATTGCCCTTGCAAGGGGGCTTGCCCAGGCAGCAGGAAAACCCATGGCAGGCGTGCCGACAATCGACGCGCTGGTCTGGCAGCTGAACGGGAAAACCGGCGGAAAACAGATCTGCGGAATGCTGGATGCCAAAAAGCAGGAGGTCTATTTTGCATTTTATTCGTTCAGAAACGGAAAGCTTGAAATGTGCGGCGAATATAAGGCAGGTTCCGTTGAAAACGTGATTTCCATGGTAAAGGAGCCGACGGTTTTTACGGGGGAGGGGGCTTTGAAATACCGGAAAGAGCTCGAAGCAGGCCTGAAGGAGAAGTTCATACCGGCCGGCATTGAATTCTGCCGCAATAACCCGGTTTCCGTTGCAAAATCAGGGCTGATCTTGCTTGAATCAGGCAGGGCAATGCATTATAATGAATTGCTTCCGTTATATGTCAGGCTTCCTGAGGCAGAAATACAATGGAAAAAGAAATGCCTGTCCTGATTCAGCCGATGGTAACAGCGGATCTTGAGCAGGTATACGAAATAGAGAAAAACTCTTTTTCCATGCCATGGTCCTGGCAGATATGGTCGGAAGAGATGGCAAAGTCGCAGATGAAGCATTATCTGGTTGCCAGGATACGGGAACAGGCAGGGATTGTCGCCGGCTATGCAGGATTCTGGCTCATTGTTGACGAGGCATATCTCACGAACATGGCTGTGAGGCCTGAATACAGGCGGCAAAAAATAGGCGAACGGCTGCTGAATCGGCTGCTGGAACTGGCTGTTGAGAACGGAGGCAGACTTGCCACCCTGGAAGTAAGGGCTTCTAATACGCCTGCACAGAACCTGTACAGGAAATTCGGTTTTGAAATGGTGGCAATAAGGAAAGGATATTATTCGGATAACAGGGAAGACGCATGGATATACTGGAAAAATCCGCTGTGAGCTCAAAAAAAGGCAAAGGCGTCAGGGTAAGATTTGCGCCGAGTCCGACGGGAAACCTGCATGTGGGGGGTGCCAGGACAGCTCTTTTCAACTGGCTTTTTGCAAGGCAGAAATCCGGAAAATTCATACTCCGGCTGGAGGATACCGATAAGGAACGTTCGAAGCCGGAATACGAGAAGGACATCATTGACGGACTTGCGTGGCTGGGATTGAACTGGGACGAAGGACCTGACTGCGGCGGAAAGTCCGGCCCGTACAGGCAGTCGGAACGCACTGAACTTTATAAAAAACATGTCCGCACACTCCTGGATTCTGGAAACGCCTATTTCTGTTACTGCAGTCCCGAAGAACTGGAACAGCGCAGGCAGGAAGCCATGAAAAACAGGACAACCCCGAAATACGACGGCAGGTGCAGGGAGCTGACGGACGACAAAAAAAGAAAACTTGAGGCAGAAGGCAGAAAAGCCTCGATAAGATTTAAAAGGCCTGCAGGCGACACCGTGGTTCACGATCTCATCAGGGGAGATGTCCAGTTCAAGAATGAAAACCTGGATGATTTCATCATTGCCAGGGCAGACGGAACCCCGACGTATAATTTCACGGTGGTAATCGACGATGCCCTGATGCGGATAAGCCATGTAATAAGGGGAGACGACCATTTATCCAACACGCCGAAGCAGGTTCTGCTTTACAATGCACTGGGTTTCGGCATTCCACAGTTTGCACACCTGCCGTTAATCTGGGGCAAGGACAGGCAGAGGCTTTCAAAGCGGCACGGCGCGGCAAGCGTCATAGAATACCGGAATTCCGGGTACCTGCCGGAGGTCCTGGTGAATTTCATGGTCTTGCTGGGATGGGCGTTCGACGATAAACAGCAGGTTTTCAGCGCTGAGGAACTTATTTCAAAGTTTTCACTTGAAAAAGTTTCCCGGAATCCCGCTATTTTCGACATTGAAAAGCTTGACTGGCTGAGCGGATATTACCTGAGACAGATGAGCGATGACAGGATTGCAGAACTCTGTCTCGGAGATTTCCAGAAAAGGTCTTTACTTCCGGCAGAACCGTCGCAGGACCAGAAACATTACCTGGAAAAAATTGCAGGACTTGAAAAAGAGAGGCTTAAAAAGCTGACTGACCTGGCCGACAGGGCGGATTTTTTCTTCACGGAAGTAAAGATTGAGGAGGATCTGGCCGACAAGGTATTGCGTCAGCCGGGAATAAAGGAAATGCTTTCAGAATGGCTCAAGGAGATAAAAACAATCGAGCCGTTTGAGGCAGGACGCCTTGACCAGACAGCCAGGAAGTTCGTTGAAATACGCGGAAAAAAACTCGTTGAACTTGCTCAGGCAATCAGGGTTGCAGTTACGGGAAAAATGGTCAGCGCAGGCTTATTCGAGACAATGGCAATCCTGGGACGCGACAAATGCTGCAACAGGATTGAAGCCGCTATCAAAACGCTGTAAATATCTACGGCCAAGGCCGTGGTGGTTGAAACGCTTTGTGCGGCTTCCCTCGGCTTCGCCGAGAGGCGAGCGCCGTTTTTTCTTGCCGCTTCATCCACGGGCAAACCCGTGGTTTTCGCGGTCTTGTTATAAAAATTCCGTCCGGTAAAAGTCTAAGATTCCGAGAGTTTCCTGAACCTCTGGTACGCAGAATCCCACTCGCCTGTTTTCTCCGGTTCAACCACCGCAATATCAAAGGAATTCCCGACTATTTTTCTGGCTTCGGATATTGACGCTACAGTCCCTGTGCTGATTGCCTGCAGCAGGATATTTCCGGATGCGGTTGCCTCAACAGGTCCTGCTACGACACGTTTATTGCATGCATTGGCCGTGAAATTGATAAGCAGTTTATTCTTTATGCCGCCGCCGACAGTGTGAATTGTCTCCAGTTTTCTTCCCAGAATTTTTTCCATTTCCTCAATGGTCTGGCGGTATTTCAAAGCCAGGCTTTCGAGAATGCTTCGTGCCATGGAACCCCTGTCGACCGGAGCTTTTTGTCCTGTTTTTTTGCAGAATTTCACTATTTCTGCAGGCATATCGGCAGGGTTCAGAAATGCGGGATCATCAGGATTTATAAGGCAGGCAAACGGACTGCTTTTCTGCGCCATTTTCGTGAGCTTTGTATAATCGAGATTTGCCCCCTGTTTTTCCCATGCCCGCCTGCATTCCTGCAGGATCCAGAGTCCTGTTATATTCTTAAGAAACCGGAAGGTTCCTGCGATGCCGCCTTCGTTCGTAAAATTGTGTCTGAGTGATGCATCGTTTATAAGGGGTTTTTCCAGCTCCACGCCTAACAGCGACCATGTTCCTGAACTCAGGTAAGCCCAGTTTTTGCCTTCCGCTGGAATTGCCGCAATGGCAGAGGCTGTATCGTGTGTTCCGGGGGCAATAACCCTGACGCCCGACAGCCCTGATTCCTCGCAGATGTCCTTCCTGAGTTCACAGAGTTCTGTCCCGGGAGGCACTATCTCCGCCATTATTTCCATCGGCAGACCAAGTTTCCGGAAAAGGAATTCTGACCACGTTCCTCTGGCAGGGTCGAAAAGCTGGGATGTCGTGGATTCGGTGAATTCATTGACAGGCCTGCCGCTGAACAGATAAAGGAAAATCGAGGGCAGCATCAGGAGAGTCCTGGCATTTTTAAGGGCGGATGAGTTCTGCTGTTTCATTGCAAAGAGCTGGAACAGGGTGTTTAACTGCATGAACTGTATTCCTGTATGCCGGTAAATCTCCTCGCGCGGCACAATTTCAAAAACCTTTTCCAT
>Ga0172362_10002298_pt1 | contig 16635 bp, 14 predicted proteins | sample LakKivs1_kivu2a2_FD_114534 | JGI IMG/M metagenome (GOLD analysis project Ga0172362, IMG submission 114534) | Sediment microbial communities from Lake Kivu, Rwanda - Sediment s1_kivu2a2 | ecosystem: Environmental > Aquatic > Freshwater > Lake > Sediment | place: Rwanda: Western Province, Lake...
GCAAGTGGATCGAAGCCCAGGTCTATACCGGCGAGCTCCTTTCGAGCCTCATCACACAAACAAATGTGATAGAAATACTGGCTAAAGCGCGACCCTTAACAATTCTCGATCGCCGGAAAAGGGAATCCAGCAAAGATAAGGACCTGGTTCTGGTGCTGAGAGAGGCCGAGGTGGTTGTGCCTCTGGCGGGCATGGTAGACCAGTTTGCCGAAGAACAACGGCTGACAAAGGAAAGCGAGGAAATCAAAGAAAGGATCGTCCGACTTGAAGCCAGGCTCAAAGACAATGCTTTTTTGTGTAAGGCACCATCTCAGGTTATCGAAAAAGAGAAACAGAAGCTTTCTCTGCTTGGAGATAAATTGAAGAGGCTGCATCAGGAGCTCTCTCAGTTGAAATCATCATCGGCTGATAGCTGATGGCTTCAGCCATTAAGGCGCAAGAGTAACCTCGCTTTCAGGTCTAACAGCTCATGCAGCTTTGTCAGGGCCCTTTTGGTATCGCTGGCCACGCAGGATTTATCGCGCATTTTTACACGATATTTGAACAGCCAATAGGTGAATTCGTTAAGCTCGCTCAACTTTATGGACCTGAGCCGTGGATAATGTCTTTCCTTTCTGAACTGCCTTAAGAGGGAAGATTGGGTGGCACCATAAATACGCTGGTAGGCCTCATCAACCACTCCGCTATCGTTGTTCAAACCCAGAACTCTCTTCTTCTTTCGTATCTCATCAGTGACCGACAAGAGGAGAAACCTTTCCACAAGAATGCCATAGAAGTAGTTGAGATGAGCCTGGTACTTGGCAGGACCGATTAGATTCTTGAATTGGTCTTTAGACAGTTCTATTGGCGGTATACCGAAAAAGAGAAGGTTTGTCCGGTCCTTTTCGGGAATAAGTCCATCGAGCTCTTCACAAAGCCTCTCCGTCAGAACCAGCCAATCGAAAGCTTCGTTGTCAACAAGATACTGATAATGCCGCCCCGCATAGTCCTCTTCAGGACTAGCCCAGACGCGAACGGCTTCCAGCAGGGCCACATACCAGTTCCTGCCCTCAGCAATACCATTTCTTAGTCCTTGGATTACCTGACTATCTGTATGTGACACTTCAGCCACCTCCGCAGCCGTTGCGGAAAACTATATTATATCTCCGCCAGCCGGAGGGCTCAAGGTGCACACCCTGTGGTATGATTCGATAGTAGCGCCCGGCGTTACAGGTCTATCTATGAATTGACACAGTTTACTGCTTCGGGACGTCGCTCGGCTTGCGCAGCGGCTTGAAGGTGCCGCGGGCACCTATCCTGGAGATGACCTCTTCGGCTTCCTTGATGATTCTGTCTATCAACTCCTTGACAGTGGGAATATCATGGACGAGGCCTATTACCTGCCCGCAAGCCACTAGTCCCTTGTCAAGGGCGCCAGTCTCGTAAACCTCCAGCCCCTTCTTGCCACTGAGGAGCGACGCCAGTTCCTCTATGGTGGCATTCCGCTTTTCCATCTCAACCACTCTCTCAGCAGTAGCATTCCTCAACACTCGCTCCGTGTTGCGCAAGGAACGCATGACCAGCATAGTGTCGCGTTCGGACGACTTCACCAACCATTCTTTCACATTGGGATGGATGGCACACTCTTGCGTGGCCATAAATCGAGTGCCCATATTGATCCCGCTTGCTCCCAGTGCCAGCGCGGCCACAAGACCGCGCCCGTCGCCAAAGCCTCCAGAGGCGATAACGGGAATATCCACAGCATCGACAGCCAGCGGGATCAGGACGAGCGAGGTGACATCCTCCTCGCCGGGAGCTCCGGCGCACTCGAAACCATCAATGCTAATGGCGTCGCAGCCTATTCGCTGAGCAGTACGAGCGAAGCGGACTGCAGTGCACTTGTGTATCACCTTTACTCCAGCTGCCTTAAGATGCTCCATATATTGCTCCGGGCTTCTGCCGGCTGTTTCCACAATCTTTACTCCGGAATCGATGACTGCGTTTACATAGCCATCGATATCCACAGGGCGAAGAGTGGGTAACAGTGTTATATTTACTCCGAAGGGTTTGTCGGTAAGCGCTCTGGTCTTCTTGATTTCGACAGTTAGTTCGGCGGGGGTCGGAAATGTGAATGCCGTCAGGATGCCGAGCGCCCCGGCGTTGGACACCGCGGCTACCAGCTCGGCCCGGGAAAGCCACATCATTCCACCCTGTGTGATGGGATACTTGATACCTAGAAGCTCCGTTATGCGCGTTTTGAACATGGTATTTCCTCCTTCTGATGTTTGGCGTCGATTATAGCATTTAGGTCGTTAGCCCAGCACGTTGACAAGGCTCTTCTCCGCGAAGGACCACAACCATTCAGCGTTCTAGCACGCAGGGTGATAGGCTATTTACCCTTCCAGCGAGGCTTTCTTTTTTCAAAGAAAGATACGATGCCTTCCTGGACGTCCTCTGTTTTACAGCTTAACTGGAAGCAGTAGCGCGCGGCCTCCTGGTGCGCTTCCATGGTCTGCTCAAGGCCCCTATACATCAATTGCTTGGCCATCTGTATCGCCAAAGGGGCACCCCTTGTTAGCTTCTTGGCCATGTCCTTGGCTGTGGGCATCAATTCTACGTCCGGCACGACTTTGCTCACCAGTCCTATTCGCAACATCTCTTGAGCGTCGATGATCTCTCCCGAGAATACTAGTTCGCACGCCTTAGACAGTCCCACAATGCGGGGCAGAAGATAGGTACCCGCGCCGGTGTCCGGGGTCATGCCCCTTAGGACGAACACCTGCCCCCATCGGGCACTCGCAGCAGCAATTCTGATATCACAGTGTAGTGAGAATTCGGCTGCAATGCCTACAGCGGCCCCGTTGATGGCGCAAATCGCTGGCTTGGGAATACTGTTGAAAAACCATAATGACTGGCGATATTCTGTGGAGGTCTTCTCTTTTATAAGATTTATCTCAATTTCCGCTGCCTGAGGCACTTCGCCTGAAATGTCAGTTCCCGCCGAGAATGCACGGCCATTTCCCGTCAGTATGACAGCTTTCACCCTATCATCTTTCTTGATGTCCTCGATAATGGAACTAATCCTGTCGAGCATTTCATGTGTCAGTGCGTTCAACTTCTCGGGACGGTTGAGTGTTACTATGCCGATGCCGTCCTCCTTGGTGTAGAGTACGTCCTGTTTTGCCATTAGAAACCTCCTTTGTTCGAACTTATTTAGTAGCCTGTTCAGCCGACGACGTTTCTGCGGGATTCCGCCGACGATGTCCCATCCGAGTCAGGAAAGGTCACGGTCCAATTATCTATTCCTATTTAGAACGGCCAGCAGTTTTTCCAGGGGCATGGTATTTAGTATATGTTGCGGCTCACACCAGGCGCGCCGGGCAACGCCGACCCCGAATCGCATTAGGCCCAGGTGAGCGATGCTGTGACCATCGGTCCCGATGGCGAGCCCTACTCCCAATTCTCGAGCGCGAAAAGCGTGGGTGTCTTTCAAATCCAGGCGTTCAGGCATGGCGTTGATCTCCATAATCTTGTTATTCTTGGCCGCTGCCCGGAAGACGGTTTCCAAGTCTATAGCTACGGGCTGACGCTCTCCTATCAGGCGGCAGGTGGGGTGGGCAATCATGTCGACATCGGGGTTTTCCATGGCCGTTATTATCCTGCGCGTCATCCTTTCCTCGCTCTGGTTCATGGCTGAGTGAACGGCAGCAATCACTATATCCAGTTCAGATAAGATTTCGTGCGGCAGGTCTAGGCTGCCGTCTGACCGAATGTCAACCTCGATGCCCGTGAGCACACGAATTCCCCTTAAGCGCTTATTAAGAGCTTCGATTTCAGCAATCTGCTCCCTAAGCCTATCCACATCCAGACCGTGAGCAATACCGCGTCCCGCGGAATGTTCCGTGATTGCGATGTACTGATGGCCTATATCCTGTGCGGCCCGCGCCATCTCCTCAATAGAATCGTGCCCGTCGCTCCATTTAGTGTGCGTATGAAGGTCCCCCTTTATGTCGGATAGCTCCACCAGCTTGGGTATGGCTCCCTGCTCAGCCCTTTCTATTTCGCCCTGCGCCTCTCTGAGTTCAGACGGGATATATTGCATCCCCAGGCGACGATAGAATGCCTCCTCTGTGGCAAACTTCTCCAGCCTGCCTGTAGCTATAACCGTTATCCCGTATTCACTCAGCTTTAACCCCTGCTTATGCCATCTTTCTCTCAAGGCAATGTTGTGCTGTTTGCTGCCGGTGAAATACTGAAGCAGAGAACCAAAGGAGTCATGCTCTACCATCCTCAGGTCGACCTGCAATCCGCCGCTGACAATAACGCTGGCTTTGGTTGACCCCTGCGCCAGCACCTGCCTTACGAGAGGCAGGGCCACAAACGCATCTATGACGTCCTTTGGGTTGTCGGCGGTGCCCATCAGGTCGATATCACCCACTGTTTCCCGAAAGCGACGTAAGCTCCCGGCGGCGCAGAGATTCCTCACGCCCGGGATGGGGCGCAGGGCGGCTATAATCTCCTCGACAATTGGCAAAGCCTCGCCGATCGGGATGCGCTGGTCTTTACGGCGCAATGCCTGGATTTGGTGCAGGATATTATCAGCCGTCTTTTCGCCAAGCCGGAAGAGCCGAGCCACTCGTCCGTCACTGATTGCCCTCTCCAGTTCATCTACCGATGCTATCCCTAGTTCGCCCGAAAGCTTCTGAGCTGTCTTGGGGCCAATCCCTGGTATAGTCAGGAGATTGGTTATACCCTGTGGAAACTCCGCCTTCAGATTCTCGTAGTAACCCAGTCTGCCTGTCGTTATCAACTCGGCAGTTTTCTTCGCTATCGCTTCGCCCACACCGGGAATACTCTGCAGGTCCTCCCCTTCGCCAAGCATAGCCTCCAGTTCCCTGGGGTGATGCTCAATAGCCCGGGCTGCCTTCTGGTATGCGCGAATCTTAAAGACGTTCTCTCCCTTAAGCTCCAGAAGGTCGGCAATATCTTGAAATACCTTGGCCACCTCGCTGTTTTTCATGACTGGGTTGGTCTCCCACTTCATTATACCCTTGTTTCGCCGGCCTGCCATACAAATTGCTTCGGCTCCGGGCCCGGCTAGTGTGATATTCCATGCCGGGTTAGTGCCTCGCTCTTGTACCGGTCGGTGATCCTGTCCTAATAACCAAACGTCCTGAATCACGTCAGTTCCCCCACGTATCTCGGGCGGGTTCAACCATGCAAACGACGGGGTCAATCATGAGCTCTCTGGCCAGAGTTCTCACAAAGCTGTGTTTTGATATGAAGTCTGCGATAAGGAGCCCCGTCTGATGGCAAAGGTGAACAGGTGGGGAGCCCGCAGTGCTTTTCAGCAACACGTTGTCGCGGAATTCTCGCAGGAAATCAATCTGCCTAACAGTGGGGATTCCAAAGGGTGCGGTGGCGATGAAGCATATTCCACCGGATGGTGGCTCTGGCTCTCCTTACTTAACCCTGAAGTCGGCTGTGATTTCGTAGTCTTGGTTCGGGATGATGGTAATGGCGGTGGTGGTGCTATTAACATCCACGATGGTACTCACGTCGCCGGTCCAGTTGACAAACTCCCAGTCACCGCTGTCTGGCGTAGCCACAAGATTGACCACGGTGCTGCCGCCGGGATAGTAGAACGATGTCTTCTGGCTGGGAGTGGTCACCGAGCCGCCGGGAGAGCTGCTTACCTTCAGGTAATATTTTTCCGGTGGCAAATGCTTCCATATCATTGCGCTGCCGTCGATGTGAGTGGTAACGGTGCCACCGTATGGAGGTCCGCCAGGCCACGTATGTCCGCCGCCATCCACCTTGAACAGTATCACCTGAGTGCCGCCTGTTCCTCCGTCATAGATATAGCGATGAACTACAGTTGAGTCTCCGCCAGTTGGTCCCCACACAGTTTCCACCGGCTCTGTCTCGGTAATGTCGGCCTCCACCCACATCGCAATAGTGTCGTCGGTGGAATAAGTCCGAGCACCACCGTCATAAGGAAGTTCGGGATCGGCTGTGCCCATCACTACTATCATGGTTGTCGGAGAGAGGTCCCCTGGAAGTATATTCAATGTCATCGGGGAGCAGACCGGTGCGATGCCCGCGAATCTGCCGGGCAGCATAACACCCGCGTAGTAGGAAAACATGGCGCCACTTGACATGCCCGTGGCGTAAACCCGACTCTCGTCAATGTTATAGTTAGCTTCGAACCAGTCAATTATGGCAGAGACAAATCCTACATCATCGATACCTGCGCAATACTGCAAGGTCCAGTTTGAGCCACTATTCCACCTGATGTCGACACCGGGATCTGCCGAGGTATACTGTGCACAGGCAGGGTAGTCCGCTGGGTCTAACGCGATCGCCTCTGGAAACACAGCAATGAACCCCTCTTGTTCGGCAAGTGCGTCAAACCTGCTCAAAGTGATCTGACGTTTCGGGTTGGTGCCCGCGCCGTGGAACGAGAACAACAAGGGGACCGCTTCCGACCCGTGGTAGCTGGACGGGATATAGTATTCATACGTGCGGTTATATGTCCCGGATTCATAGGTTTCCATCATCCAGCCTGTGTGGAGCCCGGGTGAGAACTCAGGTGCGCACTCTTGGGGGACAGCGGAGCATCCCGCAGCAAGCACCACCGCCACCGTAAGCACCACGAGAGCAATAATGCAACATCTATCCGAAGCCATTTCTCCCTCCTCCCTTTTCGATTCTATCTACACAGAGAACCTGATGAATCTAATAGAATCGCGCTTACCCAATAACCCTCGTCTCCTTTGTAGCGCGTATCTACTGAGTCCCGACAACTACTGCTGAAGAAGCCATGCGCATGGCCTCTTGGGAGGTTTCACATTATGGTACTCCACAGATTGCTCCAGATGATGTTCTTTCATTATGAAAAGGATATGAGGATATTCTTCCTTGATTACATAGTCTTGAAATCGCGATTGTAGCAGTTTCTTGCTTTGAATGTCAACTATCAAATGTGCATGGGTGTTGTCCGAGCAAACTGTCGTGGTGATACAGGTCTGCGTTATGCCTAGAATGGCAAGGGAGGGAAGTAATCGAGGACGCTGTCAGGGAACAAGAGCAGGAGGATATCAACAACTGCCCGTCAATGGGCCAGATATGGCACCAGCGGGTGTCTTCCCGGAAAGTCAAGGCTGACGTGACAAGGCCGCTGAATTCAGGAATACCAGATCGTCTGTTTCCTTGCGGGTATACCATTGTGCCGGAGAATGTCCCCACGACAAAAGAGCCGACCGTGGTCGGCACGGTCGGCTCTTAGCGTCGCAAGGACAACGTCTCGCGCTGGGATATCGGCTCCCCCTGTACCAGCGGGTGACTTTCTCTGTAGCACCCCGCACTCTGCATCACCCTAGTTCTGCCATATATCTCCAGTAGTCTCAACCAACCAGACAATGGGATCAACCAGGAGCTCCCTCACCAGAGTCCTCACAAAACTGTGTTCTGATATGAATTCTGCGATAGGAGGGCTGACTTGATAGTAAAGGTCAACAAGACCAGAGCCAATGGTGCTTTCCAGCAACACGTCATCCCGGAACTCTCGCAATACATCCAGCTGTTGAGCGGTGGAACTTCCATAGGCTGCGGTGGCAATGAAGCACAACCCACCGGATGGTGTTGGTTCGGGTTCGGGCTCGGACTCCTCCGACTTGAGCTGAAAATTGGCTGTGATCTCGTAGTCTCTGTTCGGGGTGACAGCGATAGTGGTCGCAGCGCTATTAACATCAGCAATGGTGCTCACGTCGCCACTCCAATCGACAAACTCCCAGTTATCACTGAATGGCGTGGCCGCAAGGTTGACCAGGGTGTTACCGGTGCCGGGATAGAAGAAAATAGTAGCTCCGGCGCTATTGACATTGGCGAACGTCGTGTGGCCAGGAGTAGCTACTGAGCCACCGCGAGTACTGCTTATCTTCAGATAATATTTTTCGGGCGGTAAATGCTTCCATATTAATGCGCTGCCGTCGATATGAGTGGTAACTTTGCCGATAAATGTGTCGGGTAGATACTGCGGTCCGCCGGGCCACGTATGCCCGCCCCCATCGACCTTAAACAATATCACCTCGGTCCCATTCGTTCCTCCGTCGTAAGCATAGCGCGTGACTACGGTCGGGTCTGAGGCAGTCGACCCCCACTTGGTCTCTACCGGCTCGGTGGATATATTGTTGATCCCGCACCAGTAAGCAATAGTCTGATCGACAGAATAAGTGACATTGCCGCCCGAACCACCATAGCCGTCATAAGAGAGGATTGGGTCGGCTGTCCCATGCATCTCTATCACGGTTATGGGAGAGGTAGTGAGGTTCCCAAACCCCCACGGCATCGGTGCACAAACTGGTGCGATAGCCGCAAATGTGCCGGTCAGGTTAAAGGCCAGCAAGTATGAAAACAGGGCGCCGTCGGACATACCCGTGCTATAGATTCGGCCTGTATCAATGTTGTAATTAGTTTCGAACCAGTTAACCATGTCCGCAGCAAATCCTACATCGTCAATACCGGCGTAATATTGCAGTGATTCTGCACCTAGGTTCCACTGGATTTCTGCGCCCGTGAGTGGTGGCAATTCTGCTTCGGGATAGTCCTCCCGGTCTAATACTGTCGCGTCAGGAAACACGGCAATAAACCCTTCCTGTTCGGCAAGTTCATCAAACCTGGTTAGATCTCTCTGCTCATCTCCTGTGCTGCCCAGGCCATGAAACGAAAACAACAGGGGGACTGCTTTTGACCCGTCGTAACCGGATGGAATGTAGTACAAATAAGTGCGGTTGTATGCACCAGATTCATAAGACGTCATCATCCAGCCTGTGTGGAGCCCGGCTGAGGATTCCGGTGTGGACTCTTGGGCCAGAGCAACATGACTGCCCGCGGGCAACACCATCGCCATAATCGCCAGGACAGCAATAATGCAGTGTTTCTTCAAAGCCATTTTTCCTCCTCCTTTCTGGATTCTTTTCGCATAAGGGAGCCTGAATAAGCTCGTGAAACTATGTTTACCCAATAACCTCACCTCCTTTGTAGCACATGTCTACTGAGTACCGACAACTATGGCTTAAGAAGCCATGCGAACAGCTTTTGAACAGGTTTCACATCAAGGTAGTTTAGGGATTGCTGCAGATGGTATTCCTTCATTATCGGAAGGATGTCGCGAAAGTTCTCTTGGTCCCACACCCTCAAATGACTGATTTTAGCAGATTCTAGCTTTGAATGTCAATCACCAACGTTCCGTGGTCGGGCTGAGCGGGCTGGGTAAATGGTCGTTTGTGATACACTAATGCTGCCAGAAGTCGTTCTGGAACCACAAATTGATGAGAGGATACAATCCATGACAGTCAAAATGCAAACGTACATCAAAAGTAGGATTGTATGCGGCTATGACCTCAACCTCATTGCCGTGGCGAGCATATCCACGCTGGTATTGGTTCTGGAATACTACTGTCGCTTGAAGGTTAGTTTTCCTCAGGCAAGTAGGCTTATATATTACCTGGTGGTTCCGCTGGCCACGGGCTGACTGCTTTTCCGGGATAAGCCCTGGGACTACGGCATCCGCACTGGCTACTGGAAATCGTGACCAGTCATAACCCTTGTCTGCCTTGCCGCCATGGCACCGATTGTCTACGGCGTCAGTCAGATGCCCGAATTTCGCTCTTACTACCACATGCCGGCCATAGACTGGTCGAGACTGCTGCTTAACGGGGCACTATTCTTCTTTGCCTGGGAATTCTTGTTCCGTGGGTATATGCTGTTCGATCTGGAAAAATCAATGGGCAAAAGTGCTATCTTTGTGCAGGCTATTCCCTTTGTGCTACTCCATCTGAGCAAGCCTGTTTTGGAGACGCTGGCCTGCATCCTGGGCGGCCTCATTCTTGGCTACGTGGCATACAGGACACGATCCTTTCTGCCGTGTTTCATCATACACTTTGGCATCTATGGAATGGTGATGCTTTTTGCCAACTCGTAGGCCATCGGCGCGGTTCTGCGTTCTGCTTAAAATGGGAGGTGAGAGATCGCCTCTTCGAAGAGAGGGAGCACATCGGCAGGGAATACGAGAAGAAGGACGCCAACAATCGCCGGCCACTGGGCAAGATATATCACCATGGGATGTTTTCCGGGCAAGATTAGGGCTGAGGTAATAGAATCGACAAATTCAGGAATGCTGAATCGTCTATTCCCTTGAGGATAGAGCATTGTGCCGCAGAACATCCCCACCAGAAAAAGCCCGAACCATGGCAGCAGTGGCCAGTAATCCCACGTGAAAAAGCTGTGCGGCATCAGCCCCAGCCAGAACAGCCAGGGAAAGTCCACACGAATGCCCTGTACCTGTAGGTAAATACCTGCCGCCATCAGAACTGCCCCCAGTATCAGGTTAATGAAGCGGAATCCTGTAAAGAAGGGTGCGAGTATGAACGCAATCCCGAAGAAGTGCAGTATGCCGAAGCGGACATACCCTTGCGGCGATATTACCCAGGTAATCAGGGTGATCCCCATGCCCAGTGCGAGTATTTCCAGGCCTCTACGCATGAACGGCCAGATTCTCTTTGCCTTGGAGTAGGCGATGGTGAGCGATACTCCGGCGGTGAAGATGAAAATCCCGCCGCACACTCTGGGGAACCACCACCAGAAGCCGTAAGGCGAAGCGGGGACGCCCGTGCTCTGGATGCCAAAGTAGTTAAGTAGATAGAGCGTGTGGAAGATTATCATCATCGCTATGGCGATGGTGCGAAAGAGGTCTATCTCCCAGAAACGGCTATGCCTGATTGTGCTGGTCTGAGCGGTATCTGCCATCTGTCAATCTTTCGGGCAGGATTTTATCATGTTTCGGTCATTATTGTCTGGAGCTCCGGCCTTTCTAGGATTTCGACACGGTCATAGTATAATAGGTCTATGGCCAAGGAAGAGAAGCCGCTTTTGCTGCTCTTTGACGGTAATGCTCTGGTGCACCGCGCTTTTCACGCCTTGCCTCCGCTAACTCAGCGCAAGACGGGGGAACTGGTGAATGCCGTCTATGGCTTTGCCAGTACCCTGCTCAAAGTATTCGCTGACTTTAAGCCCACTCACTGGGCGATTGCCTTTGACCGTCCCACCCCGACCTTCAGACACGAAATGTTCGAGGGATACAAAGCCCAGCGGCCGGTCACGCCTGAGGAATTGAAAAGCCAGATAAGAAAGGTCCACCAGTTGGTGGCAGCTTTCCATATCCCTGTCTTTGAGATCGATGGCTTCGAAGCTGACGATGTCCTGGGCACATTGAGCAAGCAGGCTGATGAGCAGGGCATTGAGACGATTATTGTTACTGGGGACAATGACATGCTGCAGGCTGTTCTGCCTCGAGTGAAAACCCTCGCCCCCAGGCGGAGCTTCACCGATACCGTCCTTTACGACGAGGAAGCAGTAGAGCAGAAATATGGCATCAAACCGGAACAACTCGCCGACCTGAAAGCGCTGGCTGGCGATGTCTCGGATAACATACCAGGCGTGCCTGGCGTCGGTGAGAAAACAGCCACCAGGTTACTTCAGCAGTATGGCAGCCTGCAGGGAATCTATGACCATATTGAAGATGTAACGCCGAACAAGTTGCAGGACACGCTGCGCGAATATCACGCCCAGGCTTTCCAGAGCAAACAACTGTCTACGATAGTGAGAGCTGTTCCCATCAAGCTGGACTTGAAAAGGTGCCAGGTGAGCCGCTACGACCGGAGCGAGGTAGCCAGGCTCTTCCAAGAACTTGAGTTCATCAACCTGCTGCCCAGGCTGCCCCAAATGAAAGCCGATGGCTCCTCCGTAGGGGCGGGTCTTGTACCCGCCCATCCATCGCCGGTCAAGTCCCACATGGTGAACACCGAGACGGACTTGGCACAGCTTATGGCTGAACTGGAAAGAGCACAGGGCCTCGCTATTCAAGTTGAGACTACGGATGAAAAGGCTATGCTGGCCGATTTGATAGGCATAGCCATCTCGCCAGCGCGGGCAAATGCGTTTTATATACCTCTAGGGCACCGGGGTTTGAATCAGCCGGCGCAACTGCCGGTGACTCAGGTGGCAGCCGTGCTCAAGCCAGTTTTGGAAAACGCCGGCGTAGGCAAGGTTTCCTATGACGGCAAGCATGTCACAGAGGTATTGGCTCGCTGTGGGGTCAAGCTTGCGAATCTGAATTTTGATCCCATGCTCGCTGCTTATCTCCTTGGCGAAAAGAATCTGGGCCTCAAAGCGCTGGCTTTTAACAAACTGGGCGTCGAGATAACGACTTTGGCCGAATTAGCGGGTGCAGGAAAGAAGCAAGGCCCTCTGGCCCTGCTGGAGGCGAACCGGGTCACCGATCACGCCTGCGCCACCGTGAACACTGTCTGGAGCCTAAAGGGGCATCTGGAAGCCGAGCTGCGAGAGCAGGGGCTATGGCAGCTCTTCACCGAAGTAGAGATGGCTTTGGTTCCGGTGTTAGTAGCTATGGAAGACAGTGGCATTCTTCTGGATACCAATCTGCTCCGCGAGATGTCCCTCGAGATGGGCAAAGAACTGCTGAGGCTGGAGAAGGAAATCTACAGCAGTGTCGGACACCAGTTCAATATTAACTCGCCACAGCAATTGGGCAAGGTGCTTTTCGAGGACCTCAACCTGCCCCAGTCGCGCAGGACGAAGATAGGCTACTCCACCGAAGCCTCGGTCATGGAGGCATTGAGAGGCGTTCATCCTGTAGTCGAACTCATACTGCAATACCGCCAACTCAGCAAGCTCAAGTCGACCTACGTGGATGCCCTGCCTGCGCTCATTGACCGAAAGACTGGGAGGGTGCATACCACCTTCAATCAGACCGGCACGGCCACCGGTCGGCTCTCCTCCAGCGACCCCAACCTCCAGAATATACCGATAAGGACTGAGCTGGGAAATAAGATAAGGAAAGCCATCATAGCTCCGCCCGGCACATATCTCTTGAGCGCCGACTACTCTCAGATTGACCTTAGAGTTCTGGCCCACCTCTCTCAAGATCCCGGTCTTATTGCCGCCTTTGCCCAGGACGAAGATATCCACGCCACGACCGCCTCAAAACTCTTCGGCGTCACCTTGGACGAGGTGACCCCCGACATGCGCCGAAATGCCAAGACGGTCAACTTTGGGGTAGTCTATGGCATGAGTGATTACGGACTGGAGCAGGCTACCAAGCTCAGCCGGGAGGAAGCTGCCCGGTTCATTGCCTTATATTTCGAAAAGTATCCTAAGGTGAGGGAGTATCTTGAAGCTACCAAGGAACAGGCCCGCAAGCTGGGCTATGTGCAGACGGTGCTGGGCAGGCGGCGGTTCCTGCCCGAGGTCAATTCCCCCAACCGGATGGTCAGGGAAGCTGCCGAGCGCATGGCTATAAATGCCCCGGTGCAAGGCAGTTCCGCCGACATCATCAAGATTGCCATGATAAATCTATACCGGGAGATGGAGAGGCGGAGGCTCAAGAGCAAGATGCTGTTACAGATACACGACGAGTTGCTGTTCGAGGTGCCGGAGGCGGAAGTGGCCGAGATGAAGTCTTTGGTCGCCGAGCTTATGCCCCACGCCTTTGAGCTGCGTGTGCCTGTGAAGATAGATACCAGGCTGGGCAAAAACTGGGCCGAGATGCGATAGGGTCCTACACAATATCGGAAGACTAGGCCTGAGAAAACTGAGAGGCTGGCGCAATGGAGCTAACTGAAGATGGCAGTAGTACAGCTGTGCACAAGTCAAGGCGATTCGCCCTCTGCATAGATGCCCTGCGCAGATGAACGGATGAACGCGCATGCCGGGATTTGAGAACGAAACACGGACACAGGCAAGAATTTTGGCAGGCAAGCGTGTCAATTTGCGGCCCCTGGTAAGAGGGGATTTGGTCTACCTGCGGAAATGGTCAGAAGATGCTGAGATTAGGGGGCTGATCGGCGAAGTTGCACCGATGAGCAAGGCGGACTGCGAGAAATTCCTCAAGAAGGTTCGTGCTGATGCCGCAAGAGCATGGTTTATGGTGATCATGAAGGAGAACAACAAGGTGATTGGAGAGGCTGGCTTGTTGAGGATGGACCGCACCTGGCGTACCACAGATATAAGTGTTATCATCTGGGAGAGAGAAGAATGGGGGAAGGGGTACGGGAGCGAGGCGCTTCTTCTTTTGCTGGATTATGCTTTTAGACAGCTGAACTTCCACAGAGTGGCAATAGGTGTAGTCGGCTTCAATGAGAGGGCACTGCGTTTCTGGGCGAAGACTGGCTTTAAGAACGAGGGCGTCCAGAGAGATGGATACTACTATGACGGCAAGTATTATGACTTCGTGATGATGAGTATTCTAGAAGATGAGTTCAAAGAGCTTCACGGAGGCAGCAGTAGTTAAGGATCAGACCAAACCCGTACGATAAAAAGAAAGAGGTAAAGAATGAAGGAGAAGATGATTGCCTATTGTGGCATCCAATGCACCGATTGTCGCGCCTTCATTGCCACGCAGAGAAACGACAGTAAGCTGAAGGAAGAAGTTGCCAAAGCTTGGTCAACCAAGAAGGAGACCCTCAAAACGGAGGATATCAACTGCGACGGATGTTTGGCGACTGGTCGAAGATTGTTCAAATTCTGCGGGACTTGCAGGGTGCGGCGCTGCGGACAAGAGAAGGGCGTTGAGAACTGTGCCTATTGTCGTGAGTTTCCTTGTGAGAAGCTGACCGGTTTCTGGAAAGGCTTCAGGCTCACCAAGCCGAAAGCAACTCTCGAGAGAATAAGAAAAAAGCTCCCGGCCTGATACGCTGGCAAGTTGGCATTGCGGCAGCAGGCCTGGGCGGGGTGCGAGCGGGCTCGGATTTCTCCTGTCCACAACCATTGCGCCAGAGGGCAAACACAAGAACCGGGGGTATGAGGAATGTCGAAGGCAACGGTTAACGGAATCAACATGTACTATGAAGTCCACGGACAGGGAGAGCCCTTCGTTTTAATAATGGGCTCTTTCGGCTCTCTCGAAGCCTGGATATTACAGATAGGTGCCTTTCAGGAACGCTATAAGGTGATTGTATTCGACAACAGGGGCATCGGGAAGACTGACAGGTCCCCCGAGCCTTACACCATTGCGACGATGGCTGACGATACCGTAGGTCTCCTTGACCATCTCGGTATCGATAAGGCTCACGTGCTGGGGATGTCCCTTGGGGGGCCGGTGGCGCAGGATATTGCCATCAATTACCCGGACAGGGTTAAGAAACTCATACTGGTGTGCAGCATGGCCGGGGGAGAGGGGGCGCGCCTGCACCCGGACATGTTAAGGGCGCTTGGTATGGAGGATAGCAGCCGCCGAGTCGATTTCAGGAAGGTAGACTTTCTCCAGATAATGAAGGCTACTGTGGCGTTGGCATTCAATAGCAGGTCACTGGCAGAGAGCCTTGCCGCCCAGGCTGGAACCTGGTTCAAGCAGTTCGATACAGACGGTTTCATCAGGCAGTGGGAAGCTGTGACAAGTTACAACGCTATTGACCGCATACACAAGATTCGAGCCCGGACGCTTGTCATAACAGGAACAGAGGACAGGCTCGTGGATCCCCATTCCTCAGAGATAACAGCGGCGCTGATACCGAATTCGAAGCTGGTCAAAGTTGAAGGCGGATCACACGCCTTTTTCATGGAGATGAGCGATAGATTTAACAGGGAAGTCCTGGACTTCTTGAAGGCCGACTAAACAGGCATATCACCATATAGTTCATGCGCAGGACCAAAAGGCCAAAACAAGGCGGACCTGAGCAAACCCTCGGTTTTCCTGTCGGTTCGGAGGCAGGAGCAGTGTGCGTTTTTCTGCTATGATGTGAAAGAGCAGCAGGCAAGGAGAGAAGGAATGATGGATGAAATCGCTATCAAGGATGTCACAGAGGAGAACATAGATGATCTGTGTCGGGTATGCGTGTCACCCGACATGAGAAGTAACCCCGACTGGATAAGAGGTGCGGCAGACAAAAAGAAATGGGCTGCTGAGATGTTCCCCAAATGGGGTTCATTCGCTAAGGTAGCCTACGAAAATGGCAATCCAGCGGGGATGATCCAGTACCGACCGTCTCTTGAGGAACGAGTTGTTTGTATCGACTGCATGTATGTTCCTGTGCAGAAATATTGGGGGAGAGGGATTGGAAGCCGGCTCTTGCGCAGCCTGATGGAAGACGTGAAAGAGCCAATGAAGTGGTTCGATAATAGACGGCCGCTGGCGCTCGTGACGAAGACATTTCTGGGCGGAGAGCCCGAACAATACACGGCACGAGAGTTCTTTTCGAGAAAAGGTTTCAGACAGATAGGGGGAGACCCTGACCATCTCTACTACCCTCTGCAGCCAGGTTTTACCTACAAGCCTATTCCCAAGAAAGAAGTCCGGCATGTTCCTCAGGATGAAGATAAGGGAAAGGTTGTCATCATTTCCGGCCCCGATTACTGTCCTGCGACCTACCCCTATTTCCTCAAGAGAATGGAGAAGTACATACGAGAGATAGACCCGGGGGTTTATATCAGGTGGATAGACTCGTCTGAAGAACCTGAAGAAGTGAGTAAGCGAAATGTCAGTGTTGGAGCCTGCATCGTGAATGGCAGGCTCATCAAGTCTTATGTCCTGGATAAAGACAGCTTCCAGAAGGAAGTCAAGGCAGCGCTCAAGTAGAC
>Ga0172362_10002299_pt1 | contig 16626 bp, 12 predicted proteins | sample LakKivs1_kivu2a2_FD_114534 | JGI IMG/M metagenome (GOLD analysis project Ga0172362, IMG submission 114534) | Sediment microbial communities from Lake Kivu, Rwanda - Sediment s1_kivu2a2 | ecosystem: Environmental > Aquatic > Freshwater > Lake > Sediment | place: Rwanda: Western Province, Lake...
ACGGGAAGCCGGCGAAGAAGTGACCGCACAGGGGGCAAAGGAGAACCGGGCGATGGACCGGACCGAAACGACGCGGCGCGAGTTTCTGCGGGCCACTTCGGCTGCCGCGGCGGCGGCGGCGCTGGGGCGCATCGCGCCGGCCGCGGATGCGCCCAAGGCGCCGGCCAGGCCCGACCCCGCCAAGATCCTCAACTACAACCCCAAGATGGGCTACCGCCGCCTGGGCAAGACGGACTTCTGGATCTCGGAGATCAGCCTCGGCGGGCACGGCAACGGCTGGAAGTTCCTCGACCACGCCGCCGAGCTGGGCTTGAACTACGTCGACAACAACATCGACGGCGAGTGCGAGCGCTACGGCGCGGCGATGGCCGGCATGAAGTCCGCCAAGCGCGATAAGTGGTTCATCGGGTTCGCGTCCTGGCCGGAGAAGATCACCCCCGACGGCGAGAAGGGCCTGACGGTCGAGGGCATGCTGGCCAACATCGACAAGCGGCTGAAGGGCTACCGCACTGACTGCCTGGACCTGTGGCGGCCGGTCGGGGCGACGTGGGGCAAGGGGCAGAACAACGTCGAGACGCTGCTGGAGGTGTCGGACAAGGCGCTGGACCTGGTGGTCGCGACGTTCGAGAAGGCCCGCAAGCAGGGCAAGGTGCGGCACCTGGGCGTCTCGGCGCACAACCCCAAGGTCTTCCGCAAGGTGCTCACCAAGTACCCGCAGTTCGAGGTCATCATCTTCCCGTACCTGTTCCTCACCGAGGAGATGGGCGGCAACAGCCTGCTGTCCCTGGCGAAGGAAAAGGACGTGGGCGTCATCGGGCTGAAGCCCTTCGGCGCCGGGTCCACATTCGGCGTCAAGAAGACACAGGACCAGGTCTTCACCGACAAGCGCGGCCCGGTAATGCTCAAGGAGATGCTCAAGGAGCCGCGTCTGTCGGCCGTGATACCGGGCGTCGGCGCCCGGGAGCACCTCGACGAGAACGTCAAGGGCTCCTACGAGCGGGCCGTGCCGCACAGCGCCGCCGACCGCAAGGCCCTGCGCCAGTGCCGGCGGAACTTCCACGCCCATCTCGCGCCGGAGTACCGATGGCTGCGCCGCTGGCAGTGCGTGTAGCTCGCGGGGCGGCGGCGGCATTGGCGGCCACGGCGCTGCTGGCGGTGGGGGCCTGCGACGTGCGCGGCCCGTCGGCGTCGAGCGGCCCGGCCGTGGGCGCCGGCGGCGGCCTGCCGCCCAACGCCGCCTGCTACGTCTGCCACATGCCCCTGCTGAAGGACTCGTTGACGAAAACGCACGCGAAGGTGGGCATCACCTGCACGCGGTGCCACGGCACCAGCGCCGCACACGCCAACGACGAGAACATCGGCGCCACGCCGCCGGACCGCAGGTTCCGCGGCGGCGAGGGCAGCGCCTTCTGCCGCACCTGCCACCCCAAACACGACGTCGCGCCCGAGGCCGTCGTCCAGCGCTACCGCCGGCGCGTCGCCGGCACGCCGGCGGCCACGCAGCCCGCCTCCGCGCTCGCCTGCACCCACTGCCACGGCGCCCACAGGCTCCATCGCCGCCAGCCAACGTCCCAGCCGGCGGCATCCCTCTGAGCCCGCGCGGGGCGGCGATCGCGCGGCATCTTGACGAATCCCCGGTCGCGCGATAGAATATCCTTTCGATTGGAGGCGGGCAGGGAACGCGGCCGAAACCCGGCCAAAGGAGGACACACATGTTGGCATCGTGCGGGCGGAGGGCGTCCATCGTACGGGCGCGGACCGGCCGAACTCTGAAGCGTGCCGCGGAGAGATCGAGTCGTCGACTGGCCGAGCCGTGCCTTGCCGAGCCGCTGGAGGCCCGGATGCTGCTGTCGGCGGGCGTCGACGTTCAGTTGCTGGCGGCCATCGCCGACGGACACCAGACGCTGACGCTGGAGTACCTGATCGCCGGCGGCGCCGTCGGGGCGCTTCAGGTCGGCCTCTACGCGTCCGACGACGCGGCCTTCGACGCCCTCGACACGGCCATCTGTACGATCAACCTCGATGCCCCGGGCGACCTGGTCGCCGGCGTGCACCAGAAGGACTTCGCCATAGGCGCCGGCGGCGACGTGGTCGTGCCTGGAGCCGGCGCCGACGAGCGGACAGGGGATTACTGGCTCCTGGCCGTCGCCGACCCCGACAACGCCATCCCCGAGGACGACGCGGATGCCTTCAACGAGGACAACACCGCCGCGCTGGCCGGAGGCTACCTCGGCGCCGACGGCGCCCTGTTCGTGCACGGCACGGCCTTGGCCGATTCGATCCTGCTGACGCCGGGGCGCGGCACCGTCATCGGGATACTCAACGGCGTGACGGTCACCTACGCCTCGTCGGAGCTGACGAGCATCAGCGTCTGGACCCACGACGGCGACGACGTTGTCAACGGCGCGAAGGCGGCCGAGCCGCTCCGCATCTGGGGCGGCGAGGGCAACGACTCGCTGACCGGCGGCCTGGCCGAGGACCGCCTCGACGGCGGGCCGGGCGACGACCACCTCTGGGGCATGGCCGGCGACGACGCCCTGCTGGGCGGCGACGGCGACGACGTGATGGACGGCGGCCCGGGGGCCGACCTGCTCTACGGCGGCGACGGCGACGACAACCTCATCGGCGGGGCGGGCGACGACTTCCTCGACGGCGGGGCGGGCGTCAACACGCTGGCGGGCAGCGGCGGCAAGGACACCTGGGTGCTGGCCGGCGGCGACGGGGCCGACACCATCGTCGCCGACAGCACGGTCATGCCCGCGACCGCCACGCGGACGACCGGCGGGCTGGTCGTTCAGGCCGACACCTTTGCCGACCTCCAGCCGGGCGGCGACTGGGTCCTGCTGAGCGGCGGGGACGGCGACGACTCGCTGGTCGTGCTGGGCAAGGCGCGCGGCGTGCTGCTGGGCGGGGCCGGCGACGACGACCTCCAGGGCGGCCCGGGTGCCGACCAGCTCAGCGGCGGCGACGGCAACGACACGCTGAGCGGCGGCGGGGGCAACGACTGGCTGTGGGGCGGCGACGGCGACGACACGCTCGACGGCGGGGCGGGCAACGACACGCTCCTGGGCAGCGGCGGGGCGGACATCGTGCGCCCGGGCGCCGGCAAGAACGGCCTGCTGTTCGGCGGCATCGGCGAGCAGCCCTCCCTCGCGCCCGTCGCGCAGGCCGCCGCGGAGGCCGTCATGGCCGGCGCGGTGGTCGCCGCCGCGCCGACGATCTCCTTTTCCACCACGGTGGCGATGTCCGGCAGCCTGTTCGGCTTCGGCGGCGGACTGACCGCCCACGTCTCGGTGACAGGCACGATCGACCAGGACGGGATCATCACCGGCGCGCTGACGGCCACCGGCTCCGGCGCCGGTCACGCCAACGGCGCCAACGCCCTGTTCGACTTCACGGCCGGCGGCAGCGTCTCCGGGCCGATGGACAGGCTGCTCGTCATCGCCTCCTGGCATGGCGACGGCACGGTGTACTTCGAGGACGGCGGCTCGGCCGACGGCTCGGCCGGCGGAAGCTGGAGCGGCACGATCGCGCTGGCCTCGGGCAGCGGGGCGCAGAAGCTCAAGGCCGACGAGGGCGGCGGGTTCAAGGGCAACGTGGCCGTCGCGGAATTCACCGTCGCCGGCGGCGTGCAGGGCGCGGCGGGCTCTTCGCCGGCCGGGTGGGGCAAGTCGGCCGCCAAGGTCATCTCGCCGGGCTTCTTCTCGTCGGTCTGCGCCGCCCGCGTCCTGTCCGATCCGCGGGTGGACGCCTCGCACATGACCACCGGCGGCAGCGTGCTGTCGCAGTTGCAGGCCCAGGCGCAGGGCCGGCCCATCGTCGGTTCGACGGGCAACGCCACGTGGGTCCAGCCGCAGGTCTACGACATGATCTCGCGCCTGGCCGACACCTACGGCGCCGTGGAGGTCAACGAGCTGGCCGGCGGGCAGCACGGCACGCGGTTCGACGAGGGCGGGCTGAGCCGCCACTACAAGGGCTACGCCGTCGACTTCGGCAGCATCGGCACGGAAGCCGACGGCTGGCAGTTCGGCACCGACTGGCAGACCTACGCCGACGCCGTCACGTGGATGTACTACGACGGGATCCTCCCGACCGGCAACAAGGACGTGATGGAGGTCGGCCTCGGCATCGGCGCGGGCCAGTCGGCCGACCTCCAGAAGGCCGTTGCCGACTTCATCTCCTCGGCGGGCGGCGACGTGAAGGCCGGAGCGATCCAGACCGTCCGCAACACCAGGACCGGCGCGGTCGCCGGCTACTCCATCACGGTCAGCGGCACCGACGACCTGGGCCAGAAGGTCAACATCAAGTTCAAGACCGACAGCCCCAACCACCTGCACATCGGCCTGCCGCGCTTCTAGCCCGGCCGCATGAGGCGCTGGCGCGTCCCTCTTGGCTCCGCGCGCGGGAACAAACGCCGCGGCGCGGGCGTCTATACACCTGGCCGCACGGGAGGAAGCCCGGCGGCTGGGGCCTCGACGGAACACGGACAGCCCGGCTGGTCGGCCGCTACGTGCGGGCCGGCGGGGCTGAGCCGCGCGGAAGACCAACGGCAGGCGCGCTGCGGTGCGCCTCTGCGCCCGGGCGGCGGCAGCGCCCCCCGCGGCAGCGAAGGGAGAAACGAACATGTGGGCTCTGAACAACCTGACACCCTCGGTTCGGAAGACCGTCGGTGCGGCGGCCATCGTAGCGGCCTTCGTCATGCTCACGGGGCTGCCCATGGTTGCCCTGCGCAGCGCCCGGATGGGCGCTGTGGCCAGGTACGTGCGGGATGCGAGCAGCTTGCCGGCGCCGGGCATGGAAGCGCCGCCGCACGGGCGTGTCGCCGCCAGCGTCGGGGAAGAGGTCGCGCGGAGGGATGCTGAGATGCAGGCGGGCCACCTGCGGCACATCGCTTCGCAGGCGCCGCGCCTGGCGCAGGTGAAGTCCTACGCCGCCGAGATCGACCTGACGCCCAAGCTGACGGTAGGCGCCGATCGCACCGAGTCGATCTACAGGATGCGGTTCCACGCGGCGGTGGCGGCCGTCGCGCCGGACGACGCCAACGGGGTGTGCGAGGTGCACCTGCCGCTCCCGCCGCAGCGCCTCTCGCTGGCCGATCTCGCCGTCACCGTCAACGGCAAGCCCAGCGAGGCCGTCGACGTGCGCGGGGACCGGCTGGTCTGGCGCGGCCCGCTGGAGGCACGTCAGGCGGCCGAGCTGGACGTGACCTACTCGGCCGACGGTAAGGGCGTGTACTCGCTGCAGCCCCCGCCGGGCAGGATCATCAGCACGTTCGACGTCACGCTCACCGCCCACCGCTCCGACATCCGCATGCTGCAGCTCGCCCTCCAGCCCGACAAGGTCGAGCGGGTCGCTGGTGCCACCACTTACACCTGGAAGTACCGTAACCTGTTCTTCGGCCGGCCCATCGTTCTGGACGTACTGGGCATCACCCCGGTGGACCAGTTGGGCGAGCTGATGTGGCTGGCGCCCGTGGGCGTGCTGGCCTTCGGGGCCATGGTCGCACTGGTGGCTGTGGCGTTCCAGCCGGAAATGCTCGACAAGTGGATGCTCCTGCTGGTGGTAGGGGCCTTCGCCGGGGCGTATCCGCTGATGTACTTCGCGCAGGACCTGCTGCCGCTGGGGCAGGCGATGGCGGCGGCGTCGGCGGCGGTGCTGGCCGTCCTGGCGATCCGCGGGCTGACGCTCCGCGGTTGCCGCCGCGCCATGCTGGGGATTGTGGGCCTCGGCGCGGCCGTCCATGCCCTCACGCTGACCGCCGCTGTCCGCCCGGACACGCAGGGCACGCTGGTGACCGCCCTGGCCGTCGCAGCGGTGATGATGGCCATGATGCTCCTGCCGCGGGCGCGGAGAGCCCGCCCGCCCGTGGCGCCGACAGCCGCGCCCGTACCTGCCGCCGGCCTGCCCTGACCGCCGGGGCGGGCGCGCGGGAATCGCCGGTTCTGCGCGGCCGTAACCTGCCCCTCCGAACGTTCAATATAGCGACAAGGAATCCGGGCGCCCCGGACGCCGCGGGCGGCGGCTGGCGCCCGGCGGTCCAATATGCGCGTGACCATCCGCACCAAGCTGATCGGGGCGATTCTGGCGCCGCTGCTGGCCGTCTACGGCGGCATGCTCGTCATCCACTACGAGATGGGCAAGCGCCAGGCGGTGCATCGCGCCCAGCGGCACCTGACCGACCTGGCCGCCAGCCACGCCGCGCGCCTGGACGCGCTGTTCCTGGCGGCGCGGCAGGCGGCCGTGTCCACCGCCGGCGCCATCGTCGATCAGGACCGCCTGCCCGACAACCGCTGGCTGGACCTGGTCCTCACGCGCAACGTCCGCAAGGTGCCGTACGTGTACGCCTCGACGGCGGCCTTCGAGCCGAACGCCTTCCCGGGCCTGACGCGCCGGGCGGGCAGGGAGGTCCGCCACGTGCTGCCCACCCCGCGGCGGCTGCGTCCCGACCGCGCGCCGCCCGGCAAGACCGCGCCGGGGGCGGGGGCGGGCAAGCATCCGCCGGCGCCGCCTTCGCCGAAGCGTCCGGCCCCGCCGGCGCCGCCGCCCGACCCGGCTCCGGAACTGCCCATCACCCGCACGGACCTGCTGCGGGCGGCACCGAAGTTCTTCGAGGATGGCTGGTACCAGGCCGCCCGCGCCCGCACGGCGCCGTTCTGGACGGCCCCGTACGACGAGGCCGGCGCCGGCGGCGCCGCCGTCACGCGCTGCGTCGTGCCGCTGGTGCACATGACCGAGCAGGACGCCGACGAGCACTTCATCGGCGCCGTCACCGTCGACCTGTTCGTCGCGCCCCTCCAGCGATACGCCGCGCGGGCCGAGGTCGAGGGCGGCTACGGCATCCTCGTTGACGCCGACGGGCTGATCGTCGCCCACCCCCAGCGCGCGATCGCGCTGCACGCCAACCTCGCCGCCCTGTCCGAGCAGCACAAGCTGCCCGCGCTGCTGGACCTGGCCGTCGCCATGCGCTCCGGCCGCAGCGGCGTGACCCAACTGGTCGACTTCCACACCGGCCTGCCGAGCTGGGTCGTCCACGCGCCGCTGCGCTCCTGCGGCTGGTCCTTCGCCGCCGTCATCCCCGCCGAGCAGATCATGGCCCCCGTCTACGAGACGCTGCGGCGCGACATGGCCGTCATGCTGGGCGGGCTGGGGCTGATCGCCGCGGTGGTGATGGCCGTTTCGATCCGCCTGACGCGCCCGATCGAGCGCGTGGCCGCCGTCGTCCGCCGCCTGGCCACCGGCGACCTGGACGCCCGCGTGGCCGGGCCGCGGAGCCGCGACGAGATCGGCGAGCTGTCGGCAGCGTTCAACCGCATGGTCGCCGACCTGAAGCGGCACGTGGAGGCGTTGACGCGCGAGACGGCCGCCCGCAAGGCCGTCGAGAGCGAGCTGCGCGTCGCGCGGCAGATACAGGCCGCCCTGCTGCCGCACGTGTTTCCGCCCTTCCCGCACCGCACCGAGTTCGAGCTGCACGGCACCAACGTGCCCGCCAAGGAAGTCGCCGGCGACTTCTTCGACTACTTCTTCGTCGACGACGAGACCCTCGCCCTGGTCATCGCCGACGTGTCGGGCAAGGGCGTGCCGGCCGCCCTGTTCATGGCCGTCGCGCGGACCGTGCTGCGCAACCAGGCCGCCGGCGGCGCCGGGCCCGCCGAGGTCCTCACCCGCGCCAACCGCCTCCTGGCGGCCGAGAACAGCGGCGAGATGTTCGTCACGCTGTTCTTCGCCCACTACAACACGCGCACCGGCAGGCTGGTCTACGCCAACGCCGGGCACAACCCGCCGTGCGTGGCCTCCGGCGGCGGCGTGGCGGCCCTCAACGGCAGCACCGGGCCGGTGCTGGGCATCTTCAGCGGCCGGCGCTACGAGCAGCGCGAGGCCCAGGTCGCCGTCGGCGACAGCGTCGTGCTCTACACCGACGGCGTCACCGAGGCCCTCGACCGCCAGGACCGCCAGTTCGCCCTGCGCCGGCTGCAGGAGATGCTCGCCGCCAACGCCGCCAGTCCGCCGCAGCAGCTCTGCGACATGGTCGTCCAGGCCGTCCAGCAGCACACCGGCGAGAGCCCCCAGGACGACGTGACGCTCCTGGTCCTGCGCCGAACCCGATAGGCGGGCGGACCGCACCGCACGCTGCGATGCCCCGCGACGGTGACGCCGCTTGCATGGCGCGCGCCAACCGGGTTAACCTGCCCCAATCATGCCGAAAGTCCGCATCCAGAAGCTCCTGTCCGCCGCCGGCGTCGCGTCGCGCCGAGCGGCCGAGCAACTGATCCTCGACGGCCGCGTCGAGGTCAACGGCAAGCTCGTGGCCGATCTGCCGTTCTTCGTCGACGACGGCGACGAGGTGCGCGTGGACGGCCGGCCCGTCCGCCGCCGCAGGCAGAGCGTCCACTTCCTGCTCAACAAGCCCCGGGGCGTCGTGTGCACGCAGAGCGACCCGCAAGGCCGCCCGCGGGCAATCGACCTGCTGCCGCCCGGCCAGGGGCGGCTGTACACCGTCGGCCGGCTCGACGTCGACAGCACCGGCGTCATCCTGCTGACGGATGACGGGCCGCTGACCCAGTACCTCACGCACCCCCGCTACGGCGTGCCGAAGACTTACGTCGTGGAGATCGACGGGCTGCTGGCCGCCGAGCAGATCGACCAGCTCAAGCACGGCGTGTACCTGGACGGCCGGCGGACGGGCGGGGCGGCCGTCAAGGTCCTCGGCCGCGGCGGCGGATGGAGCGCGCTGGAGATCACGCTCACCGAGGGGCGCAACCGCGAGATTCGCCGCGTGCTGGCCGGCTTCGGGCACAAGGTGCGCCGGCTGAAGCGCGTCGCCATCGGGCCCGTCACCGACCGCGGGCTGAAGATCGGGCACTTCCGCCGTCTGACCGATCGCGAGGTGGCCCAGCTCCGCCGCGCCGGGCGCGTGATGCAGCAGCAGCGGTAGGGGGCTGGCATCGCCGCGGCGGGACAGGCCGGCCACGACGCTGGCAAAGCTCCTGGCCAACCGGCGGAACGCCCAGCGCCCCACCGGTCCGCGAACCCCACGCGGCAAGGCGCGCGCCGCGCACAGCGCTGCGAGAGTCAGGAGATGCGGGCGTTCTACAAGGCGATGGGCGAGCTGAAGCGAAGGCAGGCGGACAAAGGACCGGAGACCGGAGGGCCGGATACCGGAGGGCCGGGAACCGGAGGAGAAACAGCCGAGTACGAGTACGACAACGAGGACGAGGACGAACGGGACGAGACGGGAGGAGGAACGGCCGACGACGACAGGCCCGACGCCTCCCGGCGCGGGGTGCGGTGCTCACCGCCGGCCGCTTGCTCGTGCGGGGTGCCATGCTCACCGCCGGCCGCGGAGCGGCGGCGTGAGCATGTCCGGCGAACACGGAAGGACATGCTCACGCAAACAGCGCGCAAGCATGGCGCCGGAGGTGTTCGTGAGCATGGCGCTTGGTGGGGAGCTTCGGGCAGGCGCTTCGGCTGGGCCGTCAGGCCGTCAGGGCGACGGCGACGTTCCAGGCCATGTGGGTGCCGACGGCGACGCCGAAGCCGCGGTGGACGAACAGGCCGCCGAGGTAAACCCCGGCCAGGGCGCGGAAGACGAACAGGCCGAAGTGGAACATCTCCTGCCCCGTGAGCTGGAACCAGGAGAAGTGGTAGAGGCTGAAGAGGACGCCGCTGAGGATGACGGCGACGGCGGCGGCCGTGCCGCGGGAAACGCGGAAGAAGTCCACCAGCACAAGCAGCACAAGGCTGATGAGCACGAGGCGGAAGAGGAACTCCTCGTAGACCCCGGCGCCCATGGCGGTGAACAGGTCGGCGGCGCGCGGGCCTCCGCCCGCCGCCAGCATGGCCACGGCTCGCGAGGTCGGCTCCACCGGGCGGAACAGCCAGTCGTTGACGAGATTCAGGCAGTACAGCGGCACGACCCACAGCAGCGACTCGGCCAGCATTCCTGCCAGGACGGCCGGACGCACGCTCCAGCGATGGCGGTGGAGCAGGTGCTGGGCGAGCAGGACGACGACGATGGCCAGCGGCGGCAAGAACCACCCGGTGGCGTTGAGGTGCTCCAACGCCCAGCGCATGTGCAGCGGAGCCAGCACCTTCGTGCCGTACCGCAGCGCACCGAAGTGGTAGACCGCCAGCGGCGCCAGGCAGAACGCCAGGCCGTACAGCGGCCGCTGCGTCAGGTGCCGGTAGGTTTCCCCGCGCGGCGGCGGAAGGTCGTAACGTCGCGATCGCGACATCGTCGTCCCGTCTTCACTTACCAAACACGAGCCACTTCGTGTCGACCAGGCGCTTCCTGATGCCCGGGCCGATGCCGGGCACGTGGAGCAGGTCGTTGGCGTCGCGGAACGGCCGCCCGCCGTGCGCCTCGCGCCACGCGACGATGGCCTTTGCCTTGGTCGGGCCGATGCCCGGCAGGCGGCGCAGAGAGGCGACCGGGGCGGTGTTGGGGTTGATGAGGTCTGTGCCGGCCGCGGCGCGGCTGGCATCGACGGCGACGCTCTCGCCGGCGGGCCGGCTGCGCTGGACGTTGCGGACGGCCAGGACGGCGGCGGCGGCGATGCAGGCGGCCGTCAGCGCCGCCAGGTTGGCGGCGTTCCAGTCGGCGCGGAGCTCGGTGCCGGGCCGGGCTGTCCTGGCCGGCTCGGGGGCGGCAAGCGGGGGTGCGTCGGGGGCGCTAGTCATGTTTCCTGGGCGACTGCGCCGTCGCCGTTGCCCTCGGGCGGCTCGCCGCCGTCGCGGAGCGCGGCCCGGAAGTGCCGCAGCTCCTTGTAGGCGAGCTTGGGCTCCAGGTCGTTGCGGCAGAGGCCGCCGTGGGGCAGGTGGTGGCCCTCGTAGTCGGCCAGGTCGCGCCAGCAGACGCTTTCGACGTAGGGCTTGGACAGGGCGATGCGGCAGAAGGCCTGGACCCACTCGGCCTGGAGCCGGGGCGACCAGGGCTGGTGCCACTGTCCGCCCTTGGGCGCCGGCTGCTGGCCGCCCCAGGCGTCCCAGGCGTCGGCGGCGACGTTGCTGGGCACCGACACGCCGGTGACGTGGAGGCTCTTGCCGAAGCCGACGAACTCGTCCAGCAGGGAGCTGATCTGCATCAGGTCGCGGACGAAGTAGCCGTCGACGGGCACGCCCATGTAGAGCTGGAGCCCGAAGGCGTCGAACTTCACGCCGCTCTGGACGGCCATGTCGGCGTACAGCAGCGGGGGGATGGTGCGCTGGTTGCGGGCGTAGTACTCGCCCCAGGGCATGACCAGGTCGATGGCGACCTTGGCGTGGGGCGCCAGCTTCTTGACCAGCAGGCAGCTCATCCGCGTCAGTTCGACGAGCTGGTCGAAGCTGAGGTTGAAGGAGTTCTCGGCGTGGATGCCGCTGACGACGTTCCACAACTGAACGTGCGAGCGGTAGCGCTCGACGATGCGCTGGATGTGCTCGTAGCCCAGGTCGCGCAGGGCCTCGTAGTCGTCCTCCCAGATGTAAACCCAGTCGGGCAGGTGGTCGGGACGGAAGCTCAGCAGCGGCCCGGCGTGCACCGGGCGCCGGTGGCGGGCGGCCCAGTTGACCCACGCGTCGATCTGCGTGTAGCTGTGCGTCCGCTCCTTGGGCTCGGTCGTCTTCCAGGCCACCGGCACGCTGATGAAATCGAACGCGTCGCGCAGGCGCGACGTGTAGCCGTCGGAACTGGCCAGCAGGTCCACGCGGCAGCCGAACGCGGCCGGCGTTCTGGCCGCCTTCCGCCGCTCCAGCAGGATGTCGGCGTGGAACAGGGCCATCTTCTCGCCCAGCGTGACGGCCTGCTCCAGGGCCTGGTCGGCCAGCAGCGAGGCGGCCCCCGGCGCGGCCGCCTTCAGCGATTCGATGAACAGCTTCTGCGCCTCGGCGAACTCGGCGTTGAGCTGGCGGGCGCTGGCGTAGTCGAACAGCCCCCAGTCCTCGCGCTTCTGGGCGATGCGCCCGAGCTGCGAGCGGGCCAGCTCCACGTTGAGGTTGTAGCTCTGCTTGCGCTCCGGCAGGCGCGTGGTCGACAGCAGAAACCGCCCCGTGGCCCCCGTGTCCCACAGCAGCGTCAGCCCGGCCGCCCCCGGCGTCCGCTTCAGGCACGTCACCTGGCCGTCGCTGAACGTCGCGTCGGCGCGGACGGGTATGCCGTCCTGCCCGAACACGTACGCCCCGGCCAGGTCCAGGTCTCTGGCCGCGGCTCCCTTGTGGTACACGTCAAACCGCAGCATCTCACTGCTCGCCCGGCGGTATGAGCCGTATGAAAGTTATAATGCCGTCCCCCCCGGCCAGGGGCGGGCCACGTCTCGGTTCTTGCCGGGATTATACGGCCGGGCGCCGCTCCTGACCAGCACTTTCCGTCTCCGCGGCAGCAGGCTCAGGGGCTTCGTGGGCGCAGGTTGTGCTCGCGGATCAGCCGCAGGCGCCAGGCCTCCACGCGCTGGATGACCTTGCGGGCGCCGCGGCGCGACGGATGGTCGATGTTCACGAAGTCGCCGGTCTCCAGCCCGTTGTCGCCCATGTTGTTCAGGTCGTAGAAGAAGAAGTACCCCGCGTGGCGCTTCTCCAGCTCGCCCATGCGGCGGACCTGGTCGAGGTAGCCGGCCTCGTCGGTGCCGCTCTTGTCCTTCACCACCGCCGTCGCCGTGCTGGGATGCACCGGCTGCGTGTACGCCAGCACGCGGACCTCGCGCTCGACGAGCGCCTTGACCATCGCCTCCCACATCGCCCAGCGCTCCGGCACGAACGTGTAGCGCCCGCTGGAGCGAGGGAAGCCGGCCGGGCGGCTCGTCGGACGGCTCGTCGGCTCGTCCTTGCGCGCGTAGGCGACCCACGCGGGGTTGAGGTAGCCCCACGGGCGGTTGCGCCAGGCGGGCCCCAGCCGCGGGCCGGCCTCGATCTCGGCGACCGTCCACGGCTTGCGGCCCGACGGCTTCCAGACCTCCGCGGGATGCTCGCGGTCGTACTTCACCCCGGGGCTCTGCTCGAAGGCCCTGCCCTTGATGCCATGCTCGGTCCAGCCGGCGTTGACCCACCGCGTGTGCCACGTGACGATCACCCACTCCAGCTTCGGCAGGTGCACGAGGTAGTTCTCGGCCATCAGCTTCTGGAACGGCAGGCCGCTGCGCGGCTGGGCCATCGACAGTGCCACCGGCGTGCGGCTGTTCGTCGGGGCGTAGTACAGTTCGGTCATGTTGGCGAACCACGCCTGGCAGTCGCCCAGGATCACGCAGCGGAGCTGGTCCTTCAGCGCGAACAGCACCGGCACCATCGGCGAGATGTCCGCGTAGCCCCACCGCGTGCGGTCCTCCGGCGGCAGCTCCAGCGCCGGCCGCGCGTCGTAGTACAGCGGCAGGTCCGGCGCGTCGATCGTCTCGCTGCGGAAGACGGTCTGCACGGCCGGGGCGACCTTCGCCAGCGGCACGAGCGCCAGGTGCAGTTTCTTTCCGACCTGCACGCGCGTGGGCGGCTGCGGCAGGCTGCGCCAGATCACCCACTGCATCACGCCGATGACCTGCTCGGCCAACTCGCCGCGAGTGACCCTCAGCACGCGGTACTTGTACAGCCCCAGCGCCTCGCCGTAGCGGCTGATCTGCTCCGGCGTGGGCGTGGCGGACTTGGCCAGCAGTTCGGCCTCGACGTCGATCTGCGCGTTGGGGTCGGCCGCGGCGGGATCATCCGCCCGCGCGTCGCCCGTCGCCGCCGCTGCCAGCGCCGCCAGCACGACCATCCGCACCACCCGCCCTGAACAAAGCCGACAATGTCGCTCCATCGCACCTCGCCTCTGACGGGTTAAACGCGCCGGCCAAGCCTCGGCACTGCGCTGCCGCCGGAGAACACGCCCTGTCTCCGGTGCCATGCCTGCCTGCGGTAGGCAGGCTCACGCGGCTGTTTGCGTGAGCGTGTCCCGGCGGCCCTTCGACGACTGCGGAAGACATGCTCATGCCAATGGCCGCATGAGCATGGCCGCGAGGACAGGCGTGAGCATGGCAGTCGGGATGGGCAAGAGCATGGCATCGCAGGCAGAGCGGGGGGGCGGCGGGCTGCGCCCGGCGGCTGGGCGCGAGGGGAGGCGTGGGATACCATTCCGGCGGGGGCGGGCAGCGAGCGGCGCGATGGACGAAGAGGCGAAAGGCGGACAGTCTGCGGCGGCGGGCGGTGCGGCTGCGCGCGCCGGTGGCGGGCGGGCGCCGCTGCTGTTCGAGATCGCCTGGGAGGTCTGCCAGCAGCTCGGCGGCATCTACACCGTCCTGCGCTCCAAGGCCCCCACGATGGTCCAGCGATGGGGCAAGCGCTACTTCCTCGTCGGCCCCTACAACGCCGACCTGAGCGGCCTGGAGTTCGAGGAGCACCGCCCCGCCGGGCCGGTCGGGCGGGCCGTCCGCGCCCTCCAGGCCGAGGGCATCGACGCCCGCTGGGGGCGCTGGCTGGTCACGGGCCAGCCGCAGACGGTGCTGCTGAACGGCGACAGCGTGTGGGGCCGGCTGGACGAGATCAAGTACTTCCTGTGGGAGCACCACGGCATCGCCTGCGGCGACGGGGGGTCGCTGCCGGACGAGGTGCTGGCCTTCGGCCACATCGTGGAGCGGCTGTTCCGCCGGCTGCTGGAGCAGCGGGGCCTGTCGCGCCCGGTGGTGGCGCACTTTCACGAGTGGATGGGCGCGGCGGCGATTCCGGAGCTGCGCCGCGCGCGCCTGGGCGTGGGCATCGTGTTCACCACGCACGCCACGCTGCTGGGGCGCTACCTGGCCACCGGCGACGCGGGCTTTCACGACCGCCTGGGGCAGGTGGACTGGCGCGGCGAGGCCCGGCGGCTGAACATCGAGCCGGCCGTGCTGCTGGAGCGTGCCGCGGCCGCGGGGGCACACGTGCTGACCACCGTCAGCGAGGTGACGGGCGAGGAGTGCCGCCACCTGCTGGGCCGCTCGCCCGACGTGCTGCTGCCCAACGGGTTGAACATCGAGCGTTTCGCGGCCGTGCACGAGTTCCAGAACCTCCACCGCGTGTACAAGGATCGGATACACCGATTCGTGATGGGGCAGTTTTTTCCGAGCTACACGTTCGACCTGGACCGGACGCTGTATTTCTTTTCGGCGGGGCGCTGCGAGTACCGCAACAAGGGCTTCGACCTGGTGCTGGAGTCGCTGGCGCGGCTGAACGCCGCCCTGCGTGGCGCCGGCGAGCGGCGGACGGTGGTGTTCTTCCTGATCACCCAGCGCCCGTACCGGCAGATCAACTCGCAGGTGCTGCACCGCTCGGCGATGCTGGAGGAGCTGCGGCGCAACTGCGAGGCGATCCGCGAGCAGTTCGGCGAGCGCCTCTTCGAGGCATGCGCTCGCGGGCAGGCGCCCGACTACAACGCGCTGGTGGACGACTACTGGCGGCTGCGCCTGCGCCGGCTGATGCACGCCCGTCGCGCCGCGGCGCTGCCGCTGGTGGTCACGCACGACCTGCTCGACGACGCCGGCGACGAGGTGCTGCGGCAGATCCGCTACCTGAACCTGGTCAACAACGCCTCCGACGCGGTGAAGGTGGTGTACCATCCGGACTTCGTCAGCGCGGCCGGGCCGCTGTTCGGGATGGACTACGACCAGTTCGTGCGGGGCTGCCACCTGGGGGTTTTCCCGAGCTTCTACGAGCCGTGGGGCTACACGCCGCTGGAGTGCGTGGCGCGTGGCGTGCCGGCGGTGACCAGCGACCTGAGCGGCTTCGGGACGTACGTGGGCGGCGCCGACGGCGGCAGCGAGGGCGGCATCTACGTGCTGCCGCGGCGCGGGCGGTCGTTCGACGAGGCCGCCGCGCAGCTCGCCGCCTGGCTGCTGGAGTTCTGTCGCATGGGCCGCCGTGAACGCATCGCCCAGCGGAACCGCGTCGAGGCACGCGCCGAGCAGTTCGACTGGCAGCGCCTGGCCGACAACTACGACACAGCTCACCGCCTGGCCGCCCGGTACTGCGGCACCTGACGGGCCGGCCGCGCGGTCACCGGGCCGTCAGGCGGGCGGCGCGGATCGGATGGGCACTGGCGGCGCGCCGGGGGGGGCGGATGACCAGCCCGACCGTGCCGGCGAAGTCGATCCCCTCGCCGCTGAAGCGGAACGGCTCGGCGCTCATCAGGGCGACCACCCGCGTGCCGTCGCCCAGCGTCACCTGCGTGACGCGCCCGGCCTCGTCGAGCCGGCGCGAGACAGGCGGCTTCTCGGCGGCCTCGTGCACGCCGAACGTCCAGGTGGCGCTCGTGTCGGCGGGCATGTCCCATCGCAGCACCATGCTCCGCGTGTCGAACGCGGCCGGGCCGCCGTGGCGCCCGCCAGCGCCGCCAGCACGACCATCCGCCCCGAGCAGATCCGACAATGTCGCTCCATCGCACGTCGCCTCTGACGGGGACGGGTCAAACGCGCCGGCCAGGCCCCGGCACTGCGCTGTCACCGCAGAACGCGCCCTGTCCCCGGTGCCATGCCTGCCTGCGGTAGGCAGGCTCACGCGGCTGCTGGCGTGAGCGTGTCCCCAAGCCGCTTCACGCCACCCGACGCCGACGACGCAGCAGCACCGCCACGCCGCCCAACGCCAGCAACGCCAACGCGCCAGGCTCCGGAACCATCACCAGGTCCCAGTCCTGCTTCGTGGACGAGCCGGCAAGGAGGTAGT
>Ga0172362_10002301_pt1 | contig 16625 bp, 19 predicted proteins | sample LakKivs1_kivu2a2_FD_114534 | JGI IMG/M metagenome (GOLD analysis project Ga0172362, IMG submission 114534) | Sediment microbial communities from Lake Kivu, Rwanda - Sediment s1_kivu2a2 | ecosystem: Environmental > Aquatic > Freshwater > Lake > Sediment | place: Rwanda: Western Province, Lake...
GAGAGATGCGTGGGTTGACAAGATAGCTGAGGCCATGCTCACACGAAACGTTACGTGGGTTCACACTGCAGGCTACCCTTTCTTCTATTCTTATCTGCGGGAAAGTGGAGAGGCCTTGTGGGGCGAAGGAGGCTTCAAACGGCTCATGAGGCACATTGGCTTAGAGAATGTGACTTGTTGGCCTCTTGGTTCTGAGGAAGACTTGACTGATGTCCACACCTATTTTGAGAACACGGTCATGAAAGATTGGCATGGTGCGTATGATGCTTATATTGTGGAGCGGGGAAAACCCTTAAACGGTTCAGACTTTCGTGATCGCGTTGTAGGAGTGATTTGGGGTTGTGAAACTGGCGGCATGGCGGGCGCAATAATAGAGTTTTCCGAACCCAATCAAACGGACAGTTCTGGCTTCTACGTTCACGTTGGAGCTCACGAAACATACAAAGATGGTAACCCTCCCGAAGAAACTGATGGAGATTTCTACAGGAGTTATGTTGGAGTCGCGCAGGCAATATACACGTCTTCCTTCAAACTGGCTTCTGAGGGCGCCATTTCACAGGCTGAAGACGCGGTGGTTGAGGCTGAAACTGAAGGAAGAACAAAAGGTCTTGTGGAAGCAAGGCAACTGCTTCAGCAAGCAAGAGACAACTTTGGCTCCTACTATTACGACTATGGTGTTTTTTACGCTAATGAAGCAAAAGAAGCTGCTGGAGCAGCTGAAAAACCCACTTTTCTAGAGTCCTACGGCATGCCTCTGGCAGTGCTGGGCGTGATAGGCGGAGTCTCTGCATGCGGTCTAATAATCAGTGAGACAAAGAAGAACAAGAAAAAAAGATGAAACAAAATGAGAAGAATGAGCGTGTTCTGTTTTCGGATGCTTGTGATTTTGTCTGTAATCACTGTAGGATGCTTGTTGGTGTGTGTACGGGCTGCTTTTGGCTATGAGCATGTGCTGCTGGGTGAGGTGGACGTTGAAGTGTATGTTGTCGCTTTGGATGGGGTCAGCGCGCGCGGCGTCGGCAACATCACTAATATGGTTGACGGAGTTTTCGATGCCTCTCGGGTCAATGTTTCCAGTACCTCAATAGACTTCCCCATATATGGTGATGTTAGAATCAACACGACTGTGACCGTTATTCGCGATTGGAGCACGTATAGGGACATTGTTGAAGCGGGCTCGGGCATAATCCTAGTGAATGGACACGGCGAAACCGTTCCCGTGCCGTCGGGCTACACGAGAGATGCGTGGGTTGACAAGATAGCTGAAGCCATGCTCACACGAAACGTTACGTGGGTTCACACAGGCGGGTACCCATTCAACTATTCTTACCTGCAGGAAGGCGGGGAACAGGGCTGGGGTGAAGAGGGCTTCCAGAGATTGATGAGTCACGTGGGAAAAGGCGCTGCAACCTGCTACCACCCTCGCCCAACAGAAATGGCTGACATGACTCTGGATGCTGGGTGGTCAGTATTCATTTATGGTTGGTACGATTTAGCCAACACTGCGAGAGTGCAGAAGGGAAACCCCTTAAAGAGCTCAGACTTTAAGAATTGCACCGTTTTGGCCATTTGGGGCAGCGAAGACGACTACATGACCGGAGCAGTAATAACGTTTGCAGAAACGTCTAGCGATTCTGGGTTCTATGTTCACATAGGGACAAACCAAACATACGATAGTGATAATGTTCCAACTGACAGGGACTACTACAGAGGGTATGCTGGTTCCGCTGCAGCGTTATGGGCTTGTGCATGGCATTCTGCCTCCAAGGACGCGATTTCAGCCGCAAATGCGTCAATAGTCAAGGCTGAAACTGAAGGAAGAACAAAAGGTTTGGAGGATGCGAAGAAGCTTCTTCAGAACGCAGAAGAACTGCTTAGGGCAATTTATCGGAACGATCATGGTGAGATCGGTCGTCTGTCGGATCTGTACTACTCCTTGGACACTAATAATGGATTTGGTACAGTAGCCCTTAGGGCTATTGAGGCAGGGAATTTGGCAGAAAAGGCCGTGCAGCCAACCTTCTTGGAAGCTAACCTGCTGCTTATAACTACTATTTTGATTGTGGCTGGTGTGGCGACCACAGCAGTCATAGCGACAAGGCATACAAGAAACTCTAGGAAGGAGACAGTGAAACCAAGTGAGAAGAATAAAAGCTCTCGTCTTAATTAGTCTGATGTTCATTTCCACATTCCTCGTAATGATACCTCCAATGGCTAAAGCAGAAGAAGGATATGCAGAACTCACACCAGGCCAATGCACGTGGCTAACATTCGCTCTGCAAAACCCAGAACCAGAAACGACAACAACCCTCATATTCTACACAGAAGGACACTACAACACAATAACGTAATGAGATGTATATCGCCACTACCTCTCACGAATGGAACTCTTTTTTGGAAATCCCATTGTCTCATTAGAATCTATGCAAGCACCCAGGAGTTTTTCGGTGAACCTATTATTGCACGTATTCAGACACTTCTTTCCTCTGATAACCTTTTGCAGAAATCTGCCATGTCTAGCATGAAATGAATTAAACTGTTGAGAGGTAAGTTGAATGACAGTTTGGTTGTGTATGACACTGTCCAGCCTCGAAAGTTGAGTACGGCGGTCGCTAAAATCACCGGCGAAGTCTTGAGGGACAAGGGAACGGAGGTTGACCCTCTATTAGTCAATTACGTTGACTGTTTGTTCTTTTCTGTTTCCGTGGGAGCTTAACACTCATATACGGGTTATTTCTATGTAATAGTTCTCAAAAACTAAGGCGATTACAGATTGGTGAAAACTTGTTGCCAAATTACAAGAAATTGTTGGAGAAATTTAAGGACTTGGCTGTCTTCCAGTCAGCAGAATCCATCATCTATTGGGATCTCGAAACAATGATGCCGCCGAAAGCAATCAAACTGCGAAGCCAGCAACTCGCCCTGCTAAGCCAGATTGAACACAAAATGAGCACAAACCCTGAGATAGGCGCACTCTTGAACAAAGCGGCAAATCCTCCGGAAAGTGATAAACTGAATGCGGCGCAAAAAAGAAACATCTACTTGATAAAGAAAAGCTACGACGAGCAAACAAAACTTCCTGAAGAACTCGTCGTGGAAACTGCAAGACAGCAAACAATAACCGTCGACATCTGGAAGAAAGCCAAAGCAGCGAAAAACTTTGCTTTGTTCAAACCTGAACTTGAAAAACTCGTTGAACTGCGGAAAAAGGCTGCTGACATCCTCATGAAAGTTAAGGAAACTCCAACTCAGTACGACGCGCTGATAGACATTTTTGAGCCCAAAATGACTGCCGCGTCAATAACCAAAATATTCGACGAATTGAGAGAAGGGCTTGTGGCAATACTGAAGAAATGTGAAAATGCTCCGAAGCAACCCGACATTTCTATTCTGAACCGTAGTGTTCCAATAGAAACTCAGCGCAAACTCGCCGTGGCCCTTGCTGAAGCTGTCGGATACGATGTAACTTCAAAAGAAGCAGGAGGAAGAATTGACGAAACAGAACACCCCTTCACAAACGGCTACTACGACGATGTCCGAATAACAACACACTACTATGAAGACAAGTTTGCATCTTCAATGTTCTCTGTACTACATGAAGCCGGCCATGCAATCTACGAGCAAAACATAAACCCAGAATGGATATACCAGCCAGTAGGAGGAAGCTGCTCATCAGGACTGCATGAATCACAGTCACGCTTCGTTGAAAACATCATTGGAAGATCACATGACTTTTGGAGCTACTTCTTGCCCAAACTGAAGCAACTGGCAAGCACTCCTCTTTCCGACGTCAGTTTGGATAACTTTGTCCATACCATCAACAATGTTCAGCCCTCCAAGATACGGGTCGATGCAGATGAGGTTACTTACTGCTTGCACATAATCATAAGATTCAACATTGAAAGGGACCTCTTTGCCGACAAGATAACTGTCTCAGAACTTCCGCAGATATGGAACAAAAGCTACGAGGACTATCTTGGGATAAAAATAGAAAACGATTCAGAAGGCGTAATGCAAGACACGCACTGGGCATCTGGGCTTTTCGGCTACTTCCCAAGCTATGCCCTTGGAAACATTTACAGTGGACAGTTACTTGCAAAAATGGAGAAAGATTTGCCTCAGTGGCGGAACCACCTTACAAAAGGAGACTTCAATATGGTGAAACAATGGTTAGTGCGGAACGTTCACAGCCAAGGAAACCTCTATGACCCCGAGGACCTGATCAAGAAAGTCACTGGAGAAACACTAACAGTCAAGCCATACCTCAAATATCTAAACGAGAAATACTCGAAACTCTACGGTTTCTAGCTAACTCACTTTCTTTTTTATGGTCTTCATATATATTTTGAACGCTATCTCTCCAAAAAGGCCTACCGCCACAAGAGCAACTCCAATCCAACCTACCAACGCATCATAATAGTTGGCACCATAAACGAAGAGAACTAAACCTATCACAAGAAAGGCCAGGTTCATTATGTCTTCCCATAACATGCAAACATCTCCATACGTTAACTCAAGCTGTTAGCGTTTCCAAAGTATATAGACTTAGCGATAAACAGTCAAAGCTTCTAGCCATAACCAATCTGAAAACCTCAACCCAATACTACATGCCGACACTCTAGCCTCGGCTTCAACGATCACTACTGCAAGATTCGACATAAAATAGTAGGAAGCCGCAAGAAATCTCGCACTACACTCTCGCGGCCGACAGTTTAATGAAAGACTCCGGCTGATCATCTTTCTAAGCTACTGTCTTCCGACAATGTTATATACAAGTTTACCGCAACACTCTCTCAAGTGATCAGAAATGTCGGAGCAAGAAACAAAAAAACCAGAAACAAAAGGAGATTTTCTTACAGTTCTGACGGATGCTGCTAAGAAGGAAGCTGAAACTCGCAGTAGATTGTCTGGAAAACCGACAAAACCAACAATATCAGGAACAGCGAAATTTCTAAATATACACAGAGACACTCTTTACACTTGGCTCAAAGAATTCGGTGTTGACTTCAAGGACATAGAGAAGATCACGCCGACAGTTGGTTCACCAGAAACTGTCGGTTACTATGACAAAAACGTCTATCTCATCGGCGAGGCACTTGTCGGAGAAGGAAACGAAGTCGCCCACATAGACTTGCTTATCGGCGACAAAAATGGTCCTGTCGGAGAAGCCTTCGCCACAGGCATGTCAAATCTCTCTGCAGGACACACGCCATTACTAGCAGTCATACGCCCCAACCTTCCACCAAAGCCTCACACACTGCTCATTCCGAAAGTCACCTTAAAGAACTTCGAAGATATAGGCAAAATCTTCGGGCCAGCACAAGCCGCTGCCGCAAAGGCTGTTGCAGACGCTGTTGAAGAAGGAATAGTTCCCAGAGACAAGGTGGATGATTGGGTGATAATTTGCAGCGTATTTGTACACCCACAAGCAAAAGACTTCCGCAAAATCTACCACTACAACTACAGTGCTGTCAAATTAGCCTTAAAGAGAGCGTTGTCAAAGTATCCGACACTGGAGAAAATATTGTACGACAAAGACAGAGCCAAACATCCAATCATGGGTTTCAAAGTTCCACGTCTGTGGAGACCGCCATACTTGCAGATTTCGCTTGATGTTCCAGACCTTGAAAAAACAAAGAAAATCATGGCTCAGCTACCGGGAAGCGACAGAATAATATTGGAAGTGGGGACTCCCCTCATCAAAAGATATGGGACAAAGGTGATAACTGATCTGCGGCAAGTAGCCAAAGACTTGTTCTTTGTTGCAGACCTCAAGACTTTAGATGTCGGAAAGGTTGAAGTTGACTTGGCATACGAAGAGACTGCAGATGCTGTGGTTGCCGCTGGGTTGGCACCTGCTGAGACACTGGATTCTTTCATTCATGAAGCGAAAAGACTTGGAATATACGCTGTCGTGGACATGCTGAACGTGGAAGACCCGCTTGCCAAACTGAAGTCGATCAAAGAATTCCCGGACATCGTTGTCCTGCATAGGGGAATCGACCAAGAGAGTGGAAGAACTCTCGGGCTGCAGCTAATCCAAGAAATCCGACAGACTTTCAAAGATAAACGCTTCCTCATAGCAGTGGCAGGCGGAATAGTTCCTGAGACAGCAAAAGAAGCTTTAGCAAAAGGCGCTGACATAATAATCGTCGGAAGATACGTTACACAAGCCAGAGACATTGAAAGAGCAGTCAGAGAGTTTCTCGAAGTAACGCCAGAAATGCGGGAAGACATCGACCTGTTCAGGGTACATGTAGAATAAACCTCTTCTTCTCCCTTTTTTCAGGCAAACAGTCTGAACGCAACATATGCTAACAAGAAAATTATGCCTGCCACTATGAATACATAAACGAAGTCAGCCGTCTGCGCTATGAAGGGACCAATGAAGGAACCGCAGGCACCGCCAATACCTGCCAAAACATTGAACAAGCCTGCTTTGCCAATCGGTATAAGCTCCATAGACAGTGAGAGAGTGTACACGAGAAACAGGGCGTAGGCTAGACCCATCAGAACTAGGATCACTGTTGCTAACGTTACAGCGTAGGCAAACGCTTGCATAGTAGCGATTAGAAGAAAGGCGAGGAAGCTCCGAAAGATAACGACTCTTCCTAAATTGGCTTTTTCCATAGTTTCTCCTGATCTTCTGCCTGCAAAAATGTAGCCTACAACTCCTCCTGCCGAGTTCAGAACAAAGATCGCGAAGACAATGCTTGTGGGAAGAGATGCAGCTTGCGTGATGTTTGAAATGAAGATAGGCATGGGTGTAAACAATATGCTTGTGGCCAGCGAGAAGAGGATCAAACCGCTACAGAAAGCAGTCACGTTCTCTCTCTTCAGTTTCTCATTTACATGTATTCCGTCCAGCATTTTAGATGCCAAGAATACACCGCGAGAGGTGAAATCTATGGTTTTCTCCATGTTCACCAAACTTCTCTCAAACATCATGAGCGGATCAGCAATTAACATCAAAGAGAGGACAAAAGCCAGCAAGTTAAGACCGCTACAAACAAAGAGGGTCTCTGCTGTTCCAATCCTGTAGGTTGACATGAGAAATCCCAAAAGCAGACCTATCAGCCATCCTGTCTCAGTGAAACCTTCATAGAAGGCGAACGTTCTCTCCCACTCTCCACGAGAATACATTTCTGCTACCAGAACGTTTTTCGGGGCTTCATGGGCTACGTGAAAAACCGACATGGCCGCATAGAGGATTATCAGTAGACCAACGTTTGTGGCGAAGGTGAAAAGATAAAGGAAAGCCGCTGATGCGAGGAACGAGATTAGAATGTAACGTTTGTAGCGTCTTGTTTTGTCGCAGATGTAGCCCCAGAAGAAGGACGCTGGGATTGCCAGAAAAAGAGCCAGAGCCGAATTTACTCCTATATAGTAAAGTCCGTTGCCAGCGTCGATGGACATGATGTACAATGGAAGAAAAATAGACATTAAACCAAAAGACATTTCGTGGAAAAAAAAACCTAGCCGCCACATGGCTTAGAGACGTTTCAGAGGCAGAATTAAAACCTTTACTCTTATCATGCCACGTTCTTTCTTAGAGAATCCGCCTTGTTATAATAAATCTTAATAGTGAGAGTCCCAACTTTCATACCACTACTGGAGAGTCCATCATCAATGGCCAAACTCAAGGCAATAATCTCAGACCCAGAAACTGGTTCCTCAAGCATAGTTGAGCTTGAAGAAGCACGCGTCACTCCACTAATCGGAAAAAGAATAGGCGAAGTCGTAGACGGATCAATCGTGAATCTGGCAGGACATAGAATACAAATAACAGGAGGCTCTGATAAAGACGGTTTTCCGATGAGGCCAAGCGTTCACGGCGGCGTCCGCCGAAGAATAGTGTTGAGTGGAGGAGTAGGATTTAACCCTCAGAAAGCCGGCATCAGAAGACGCAAGACAATTCGTGGAAACGTGATAACTGACGAAATAGTTCAAGTCAACCTGAAAATTGTGGAAAAGCCAAAGGGAGTAAAAGAGTCTAAGAAAGCGAAAGAAAAGAAAGAAGAAAAAGTTGAACAAGAAACAGAAACCAAAACTCCAAGCGCCAGTGCGTAACTAGGAGCTTAAGATTTATTAACTCGCATAATTTAATCCTTCACCAATTTGTTAACTCGTTATGGGAAATAAAGAGAAATGAGCAGTGAAAAGCGTATAGCCACACCAAGTCAGCCGGAAGTAAACATTGGTACCATGGGACATGTTGACCATGGGAAAACGACGCTGGTGCAAGCGTTAACAGGCGTGTGGGCATCAAGACACAGCGAAGAATTGAAGAGAGGAATCACGATAAAACTGGGATACGCAGACTTGGCTATTTACAAGTGTCCCGGTTGTGAACCACCCAAAAACTATTCCACACAACCAATTTGCCCCGTTTGCAAATCAGAAGCAACTTTTGTGAGAGCAATAAGTTTCGTAGACGCTCCTGGCCATGAAGCTCTGATGGCAACTATGCTTTCGGGCGCCGCAATAATGGACGGAGCAATTCTTGTGATTGCCGCGGACGAAATCTGTCCTCAACCACAAACAAGAGAACACTTAGCAGCGGCAGACGTGATAGGTATAAAAAACATAATCGTGGTGCAGAACAAGATTGACATTGTGGATGAAAAGAGAGCGCAAGAAAGCTACGAGGAAATCAGAAATTTCGTCAAAGGAACAGTGGCTGAAGGTGCACCTATAATTCCTCTCTCAGCGCAGCGCGGAGTAAACATGGATGTTCTCGTTGGAGCGATGGAAGAGTTCATACCAACACCGAAAAGAGACGAAACAAAACCGCCCCTCATGTATGTAGTAAGATCCTTCGACACTAACAAGCCTGGCACGTTGATTGAGAAACTGGAGGGTGGCGTCGTCGGAGGAACAATCTTACATGGCAAATTCGCGGTTGGAGATGAGCTAGAGGTTCGACCGGGAATATCTGGAGAAAAGGAAGGTAAAAACGCTTACATCCCTCTTCTCAGCGAAATTGTTAGCTTGAGAGCAGGCGGAAAAAAAGTGAATGAATCACACTGCGGCGGGCTGGTGGGCGTGGGCACACTTTTGGATCCTTCCTATTCCAAAGCAGACGGGCTGACAGGAAACATTGCAGGAAAAGCAGGCATGCTTCCCCCAATACTGTCAGCGCTAACGATGGAAACTCAGATTCTTGACCGTGCAGTCGGAACGAAAGAACTTGCAAAAATCGAGCAGGTGAGCATGAATGAAACCCTGCTTCTGCACGTCGGAGCCGCGATCACTGTTGGAAAAGTCACTTCAGTCAGGAAAAACATTGTTGCACTTAATCTCACCCGTCCAGTTTGCACGCAGCAAGGTTCTCGAGTTGCGATAAGTAGAAGAATAGGCGGCAGATGGAGACTCATAGGCTATGGACTGGTAAAGTAAATGAAATCTGAAACCAGACAAGCAAACAAGACTCTGAAGGTAATCTTGGACTCAAACGCTTTTTTTGTTCCGCTCCAATTCAAAATCGACATCTTCGAAGAACTAAAGAGAATCTTGAATGCGAACTTTGAAGCTGCTCTCCTTTCTCCAATTCGTAGGGAGATTGGGAGAATCGCTGAAGACGGATCTCCGCAGACGCGGAAAGACGCTTCCTACGTTCTAAGATTGATTGAAAAGTGCAAATATATTGAGGTGAAAGAAAAATCTGGGTTTTCTCCAGACGACACTATCGTCGACGTGGCCCGTGAATGGAAATGCCCAGTTTTCACGAACGACAGGCAGCTTAGAAAGAGGCTAAGAGATATAAATGTGACAGTCATCTATGTGAGACAAAAGTCACATCTAGCAGTTGATGGAAGGTTGTGAACTTTGTTCAAACTTGTAACTTTGGAAGATACAATTCGCATTCCGCCTGAAACTTTCGGCAACCCGCTGGAAGCAGTCGGGCATCAACAGGTGAAAGCGAAGTATGAAGGAGTTGTTGATGAAGAACTGGGATATGTCATAGCAGTAACTCAGGTGAAAGTGAGCCCTGTTGGAAAAATCATTCCGGGAGACGGAGCAGCCTATCATAAAGTGGCTTTTTCTCTTTTGACATTCTATCCTGAGCTTCAGGAGATAGTTGAAGGAGAGGTTGTTGAAATTGCTGATTTCGGAGCCTTCGTGCGTATAGGTCCTATTGATGCCTTGCTTCACGTCTCTCAACTCATAGACGACTTCATTTCTTATGATGAGAAACAGGGCATTTTGTTTGGTAAGGAGACGAAGAAGAAGCTTATGAGTGGAGATCAGGTGCGTGTTCGAGTTACAGCTGTTTCGCTTGGAAGAGCTGGCAGTTCAGGCAAGATAGGAGTAACGGCCCGACAGCCTTTCCTTGGCAAGCTTGAGTGGATTGAGCAGGACATGCAAAAGCCGAAAGAAGCCGCGGAAAATAAGCTGGAGAGAAAAGTTGAAACCGCTAGGAAGTAGAGAGGGGGTTGAATGAGCGAGAAAGCATGTTCCGTATGTCATTTCATAACCAGAGAGAATGTTTGTCCTAAATGTAGAAGTTCAAGTCTAAGTGACGATTTTAGCGGATTGCTGATAGTTTTTGACACTGAAAGTTCGGCTATCGCGAAGGCGATGAACATCAAGGAAAAGGGACGATATGCCTTAAAGGTCAGATAGGATGGCTATTGCGTACCGTCTCACGCCTTACCTGCGTCGAAAGCTGAAGAAGCCCCTAGGCACGATCATCCAGGGCTCATTCAAAGAGACGATAGACAAGTTTAAACATATGATGGAAGCAGAGAAACCACTCTGCGTAATTTCTGTCGGAGATGCTGTTTCGCGAAGTCTCGTCGAAAACAACATTCTTCCTCAGATTGTAGTTGTAGACAATAAGTGTATGAGAAAAGACTTGGAAGAACCACTCTCTTTCAAGACGGAAAGGACGGTTAGCATCAAGAATCCTGAGGCAACGATAACGGAAGAAGCCGTCACTGTGCTTCAAGACTCTCTTAAATGTGGTATGCGCGTCCAAATAGTCGTGGATGGAGAAGAAGACTTGCTCACGTTGATTGTTGTTTTGTATGCGCCTGAAAACTCTTTTGTCGTCTACGGGCAGCCGCACGAAGGAATTGTTGTAGTTAGGACTACGCCTGAGAAGAAGGCAGAGATTGCTGAAATCCTTAGAGCCATGGAAAATGTTCGAAAAGCTAAATAAGAGGGTATCGCATCAAGTCAACACCGCATGCGAGGAAAAATCATGGATGTTCAGATAAAGTCAGAGAAAGAAAACCCGCTGCTAAAACGAAAAGAGGTTTCTTTCCAACTGGAACATGGTCAAGCTGGAAGCACCCCAGCGAGGCTGGAAGTTAGAAAAGCAGTTGCGGATAAGCTGAAAACAAGTGAAGACTTGGTTTTTGTTAAGAAGTTCAATACCAAAACAGGAACACACACAGCCCGTGGTATTGCGCATGTTTACGGTTCTGCTGAACAAGCAAAAATTGTGGAGCCGAAGTATATGCTGAAAAGGTATGCTCCTCCTGAGAAACCTAAGGAAGAGACAAAATAGGAGTTGAAGAGGATAGAACATGCCTAAGAAAGTTGAAGAGAAACCTAAAGAAGAAGCTAAGAAACCAGCGCCTAAAGTGGAACCCCCACCGGCAGAGGCACCCAAGGAAGAGGCAAAGCCAGAAAAGAGAGAAAAAGCCCCCAAACCTGAGAAAAAGAAGAAACAGGAAAAGAAGTTCTTCACACTGTACAAGATAGAAGGTGACAAGGCTGTGAGACTGCGTCCAGTCTGTGAGCGTTGCGGGCAGGGCTATTTCATGGCTGATCATGGTAACAGGTACACTTGTGGGCACTGTGGGTTCACGAGGTATAAGCCAACTGAAAAATGAACATCTTTAAATCATGCCGTGCCTAGTTGTTTTCGATGGTTTCAATGATTAAAGTGAACGTTTCCGTAACTAACATTTCTGCAGAACGTTACTCAGACATTAAGAAGCCTTTGCCGCCTATTCAGATAAACACTAATCTCAATTTGTTAAATATGGAAAAGAAGCTTGATGATTCGCTGGAAGTGCCCTTTGTTTTAACAATCAGTTACAATCCTTCTGTAGCGCAGATAAGTCTGAAGGGGAAAGCGTATGTAACTGCTGACAAGAGTGAAGTTGACAAGGTTTACAAAGATTATGAGGAGAAAAAGCCGCCACCGCCAGTCATAGTGCAGTCAATATCCAACGTTGCGTTCATAGAGTCCGTTCTGATTTCCAGAACATTGAACGTTCCACCGCCGATCCCGTTACCACAGATACCTGAAGCGAAGTCTCCGAACAAGAAACCTTCAGAAATAGATTACAGCGCCTGAAAACTTGTGTCAAGCTACTTCAGTGGCACATACATTGAGGAGCGAGAGGCGCCGATGCCTGGGGTTCCGTGTCTTACTGGTTTGTTTGTGACTGCAAATTCGCCGAGATAATGTCCAATCATCTCTGGTTTTATTTCTACTTGGACAAACTCTTTGCCATTGTGGACAAAGATTTTTATGCCAACCATTTCGGGCAGAATAATCATGTTTCGCACGTGTGTTTTTACTGCCGCATCTTTGCCGTTTCTGATTTCTTCTCGTGCCTTCCTCAATTTCTCAAGTAAGATTCTCTGTTCAGATTTTAATCCGCGGTGAAGGCTCCTTCTTTGTCTTGAAGGAAGTAGATTTATGAATTCATCCATAGACAGGCTCTGTAGCTGTTCAAGCTTGTATCCGCGGTATGCGAATTCTCTCGGCATTTTTTCTCACCTTACTCGTAATTTCTAACGCTATAAATCTTCCTCACACACTACTAAATAGTCCTCTTCCTTTTGCGTCCAGTGCCTCTTGCGGCAATCAATCCCACTTTCTGGCCAGGTGGAGCACCGTGTGAGGTTGTGGTGACCTTCCGTGAACTTCTCTTGCTGCTGCCGTATGGGTGTATGTATGCGCCCATGGCTCTTCCGCGGGTTCTAGGATATTTATGTCCTTTTGCTTTCATTAAATGGAACATGGAACCAGCTTTCAGCATCGGTTTCTCTGTTCTTCCAGCCCCTGAGACTATGCCGACTGTTGCTTTGCAGTGGTCAGCTACATACTTTGTCTTTCTGGAAGGAAGTTTGATTATTGTTCCCTGAGGGGTATGTCCAACAACGGTTGCGTATGTTCCTGAGCTTTTTGCAATTTTGCCGCCGTCTTCTGGACGGAGCTCTATGTTGCAGATCATTGTGCCTTCAGGAATTTTCCCTATTGGAAGAACATTTCCAACTTCAACGGCAGCTTTTCCCCCTATTTGGATCTGTTGACCTGAGTGTATTCCTTCAGGAATCACAGTGTAATATTTCTCTCCGTTTTCCAGCCTCACTAGGGCGAGAGGCGTTCCTCGTCCAGGGTCATGGACAAGTTCTTCAACAACTCCGTTGATTACTTCTTCGAAGCATTCCTTAGAAGTAACTGAAGAGGGATATTTTGCAGGGGCTACTCTCTTGTGAGTTGAAGCCACGAATGTGGGTGCGCCACGCCCGCGTCTTTGGACACGAATCCGTTTTCCCATTGTTCTATCTCCCTAGTTTTACAGCATTCCCAGTTTGATTGCGACATCCACTGCCTTAAAGTCTGGGTGAAGTTTGACGAAAGCTTTCTTTCCGCCTTGCGGCGTAATAAGAAGGTTTACCTTTCCAACTTTAACCTCGTAAAGCCTTTCAACTGCCCTTTTCACGTCTTCCTTTCCTGCTTTCAAACTGACCACAAAAATCAGCTTGTTCTCTTTCTCAACCATCAGGCTTGCGGATTCCGTCATCAAAGGATAAAGTATAACTTCGTAAGGATCCATTATGCCCGTTCTCCTTCACCATAAACCTCGTTCAGTTTTGCAATTGCGCCATTTGTCCATATGGTCAGTCTTCCCGGCTGGGTGCCAGGCGCTAGAATTTCAGTGTTTAGGCTGCTGACTGTGGCGACATCTACGCCAGGTATGTTTCTTGCCGCTTTGAATATCCCCTTGTTTTCGGCTACGATCACAAGTGGACCTATTGCTTGTTTTATTTTTCTGCCGCGAAGTTTACCTCTTCCAGCGCGGTTTTTCCTGCTTTCTTTCACTCGGTAAATGTCTGCCAGTACACCTAAATGTATGAGGGCTTCTTCAACATCTTTAGTCTTCTCTAAAGTTTCCAAATCGTCCGTAACAACTAACGGAATCTGCAAGATATCTTCGATTGAATGTCCTCTTTTAGCCACCGCATCTTTGGAGGCCGTGGCCGCTATCGCCGAAAGCAACGCAAAACGCTTTTCCTTTTGCGGTATTCTCTTAACAGTTTTCTTTTCAGAAGTGGGCGGATGTGTTGCCCTCCCACCGACTGTGCCTGGGGCAAATGCTGCTCTTCCTGACGGTCCCTTTAGCCTAGGTATGCGAGCTGTTCCTGATCCTGTACCTCTTGATTCGGCTGAAGTTCTTTTTCCAGCCATTGGATCTCTGCCTTGCGGTTGGAATCTTTCTGACTGCATTGCTAGGACGGCTCGTTTTATAACGTCAGGTCTCAAGGGCGTGGCGAAAACTGGTGGGAGCTCAGTCTTTCCAGTTGTCTTTCCTTCGAGGTTGAAAATTTTCACTGTTTTCTTAACCATCACCCTTCACAGCCTATTTTCCTTGTGGTGATTCAAGAGAAACTTGGGTGATCTGAGGAGGCTCTTCAGCAACGCTTTTCGGCGGTCGCGCAGGGCATCGTAGCCATATTGGGCGTTTCTCTGTTCCAGGTATGCTTCCTTCCAACAGCATGTATGGACCAGCAATAACGCCGTATCTCAGGAAGCCTCCTTTTAGCGTCACTTCTTTTCCATCTGCGCCTATCTTGAGGATGCGTTTGTTATATTCCGTTCGTTGATGAAAGCCCATTTGGCCTGCTCGGGCTATGCTGTACATAACGTGGTGAGGGTTCCATGGGCCTAGGGTTGCTATTCCTCTCTTTGTTTTTCTTCCTTTCGCTTGGAGTATTGTGACTCCCCAGCGTTTTACTGGTCCTTGCCAGCCTTTTCCAGTGGATATGGCTACGACGTCTATGTATTGGCCGTCTTTGAATATTTCTGCTGGGCTTATGGTTTTTCCCAGTAGGCTTTTTGCATATTCAAACTGTTGCTGGATTGTTCCTCCGCCTATTTCTATCTCTGCAATGTCTGGCTTCTTCTTCGGGAGATTTGCTTGTTTGGGCTGTGTTATTGCGATAACGCGGATTTTTGCAGTTTTTCCCAAATTTTCTTCAATTCTTTTGAGGTCTTCCTCACTGTTGAAGCTCTCTGGGAGAGTCAATATTCTGTCCAGATCATCAGGAGGCTCTTTAACCCAAGCCTCAGTCAGAGTTTGTAAGCCGTAAGGATTTCTCGTGTATGTTTTTAAGGCGCATATAAGCATGGGTGGTGTTTCTAGAACTGTGGCTGAACGAGCCACTTCTTTTCCAAAGTCTGGCGACCGTTTCCTATCCTCTATCGTGAAAACATGAGTCATGCCAGCTTTGTAGCCAGTGAAGCCCAAGAGCCTAGGTGTTTCCGTCTCTATCTTGGGCCAAAAACGTATTCTGCCGAGTAAACGTTTAGCACGTTTCCTAGGCAGGTAAGCGAGTGAACCGTGTCTTGGTGCGTGTGTTTTTCTGTGACCCATTGCTTTTCCGCTTCGCGTCTTCTACGAATGAGAACAATAAGTTATAAACGTTACCGTTATGTCTTCGGTGTAGTTCATTATCAACGATGTCCGTTTGTTGAGTTTTTATGGTTTCTGACGTGATTTTTCCGAATGTAGATTTTCTGTAGTGATCTGCGATAGATCATGGTATTATGAATAGACCCATGTGTTTGTGGACTGGTTTCTCTGAAACTGACGGCAAAAGAGCTAAATCATACACATGTTACTGATTTGCTTCTTGAAAGACGGTGGATGAGATTTGCGTTTTCAGATAGCGGCGGCTTTTGCGGCGGTTTATCTCATTTGGGGTTCCACCTATCTGGCAATACGCTTTGTTATTGAGACATTGCCGCCGTTCTTCATGGCTGGAACACGTTTCCTCGTTGCTGGTCTCTTTCTATACGTTCTGGCACGTTGGCGTAGCAACTCGCAAGCGTCGATTTCTCATTGGGGCACGGCGTTTGTGGTTGGCGGGTTTATGTTGCTTGGTGGACATGGCGCAGTGGTGTTGGCAGAGCAATGGATACCTTCAGGATTAACGTCTCTCTTGATTGCAACTGTGCCTTTGTGGATGGGTCTCATAGATTGGTTGCGCTGCGGCTCCAAGCTGGACATTAAAGTTGCGGGTGGTCTTGTTTTAGGTTTTGCTGGCGTTGTCTTACTTATAGGAAGCATGGAAATGTTGGGCGGGAGCTACATTGACATTATCGGTGCGGCAATAGTGGTGTTTGGCTCGTTCCTTTGGGCCAACGGTTCACTTTATTCACGTTCAGCGAAAATGCCTTCTTCTCCGTTTCTGGCGACAGCTATGGAGATGATTGCTGGTGGGTTGTTGTTGCTTTTGGCAAGTCTGATCACAGGGGAGCCTGGAAGGGTTAGGCTGGATTTGGTGTCTACCCGTTCAGCCATTGCTTGGCTTTACCTAATTGTCTTCGGCTCTCTAATCGCTTTCACATCATACACTTGGTTGTTGAAGAAGAC
>Ga0172362_10002302_pt1 | contig 16623 bp, 9 predicted proteins | sample LakKivs1_kivu2a2_FD_114534 | JGI IMG/M metagenome (GOLD analysis project Ga0172362, IMG submission 114534) | Sediment microbial communities from Lake Kivu, Rwanda - Sediment s1_kivu2a2 | ecosystem: Environmental > Aquatic > Freshwater > Lake > Sediment | place: Rwanda: Western Province, Lake...
CGTTTTGCAACTTTTTCCCAAATAATCATTTTTTTATCAATGTCCTTTGGCATACCACCAAATAAGACATGTTTTTTCTTATCATTTTCTTGTACCAATTCTGGCCAAGCGTATTTTCTGGAATTGTAAGTTGAAATAAACTCTGGGATAATTCCTAGAATATTATATATCTCTTTGAATACGAAACTATTAAATCTTAATAATGTTTGAATTGTATATATATTATTTGAATTTAATAGTGGTTCTTCAATTACAACTCTAACAATACCTAAATTAAGATATTGTTTAAGTTTTTCACCAAAAACTTCAGATTTTAAAATTAACTCTTTTAATTTATCGTCATCGTTTTTATTCATTTTAGGTCTTGGAGAAATGTGGGTTAATTCTAATAACTCTTGAGTTTGTATATCGAATAGTGCCCAACCAATTGTTCTCGTTGATATATCCAAACCGAGGACTTTTGGTGAATTTTTAATATTTTTTGACATAAATTAATTTTTGATAAAATAATCTTAACATAAAATTATCCAAAATGAATATTAGAAATCTAATTTAACAACAAACTGCTGAATACCTTGTCTTAAGATAGGTGATTGTAATTTAGACATAACCATAATATCCTTATTATCATCAAGTAAAGCAATTTCCGTAATATAAGATTTACTACCTTTCTTCCAGGTTGGGTTTGATGTGTTCTGGAACTCATTAAAACTTAAATTTACTTTATAGTTCATTTCATATATTGTTGCCTGAATGTCGGTTTCAATTGATCCGTAGAAATAATATTCGTCCCCAAAATTTAAATCTGGATTTGTATTTCCAAGAGGTGTTAAACTAATGTAATCATTCAAGTTATAGAATGGTGCATTATCATACAAATCTTTAGTAATAATAAATGTTGTACCAGTCAACGCTTCTTGTGTTAAATAACCATTAATTGTTTGACCAGATATATAATCGGTAAAATCAATTATTTTCCAATTATTAGAATTTGGTCTTTCTCCAGTTAGTACCTTCTGAGCAATTATTTCAAGTTTTGTTGCATAAAATCCGGTAGGAACATCACATGCTACTGGACATAATGTTGTTGTCGTTGTTGTCATAATTCCAATTGGGTAATATACTGTTTCTTGTAACATAGGCACATCATTTGTTGTTAACAATGTTGATTCGTTACACCAAATTAAACCATTTCCTGATTCAGTTGTAATAATATTTAAATCTTCGGTCAATATAAAACATGTTTCAGATGGTGGTAGTGTTGTTGTAGTTGTTGTTGGGTTAAATGTTGTTGTAGTTGTTGTTGGTGTAAAAGGTTGTGTTAAACAATTAAATTCTGCACCGAATCTTACTGCAACATTTTTTGGTGAATCTGGGTTACAAACATTATTATTTCCATTTATTTTAGAATAATAATTTGAGTGTAGTGAATTTGTAAAATCACCATCAGATGAAAATCTATATGTCACATACATTGTTTCATTACTTCCAGTTAAAATACCTTCAGTTGTTGTTGACTCAATACCACAAGTGTTTGGTGTTATTAATGATATTTGTGGTGCCGATAATGTCCAGTTTCTATTTGATTTATATGACATTGCCGCAATTATTTCTTCATCATCTATAATAATCAATTTACTATCTGGAAAAACTTTTCCAATTCTACTTGGTAATCCGTTTGAATTTCTATGTGTATCCCATAGATGATAATATCTAATTCCTGGTTGGTTCATTCCGTCATTCTTATTTGATTTAATATATTGAACTTGAAATAAATTGACATCGTCAAAATTTGGTGGGTCAACCCAAAATGTATCACCAAAACAACATTCTGGATTTTTATGCCACATAAGCCAAGGAATGTGTAATTTGAAATTTCTTGCTTGTCCTGTTGTATCGTCAGGGTTTGAAGGATTGAATGGTTGTAGTGCGAATTTTTCACCATAAAAGAAATCAATTGTTTGATTTGTATAGTGAATTATTGCAATCGCTTTTTGTTCTTCTGGTTTTACTTCGACTATTTCATCAAAAGAATTATAGTAATAAACGTAATCAGTATCGGTTTGACCAGAACTTGAGTTATAACCAAAGTATTCTTTTGTCCCAATGTAATTAATGGATCCAAACTTATCATAACTTTCATATGTTGTTGTAACAAGTCCCGCTGGGTTTTCAGTCCAAGGAATATTCATATTCCAAACTTTAACATCAAATTGATCTATATCACAAATAGATTCAAAATTTATTACATCGTCAGACCAATGTGGTCTTGGTGTAATACTATCATAAATCGATGTCATATTTGGTGGATATATAATTACTCTAGCATAACAATCAATACCAAGATTACCAAAGAAAGGTAGTTTTCTATCTAATGTTATAACATTGTCACATATTGAAACTATTTTATATGTTAAGATTGGGTAACAAGAGTTCATATTCATTTCACAAACAGCGTCAGGTGGTGCTGGACAAGCTCTACTTGGTGTTGGTGTTAAACAAGGTGTTGTTGATGGTGTGGGTGTTGGTGTTGGTGACGCACAAGGATTGTAATTTACTGTTTGTGTTGGGGTTGGTGTCGGAGTTGGTGTTACTGTTGGTAAACTATCACAATCATCCCAAACCAAAAAGAAGTCGTCTTCGGTCAACATAAACTCATCAAGTTCTGTCATAATAATACAGGTTTCAATAATTGGTTGTGTTGGACTTGGTGTTGGTGTTGGTATTGGTGGGTAACCAGAACATTCACAATTATAAAGTCCTTTTCCGTCGAAATATATTGTTAGAATATCACCAACTGATGGTTCTTTGAAATTATATATGTTGCACGCATTATATATTAAATTAATCTTATCGCTACCATTAACTAATGACATATCAACAATAAAATTTGCTGAAACGACGTACTTATCATTTGTTAGTACTTTCCAATCTATTGTTGTTGCTGAAACATTACCACCAAAAAAACCTCTTAATGGTGCTCTATTAAAAACAGGTTCGACAACAGAATCCATAAATGGAATACCATATGTATTTCCAGAATCACCATCAACATAATATGGATACTTAATACTTTGTCTATTTGATTGTGGAACACCAGAAGAATTTTGTGTATTAAATGGTGGTTCTAAAACAAAACTATTACTTTGATTGTAATTAAGTGGTGTCTTATCATAAGATACTTCACTATCTCCAATTTGGAAATATGATATTTTAAAATTACCTTGAGATAATTTTTGTCTACCTGTATCAGTAACTCTTGTGTTTACTAATCCTGATGTATTTTTAAGTATATAAGTCATTTTATTATAAATATTCTATTTAACAATTTATAATGTTACATTTGAACTCTGTTGAATAAAAACAGTACAACACTCACAACCAATTATTGAAACATTATCTAAATAGATATTAGATGTTTTAGTTCCAGAATAACATGCTGGTTGTGGTAATGTTGGTGTGATATTATCGACAATAGTTCCATTAACAACAGTTGTTGAGTTCATAGTTATGTTCTGCCATTGTAAGTTTCTGTTAGTAATAAAGAAACTACCAGAATTACAAGGATTAAAATTTGTAGTATTTGTGATTATTGGTAATGATTGTGGTGTTAAAATAGAATCAACAAATAGTGAAATATTTAAATTATGTGTTGCTGAAACTGGTGATGGTGCAACTGTAAAAACTGAATCATATTTTAAGTCAAAATTTATAGATGTCCCAATAGGTAATGCTGGTGATATAGTAATATTAAAGGTATTTAAAGTTTTATTTAATGTTAGTGTGTAATTTGTGTTTGTAATTGTTTGTGTTAATGTTACAGGTTGATTCTGTATATTATTTATTGAATCTTTAACAAATACTAAATAGGTGCCTCCGGCTAAATTATTAAATATTGGGTTTGTTTGATAAGTTGTACCACCATCTATCGAATATTCATATGGGCCAACACCACCATTAGCGGTAATAATTATTGATCCGTTATTATTACAATTTGAATTATTTTTACTTATTTGTATTGATAAAGGTTCTATTGTTGTACAAGATCCGCTATAGAAATTTACAAATATCTTATCTGGACCCAAATAATCCCAACCTGTTATTGGTGGTTCAGAAGGGTTTTGATTGTAGATAATTCCATTTGTTACTCCAGATATTATCCATTGTTGTGTTGAACCGGTGTTCCAATATAAAAAATATTGCGAATCATTTGATAACCAACTTGGTTTATTATTAAAATAACCATCATATATAAAATCAACAAAAATACTACCATAAATTTTATTAGTAAATTTTGATAAAATCCCACAAATGTTATCAAACACCGGTAATGGATTTAAAGTTGACGTTGTTGTTGTAACAGAATGTGTTTCCGCTGTTAGAGTACAAGTAGTTGATATTGTGAAATCATTGTAATAATCTGTTACTATTGCAGAGTATTCGCCAACACCTAAATTAGTTATTGTTAATCCCCTACTACCTTCATTCCATAAAACCTCATAAGGTGGTGTTCCTCCTGTTACAATAAGAGATGCTACACCATCAAATGTATCATTAAATGATGGATTAAGAGAATTACATTCAACACCCATTGGAAATATTGTAATTACATCACATTCATTTGTTGGTTCTAATGGTGTGTTTGGTATTGGGAAAAATGTCGTGGTTGTAGTTGTTACAGGAAAAGTTGTTGTTGTAGTTGTTGGTACTGGACAATCAATTAATGTAACTATTATTAACGTACAATTTGTTGGGAAAGTTGATGTATCACCAATTTGCCAATCAAGTCCTGTTAATTCACATATGTTAGAGGTGTCTACTGTTGAAAAAAATGGAATTTCAGGAAAAGACGGGTCTGTTTGTTGGAAAACCCATTGAGTTCCATCCCAATAAATTTTATATTCAATTGACATAATAGATCCAAGGTAAAAAGGTCTACCATTTTCAGAACCAGAAATATAAAAATCATAATTTCCTATTTGACATTTTACACCAAAAAAACCAAAATTTAAACAATTACATGTTCCTCCCATATTAATAAATAATCATTTATTTGTTTTTTTGGATATATGATTTCATTATCTCAATATATTTTATTGTTGAACTATTTTTATCAACATAATCAAAATAGTTTGGGTCATCTTCCAATTTTTTTATGGGATTAACATTTATAAAGTCACCCTTATAGAATTTGGTTTTTTTAAGGTCGTCTGTAACTCCGGCCATATGTAATATTGGATATTTTTCATATTTTTCAATATTATCCGTAGCCCAAGAAAATCCTAATTCATCTACAACTTTTGTCTTAAAATTATATAACCATAAGTTCCACAATACTGACCACATTTCAGCGGTCCAGAATTGAATTTGTCCAGGGTTTATCGGAAACCTTTTTTGGTAATCTAACATTTGATTATATAATGGTGTCGAATCTTCGTATATTTTTTTCCATAGTGTGTGGTTTGTTTTCTTAATTAGATATTGACCACCACCAGAATTTTTTTGATTTTCTTTAATTAAATCAACACTAATACCTATTGTGTCTGCCATCTCTTTTAATAGTTGTCCCCTTTCTGATGTTGGATGTTGTGATTCATATCTTCTACAACAATCCATAATATAATCGTGACCAATATATCCTATTGTGTCTGACAAATAACAAACATCATCATCTAACATATTTTTGAAATCTGGTAATTCTCTAAATATTATATCAGCATCGTGAAGAAAAAAACATTCACCATATTTCGGATATTGTTCTAACCATTTATAAAGTAAAAATGGTTTTATACTTGGGATATATCTTTTATTAACTCTCTCGTCCTTATATGAATGAATATTAATTCCGATTTTTTTTAAATCTTCAGCACCTTGTGAAAGTTCGTTATTTCCTAAAGTAGAAAATATCACATGTATATTATTTGGTTTAATTCCTTTTTCGATAAAATTATATGTATACAATTTTACTTGCCAATGAAAATAAGGGACATCGGGCTGTGCTGTAACAAATACAATATTTTTCATATATTAAAATATATCTCAAAAATACATAAAGTGTATTAATTAAGGTATTATATTATCACAAGGGACAAATTCCTCATAATCACAATTAACGCAATTTGAAACCTTAAATACTATTCCGGAATATGTGTCAAATATTGGTGGTAATGTAATTGTAACTGATGGTGGTATTACCGAAGGAATTGTAGCAATTAAAATACAATTATTACCATATATATCACAACCATATATTTCATATGGTGGTGTCATTCCTGTTACTCCTGTGAATATTATTTCAGACATTATATTGGTCCTGCGTCGGTTATTATCCAGTTATTTGGTCCGGAAGTTAATGTATTTCTAGCAACAGATGCTGCACTTGGGAATGCACTATAGTATGAATTTCCGGCACTAAATTGAACGTTTGGTTGAACTGTTTGTGCAGCCCAACCAATTAGTAATGAGTTGTAATTTACCGTAGATAATGTAACATTTGCAAACATATCTGACATTGATGTTACATTTTGGATGTTCCATCCAGATAAATTTTGTTCAAAAACTGTTGCATTTGCAAATGTTCCAATCATACTTGTAACATTTATAGTATTCCAAGTTGTTATATTTTGATTAAACAACGATGCACCACCAAACATATTTGAAATGTTATTAACTAAAGACATATTCCAGTTTCCGATTGGTTGGTTGAAATTTAAACAGCTACTAAACATACCTTGTGTGTTTTGTAGATTCGAGAAAGTCCAGTTATTAATCAATGGACTACCCCCGTTATTAAAGTTTATACAACCAGCAAACATTGAAGACATATTTGTAACATTTGATACGTCCCAATCGCTAAGATTATCATTAAAGTTTGTATCTTTAACAAATGCTTCTTCAAAAGTTAATACTGAAGACGTATCCCATAATTCAACATTGTTTATTGTTGTTAAAGCTTGACAAGATGCAAAAATTCTTTTTAGATTTAAAGTTCCGGATAAATCTAAAACATCAAGGGTTGTTGATAAATCTAAAAAATTACAACCATAAAAATTATTTCCATTGTTACCCAATTTAAGAGGTCCCCAACTTATAACACTAGTTATTCGTCTGGCACTTAGGCTAGCATTAAATGACCAGCCTTCTATTGTACCAGAAATTGTTATGGTGTAGTTTCCGGCTAATGAATATGTATGCGTTTTTTGAGGACTGTCCCAAGTATTTATAAAACTTGATGTGCTATCACCCCAATTAACAATAAAATTATAATTACCCGAAGGGATTAGTGGTAATGTTATTGACTGACTCGGACCTGGTATATTCCATGTTGTTACAAAATCATAAACAGGTGTTGGTGATGTTGATGGTGTTGGTGTAACGGTAGGTGTGTTAGTAGGTGTTGGTGTATTAGTTGGCGTATTAGTTGGTGTAATTGTTGGTGTTGGTGTGATTGTAGGTGTAACAGTTGGTGTTGGTGTTGGTGGTAAACCACAAAACTCACAAGAAATATCATAATCAATCAAAAGATTTATAATCACTTTTGCATCACTTAATAAATTTATATTTTGTGGGTTACAAGTACTACCAGTAGTTACACAAGTGTTAAAAATTTGTATTGTATTGTTTTCATAACTTATTATAACATCACCAATACCTTCATAAGTTTTAAGTGTTTCAACTATAGTATTTACCCATAAAACATCTGATGGGTAATCATCAATACCCGTTGATGAATAAAAATTAATTGTTTTCAATTCACCTTCAACTGAAACTTCTAAAATAAAATCTGCCGAATTTATTTTACAATTTGTATCATCGAAAGTTAAATCATAAAAACCTTCATTATACATTTGTAATATTCCTCTTTTTCCTATAATGTCTGTTTTTTCAAAAAAAGAATTACAGATATTAAAAACTTGATATGTCGATACTTTATTGGTTCCATTTAGTGTTGTATTTTTTGTGTATACACATCCATTATTATCAATAATTTCTAAAGTGTATGTTCCGGCTGTTAACCCAGTCATATTTAAACCTGTTTGTGTTCCGACATTTGAACTCCAATTATATGTGAATGGTGGTTCACCATAATATATTAGTGTATTTATTTCACCGTCATCCCCAATTATAGGTTGTGAAACTAAAAAATCGAAAAACACACCATTTGATGGTGTGATAGTAAAATTAATTGTTTGTGTACATCCATTAGCATCAGTAACCGAACCAATATAGTTTCCAGATGTTAAATTATTAAATATTGTCTGTGAAGAAGGTGGTAAACCATTTATTGAATACGTGTATGGTAATGTACCTCCAGTTGTTGCTAATATTTGTACTGATCCATTATTTAAACCACAAGTTGTTCCAGTTGTTGATGCTGAAATAGTAAAAAGTATTGTATTTGATATTGTAACAGTAGTTGTATATGTACATATACCATCTGAAATAGTTAAAATATATGTATCTGATATTAAATTTTGAAAAGAATAATTAGTTGTTGATGTTGTTTCTGATTGTGAGTTACCAAATGAATCGGTTAATGTATATGTAAATGTACCAGATGGTACGCCGCTATTAAGAACAATATTAATTTGTCCGTTGTTATTATTACAAGTCGAATTTATTGTATTCACTGAAACAACAGAAAATGCATTTGGTGTAATTAACGTAGTTGAATTTGTAAAACTGCAAAGTCCGGCGTCTTGTACAAAGACAGAAAAATTTCCAGAACTTAAACCCGTAAAAGTATATGATTGTGAAAAAGTAATTACAGTTTCACCATTACTTCCACTATAATAATATGGACCAGTACCATCAACAACAATTATTTCAACTTCACCATCATTTCCAAAACAAGTTGGTGGTGTTGTAATAAATGAACCGAATGCGACTGGACTTACATTTGCAACTAAAACTGTTTGTGTTAGTTGACAACCATTATTATCTGTGACCGTTACAGAATATGGACCCGCTAATAAATTTTCAATATTTTGTGTTGTCTCACCATTTGACCACAAATATGTAAAAGGTTGATTACCAGTCAAGCCAGTTATAAAGATTTTACCACTACCAGATGATGACACACAATTTGCATCATTTACAACATAAAAACCAAAATTTATTGGTGTTGAGCTATATATAATACAAGATTCTGATTTTCCAGTACAACCACCACCATCGTCAGCAATAACATAATAGGTTTCTGGTGAAAGTCCGTTAAAGAGATAGTCATTAGAAACCCCTAAGGCTGAATCTATTAAATTATTATTTATATCATATAAATAAAAATCTATCGGCCCATAAACATTCTGTGTTGTTGCGGTAATTGTTCCGTTGGTGTTTCCACAAGTGGTTCCATCGGTTTCTATTGAAACACAAGTACCAGATGATATATATATTGGTAAAATTAGTGTCTCAGCCGTCGGTAAACCAGAATCAATAATTTCAACAAAATAATTACCAGCCGGGAGATTATTAACACTATAATTAGCAGTTGATGCGGATGTTGGTAATAAACCACTTGTTGTTATTTCACTAACAGTCCAAGTTGGGCTATCGCCAGTGATATCAAAATATACTTCACCAACACCAAGATTACTACAATCTCCAGTTACAGAATAATTATTTATTATTATTGACATTAATCGTTACAAAATATATCAAAGTTTATCCCAACATTAAATTCAAATTCATTTTGAATATTAAGTGGTATGCAGTTGTTATTATATACTATTATCGTTTCATTTGTTTCATCAATAATAAAACTTAAACCATAAACTTGTAGTTCATCATTGATATTATTTATACCATTAACCCAATCATTTGGTGTTGGGTAACTTGTACCACTTAAACTAAAACCAAAACCATTAAAAAATGGTAAAGAAACTAAAACGTCACCATTTACTCTAATATCAACATACCAAATTGATTGAATCGAATTTAAAATACAATCATTAGTTGGGTCGTAACCATTATTTGTTAAATAATTTGTTATTACGGAACTTAAAACAACACCAAAAGAATTTATGGTTGGGCTTGTTCCCCAAGGGTATAGTGGACATTCTACCGCTTGTATTGGACAGTCGTAAGCAAATAGTTGTCCAATTAACGAACAAGGTTTGCAAGGTACTGGAACTATTTGACAACCGGCTTGTCTTCTCCAAACAAACTTTTGTCTATGAAATATTGAATTTTCGTATTTAACACCAGTATTCCAAATAGTGGTTGCTGGAACCATTTGTTCGATTAATCTAATCCAGTAATCCCCAAGTCCGTGTACATAATCAATCATTGTTTGATATGTGAAATTGTCGTTAGGTATATTTATTGCTTGTTCTGATTCTAAATATTTCCAATATATTGATTGTAGTGTTGGGTATCCACCTGTTTTACCGTCTGTGATAAATTGTCTGTTCCTAACATTTATCATATTTCGCCAAAAAGTTTGTGCAAATTCAAAAAAGGTTTTTTGTTTTGGTTTTGGGTTTATTTCTGTCCAATCGATACCCCCTCTTTTTGGGTATTGTGAATTTGGGAACGGGTCACAATATGTTGGTGGTATGTAATTCAAACCTTCGTTTGGTATTGGGTAATTATATAATCTTGACATTGTATACACATCATATACTAAACCTTGTGCTGGGTTCATATGTATATCAACATTTTTAACATTGATTGTTAAATTATCCTCACCAACTTCATAGTATGCATTAAAATTTCCGTCAAAATTTTGTCTTAAAAATTCCTCTTCGTCTGTCCAACTTTTCTTGTTATCAACTACTTTTCTTATTTTGAAACCTAAATCCATATACGGAAACTGACGATACCTTTGTAAGTATTGTTCACCATAATTAAACGGTAACAATGTCGTTTGGAAATTTGGATTTGACCCGGTGAAGACGCTATTATCAATGTCAACCTTTTCTGGCATTCTGTGTTTTGGTGTTGATTCAAACCATCCGCCACCTATTTGAAAATAAAACGATTCATTTTCTTGTGGCATACTTGGATAACCATTTTCATCAATTGGGTAATCTTCTAAGGCAATATTAGCATTTTGGACAATGTTTTGTGTTGTAAATCCAGTGTAAGATACACCCATTATCGAAAATATGTCCGTTGTGTCTAAAACTGGTAATTCCTGTGAATATGTCCCACCAGATATTAAAGTATATTGTTTTTCAAAATCATTTAAATTAATTTTTTGATCGGCAACATATATGTATTCATTAAACTCAACTAATGCTTCTGGTGCACCAATTAACCTTAACAATATTTCAATTGATTTTCTTGTACCTTTTGATTTGAAAAGATATGCAGAATTAAGTATCAAATTTCTATAATATTGATAATTTAATTCTTCTGGTGTTTGCCCAATACCTACACCAGTAAAACTATTGGCACCTGGTTTAAAAACAGAATCCAATAAATTTTCATTTGTTATTGGTGAAATATTTGTATTCCATCCCAGAGTTTGTGCTAAATTTTTTAATAATTGTGACGGTATATCGTTTTTGATAATATAGTGAACACTATTCATATTTGGTAATGCCAAAATAAATTTCATTGATTCATCAAAACTTCTACCATATATTTGTAGAATTTTTTCCATTTTTTGATCATCAGTATCAAACTCTTTAAATGCACCTGTTATTAAAAATCTTGATATTAAATTTGTTCTAAATGAATCTAAATTACTAGCAATTTCGTTTAGGTCAGTAAGATATGTGTTGAACCTTTCAGATTCTATATCTAAATTCCAAGGACCGTTTTTTGGGAATGTTAAGTTTCTTGTTGTTAATGAATATGTTCCGTCATCATCAAAATTAGCAACAGTAAATTTTGCGGTATATTGTGGTACAGTTGACCTATTTAATAAAAATTTTTCAACCTCATCAAACTCTTCGTTAAAAGTTTTACTTGTATAAAAATCATTTGGTCTAATTGTGATTGTTTGATAACTAATTTGATTACCAGAAAAAGGATTACCATTAACAATAATATTTAAACTTGTTGATGTTTGTGTTGTTGGTGTAAAACTTATAATGTCGTATGCTTTATTGTTTATATATAGGGCATACTTTGTATATTCTCTTGTGAAATTTCTAAGTGGTGATACACTAACTTCTCTTAATTCTAAATTTCTTGTCGAATTGATTGAAAAATCGATGTCAAATGGGTTTCTTAACCCGTCCAAAGGTATTTGAAGGGTCGTTTCATCTTCAATCTGATTGTATGAAATATTATTTGCTGTTTCCCTAACAATAAACCCTGGACTATATTCAAAAGAATCTAAAGAGGCTGGGAAATAGTTTATTATATTCGTAATTGATGCTGAAATTCTTTTAACGAGAGAACCATAAAGTGAAAAATTTGTAACTTGTGTTAAATCAAAATTTGGATAAACTCTAAAATTTTTTGCTTGTATTTCCCTTGACTCTAAAACACTTGTTATATTTAAAGTATCTAAATTTATTGGGTCAGAAAATGAACCGATACTAAAAGTTCTATTTTGTTTTTCAGTTAAACTTTCTGTAAATTCAAAATTTCCTTGGGTAAAACCACCACCATCGACAAGTTGGAACCCAACTAAATTGTCTGAAAAGGTACCAGAACCAGAAGCTGGTTGTGGTGGACAAGTATATTTTTTTAAAGCCATTATCCAGTTATATTATTAAAAGCTTTACTGAAATCTATATTATTACCTCTGTCTTGTCTTACTTCATATAGTAAGTCATTAAATTGGTCTCTTATTTCATATAGGTTGTATTGTTTGTATATATTATTATCACTATCATAGATTGTATAAACACCGTCATCAATTGATTTGGTTTGGTTACCATAAAGAGCAATTGCAAGTGTTGATATGTCTTGATCAACAATTTCAATTTCAGTCGTTATTGGATTAAAAAATGTATTTGAAATTATTATATTTTGATTTGGTTGTCCAATAAATGGTGTCGCATTTGGTTTATTGGTTGGTGATGAAGAAGGTGATAGTGTACAAAATAATAAATTTGTTGTACCTTCAACATAAATGTATCTAATTGATTTTTGTGATGTATTTGTAAGATTTTGAACCACTGGTTCACAATAAAATGAAGATGTTATAATTCTAAAAAAATTAGGAATTTTTGTTCCATCACTATTCAAATACTCAACTCTAAAACCAACCAAACCTTGATTTGTAAATTTATTTCTAAATTGTGAAGGCACATTATTTAAATCAATAACAATCCCTTTAACATTTGGTAATGCTGATAATATACCACAATCAGTAATTGTTGTTCTTATTTCCGCTGGTTTAATATACAATGTGTATATTCCCAATCTATTAAAAACATCGGCAGGTAATTTTAAATTATATAAACCACCAAGAATTTCATTGCTTGAACCACCAGTACTTGTATTATGAAAGTACGGTTTTAAAATAGATTTCGCATCCAATTTTGTTAATACAAAATTATTAGTTACATCACGACTTGGTGTATAATTTAATATGATTTCAACATCATCCGGACTAACATCCGCGCTTCTTATTGTACCGTAACTACCTGTTGCCACTTTCTAAATTTTAAAATTTGTTTATACCTTTTAGTAATAAATACTTATGCTGTATCTTTTTTGACTTTGAAAAAACCGTAACCATACTTTTCTAAATCCCCAACATTATCAATTTCCCCAATCCTTTCAATGTACTCCAAAACGGCCTGTTTTCCTCTTTCAACAAAAACATTTGTTTGAACTTCCGGTTGGTCAATAACATTTATTAATGCTTCATTTTTTGTAATTGCTGATAATATTAAATCGTTTTGTGTTAGACCAGATGAATATGTTACATATAAGGTATAATCTTCAAAGTCAAAATAGTCAATATTGTTAATTGTATATGCAGTATATATGTTAGTTGGGTCTGGACCCCAAACAGTTCCAACACAACCAGTTGTACCAGTTACTTGGACACCTATTTTAAATTTACCACCATATAAATTATACTTTGGGCCATACTGTGCTAAATCATTTATTGATGATTCACTATATCCACTTATAATAAATGGTACTTGTGTGTAATTTGAGCTGTAAAAATCTGCTAAATTTGTGTTTGAGTCACCACTAAATATATAATCATAACTTATTGGTGTACCACTCCAATTACCACCAGATGGTATAAATGTTGCAGTACCATTTGGGTTTTGTATTGTAGTACCAGTAAATGGTGTTGTTACTGTTTTTTCGACAATTGATATACCCCAAGGTGAATTTGCTGTCATTTTAATTACATATGTCCCAATTGAAGGTGGGTATGTGTGATTTATTGGTCCAGGAGTTGTAAGGGTTATTTCTGGCGACCCATCACCCCAATTAAGTTTATATGTTATTAAACCTAAAAACTTCATCATTTCAACATCAGATGTGTTATAAAAAATATAAGTGTATGGGTTCAATGTATTTGCTGTAAATATGAAATTATTTATTACGTCTTTTTGTAATACGGCACCATCGAAAACAGAATAATAACCAATATCAACAGCCGTTTGTGTAAACATTATTGGTATTGTAAGTCCAGTAAGTAAAGACGTACCATTTGTACCACCTGATAATACATCTTTCATACTTAAATAAAGACCAGTTGTACCGGTAATTGTATTTTCAGTTGTTGCTGTTATAAAACAACAATTATCAATATCATATATTACTTCAGTTCCTGCGGTATAGTTTACATTTACTAAATCCGCTAAAACATTTTCTGGCGATATTTTAAAATAATATTTTTGTTCTTCCATTATGGGTTTACATATTCATACCAGGTTATTGGGGTTGACACATCACCAACCCTTGTGTTTGTTGTTGTTTCCAATACTTCATAAGTGTTTGATGTATAATCAAGATTTAATTTGTAGTAAAAATAATTATCACCCAAAAAATTAAATTTATTTGGTGTTATTTGTGGTTGTGGTGTGTTTGTCATTACACTATATTGTCCAGTTCTACCATTAAAAAATTTAGCTGACATATAAAATTCAGATATATCAATGAAATCTCGTTTTCTTAGCCAATAAATAAAAAAACCTTCTTTATCACCAATATAATCCAAGTTAAATTTTGGCTTCCTAATATCAACTGGTGGTAATAAAGGTGAAACCACAACACCTGTTTGAAATTGTCCTTGTTGTACTGGTAAAATTATTGTGAAGTATAGTGTTTGTGTTTTATCTTGTGGTGTATCATAAAAGTCAAGTTTGAAAAACGATTTTGTGAATGGTTTTGAAAAATAATAAACTTCATTTGGTGTAAAACCTTCATTCAAATATGTTGTACCCCAATTTGCTTGTGTTACGGTATTTGCTGTTATTGGTTGTGTATTATCATAAAAATAAAACTCATAGTTTATTTCTGTTGATTGGTTTTGAAATTCATTATGTACGAACCTTGTTGTTTCAAAATCGTTAGCAATACCAAGAATTTCCTTTATCATTTTTTCTTGATATTCTTCGATACTATCATCCCTACCAGTAAAATCCCATTTCATTTCAACTGGTATGTTGACAAAATTATCACTTTCTGGTAATAATATTTTTAATTTATTCACACTCATCTATTGTTGGTTCTTGTATTTCACTTATGTTTTGTAATCCAATTCCTTCAGGATAAACCCTAAAAACATAGTTTGAATATGGATAGTGTTTACCATTTAAAAATGGGTAGTCAACTCCAATATCTGAAGTATCGACATATCCATATTCATATATATCCCTCCATCTAAAACTATTTGATAGGTTTGAGTAGTAAGCATATTCCGGTATTCCTATAACACCTTCAGCTGGTGCTTCTTCTATATAGTCAGAAAAAACTCTTATGGTTAGTTTTGAATGTGGTTTATAATAATATCCTAAAGGGTTTGTTGGTGGTGCTAATGATGGTACATTAAAATAATTATTATTGAATGTTATTTTATGGTTTATCTCTGAAATAACTCTTTCTATTTGTTCGTAATCGTTCCATTCACAAAATGCACCGTCTATAATGTCGCCAGTTTTTAAATTGTCATTAAAAAAGAAAGGACCTACTGTTGGTAATGTATTTGAATTATATGATATTTGGTTTATACCAGTAATTGACAAAGGGTTTGTTTGATCCCACCAAGGATTTGGCTGTGTGTTAATTAATGGTGTATTAAAATCAAAACCTTGTTTTAAATCTTTTGTCCAACCAAAATAACCTTTCCATATTGTTGTAAAGAATAATTCTGTTATTGGTCTTTTTTGATTATCTCTTAATGGATTAATATCGATATCACAATTAAATGATAATGTATAACTTTGGTTTCCTTCTTTGACTGATGTTCTATCTTGATTATTTGGTGTTAATACGGCTTTTTCAAATTTATTTACAGTTCTAAAGTTATTCAATTCAAATCCAGCTTTAACAACTACAGCACACTCGGCTTCTGTTAATATTTTATGTAATCTAACATAATATTTTGATGTTGTCTCTCCAGTGTTAGCATCATTTATTGTTCTTTTGAAATTGCCTATTGTTCCTGTTTGAAATGTTGTTCCTGTGTAACCAATATTATCAATATTGAAAATGTACTTTTCACTATCATAACCGGTGTCCCCAATACTA
>Ga0172362_10002303_pt1 | contig 16619 bp, 14 predicted proteins | sample LakKivs1_kivu2a2_FD_114534 | JGI IMG/M metagenome (GOLD analysis project Ga0172362, IMG submission 114534) | Sediment microbial communities from Lake Kivu, Rwanda - Sediment s1_kivu2a2 | ecosystem: Environmental > Aquatic > Freshwater > Lake > Sediment | place: Rwanda: Western Province, Lake...
CGAGCCGCCGCTCGAAGGACCGCAGCAGGGCAAAGGTGCAGCTTGCGAGCCGGCGCTGGAAGATGCTCATCGCGAGCTTGGCAGCCGACCGGTTGAGGATGCGGGCCTGGTTGTACTGTGCCTCGATATAGGCGGTGGTGCGGTCGTAGAGATCCTGCTCGGCCTTGGTGAGGTCGTAGCTGAGCGTGCTGGACTCGCGAGTCGGGTAGATGGGCGTGCCGTCGAAGCGGACCATTTCCTCCTTCGTTCGGCGGAGGAAGTGCTGTGCGCGGTCCTCTTGTGGGAAGGCATTGAAAGCATCGATGGTCGAAAGCACTTCAGGTTCGAGCAGCCGCCAAAGCGCAAAGTAGGGGTAGTCTTTGCCCATGTGCGGCGTGGCCGTGAGCAGCAGCACGTGGCGAGTGTGCCACGGAAGCAGCCATTCAGGATCAACAGAAGCCCCGGCAAGAGCTTCGGCAAGGCGATAGCGGCCTCTCTTCTGCACGACGAGGTCGGGCGTGCGATCGGCAGAGAGCTTATGGGCCTCGTCGAAAATGACGAGGTCGTAGGGCTCGACGCGCGGCTCGCCGAGGCGCTCGAAAGTCAGGCCACTGCGGAGCGTGTCGACGCTGACGATCACGAGGTTGCTGTCAGCGTCCGTGAAAGGGTTGCCGGCGCGGGCATCAGCACCGGAAGCGATGCGGAAGGGCAGGCTGAAGAGCTTGTGCATCTCACGGCGCCAGTTGCCCACGAGACCCGCGGGCGGCACAATCAGCACGCGGCGGATCAGCCGGCGGGAGAGCATTTCGCGGATGTAGAGGCCGGCCATGATTGTCTTGCCGGCACCGGCGTCATCCGCGAGAAGGAAGCGGAGCCGCTGCTGGGGGAGCATGTGCTCGTAGACGGCGATACGCTGGTGAGGCAGCGGGTCGATCATCGAGATCTCGGTGGCGAAGGACGGATTGAAGAGGTGGCCGTAGGTGAGCCGTTCGGCTTCGATCACGGCACGGACAGTCTCAGGTGACGAGGAGAAATCGATCGGGGGTGGCTGAGCGCCGCGGGAGTAGCCGGCCTGCTCTTCGGCCGCGACATCGACCCCAGGCGGCAGGTCGTGCGTTGCAGGCTTGCCAAACGCATCGAGACCCTCGTTCTCGGCCCGGGCGATCTGCCGCCAGGCGAGCCGGTTCGGTTTCGACTGGTCGTTCTCCCACCGGTTGATCGACGCGTAGGAGACATGCAGCAGCTCTGCCAAGCGCATCTGTGTGAGGCCGAGCTTTGCCCTGAGCCTCCGTATGCGGTCGGGGTAGTCGGATGGAAGGTGGAGGTGCCGCACGAGAAACTCCCTGTTCTACGTTGGTGTGACACTGCTTCTCCAAGCGATGACTCCATACTATAGCTGCTCGGCTGCGCAAAGTCAAGGGTGTAGCATGTGAGATATGGGGCTGCGGCGAATGCAGTCATCCTGAGGCGTTTGCTGTGCCTCACCATAGCGCCCTCAGGCTTGCGAAGGGTCCCCAGATACTCCGCGGTGCCGATGGTGTCGTGCCGCCAAGGAAAGGATGTGTTGCTGAGGAGGAACCAGACGTAGAGGGCGGTGTCGGACATGGAGGTGAGGAAGGCCGGAGGGATGGTGATCATGCGGTAGCAGGGGGAGTCGGGGGCGACGTCCCATGCGGCGCCCAAGGCGGCCCACGTGTCGCTGAAGTCGCCGATCGCGATGATGGCGCCGGAGGAGAGTGGCGGTTCACGAGGTCCTGAAAGGACGTGTACACGCCACACGAACCTTCAGCCCTGCGGAGCGTCATTTGGCTGGGCCGGCCGCGGCTTCCTCGGTTCGAGCCGGCGCAAATCAACCGCCTGCACGCACGAGCTCGCCCGCCAAGAAGGCCACGTACTCCAGCAGATTGATCGTGCCGTCTGGCTTGATGAGGCCACCCCGCTCGGCGACCTCGCGCACTTGCTCCTCGGTGATCTGCCGGCCGGACGCGGAGGACAGAACCTTGGCGATTTCGGCCACGGAAAGAGAGGTGATCTTCAAAGTCTTCTGCTGTGCGTCGTGCTGCTCAGGCATTGCTTTGGCCCCGGTTGCGAACATGATCGATCAGAAAAAGAAAGCGGATTCTTCTCCGGAAATGACTTGATGTCAGGCCAGAACGATGGCTTAATGTCAGTGACGTAAGTAGTTGAGCGGCAACAAGATAGGATCGGAACAAGGAGTAGGAAAGATGACGAAGAAAGAGATCGAAACCCTGGTCAAGAAGGCAGAGCTGGCGAGGGCGAACGCTGTGGCCCAGGTCGACGCGAGGCTGATCGCCGATGCGATGCAGAACGCCCTCTCGCCCGAGGCGGTGGCCGCCATCGCCTGGGGCGCGCGAGCCGCCGCGGGCCTGACCAACGAGGGCGAGTTGGGTTCGAGCGTGATCCTCCAGCTCAACTGGTTTGCCGGCGTCCTTGAGAACATATTTGGCGGCCAAGCCGACGCACAGAAGATGGCCGAGGCATTCGGCCTGAAGCAGTAGAGATCGAAACGCCGCGTGCACGGCACCACGCACGCGGGCCAGGATGCACGGCCTGGCCTGCACGGCAAAAGGACTGAAGCAATGAAGAAGAACGAGATCGAGATCGGCGGGCAGTACACCTGCAAAGTGACGGACAAGATCGTGATCGTCAAGATCACCGGCGAGAACCTGCACGGCGGCTGGGACGCCATCAACCTCAAGACGAACAAGAAGGTCCACATCAAGTCCGCACAGCGGCTGCGATCCGCCAAGTTCGTAGACACGAAGGCCCTGGTCGAGCAGCCAAAGACCAGGACCAAGAGCCACAAGCGCGACGATCGCAGCGGCCTCCTGCCGCACGAACAGGCCGGCCAGCCCGTGGCCCAACCCGCGGCCCCTGCCGGCGAGGCGCCGGCCGAGTCGAGCGGCACTACCACCGCGGCCGCCGGCGGCGACGTGGGCGCACCCGTTGGCCCTGGTGGCAAACGACTGGGCATCCTCTCGGCGGCGATCCGCGTGCTCGAAGAACACGACGGCCCGGAGCCGCTGAACTGCCAGCAGATGTTCGAACGGATGACCGCCAAGGGCTACTGGGCACCCAAGCGCGGCGGTCTGACCCCGGCCGCGACGCTCTACTCGGCCATCCTGATGGAGATCCGCAAGAAGGGCGAGGCCAGCAGATTCCAGAAGGTCGCCCGAGGCCGCTTTGCTCTGAATCGCTGAATCCATCATCAACGCTCCTTTGCGAACACCCCGGCCGATGCCGGGGTGTTCTGCGTCATCGGCATTCGGCCAGCTTTACGCTTCTGTGCGATCCTCAGCAGGATGAGGCGAACGTTGATTCTCGCCCTCGGTCGGCGGAGGCGGGCGTCACTTCTCGGCCTCCCCAACAATCTCCCCGACAGCCTGATCCCACGGTATCCGCCGATCCTGCTGCAGTCGATCCTCGACCTCGTCATGCAGATCGTCGGGCAGGCTGATCCGCGCGGCATGTGCCCTGGCCGCTGTGGCAATCTTGCGTGTGTGCCGGTTGATGTAATCGGCCTCGGCGGAGCGGCGATAGGCCAGCTCCAGCGTCGTCTCGTCGGGTACAACCTTCTTGATACGCAGCGCGTCCAGCTTTCCCTCGATCCAGTCGACGAGGGCGTCGCTCGTGAAGGCGTTGAGCTCGACGCGCTCGCCCCAGTAGCCGCCGCGGTTGTGCTCGTAGCCCCGGCACAAGAAGGCGATCTCCTCCGCCGTGGCGCCGTTCTCGATCAGGTTATCCGTCGGGTCGCTCTTGCCGTAGCACACTTCCTCCGCCGGCAGGTCGCGGGTCGTAACATCCTCCAGCCTCAGCCCGAGGTCTATCACGCGGACAGCGTGTTCATCGCTGAACTCGTAGCGTCGGGTACTCCGACTCAAGGTGCTGGCAATCACGAAGCCGCTCCTATCGAAGTCCCGGACAACGAGCAGCCGAATATCGTGCTCGGCGCAAAGCCTTTCGACGAGCAGCCTGCTCGCCGTCGTCGACATTCCCTTCGTCGACATGATCGCAATATCGTAACGATCCGCCAGATGAACGGCCTCGAACAAGGGCGTGAAGCCCTCCTTCTCGATGAACAGGAGCGCGCTATAGCGGTGGCGAGGACCGCACGTCGAGTAACTGCCGGTGTCGAGGTCGCCCCAGCCGGCGTGATGCTCGCTCGGACGCGCACTCTCACTCAGATAGCTACGCACCTGGAGCGTACCCAGCGGCACCGATCTCTTGGTGTGAGGTTCAGTGAGGTGGCCACGTGCGTCAAACACCACATCCCACTTTTCAGTCTGCTCTGGATGGTTCGCGAGATAGTTCGGCAGCAGGTTCTGGCAGAAGTACTGGTCAAAACCCTTGTCCAGCGTCTTGCCGAGGAACTCCTGCATGGGCCCCCGGGCCTGGTACATGATCTGCCGGGCGTGGGCGGGCAACGTTCCGTTGGCGCTGGCCGCCAGGTATGCCTTTTCCATGACCGCATCGGCGGCCTCCACCTGGGTCCAGCGCCGCTGCGGGCGTGTCATCCTTTCCATGCGGCGAGCGGTGCTGGCAGCTTGCCGCTCCTCGGCCTTGCGCGTCTTGCACCACTTCGTCGTTATGCCGGTGATCGCGTCAACGACGGCCTTGTCCACAGCGGGCAGCAGATTGATAGCCGATTTGCCCCGGTCGGTATACTCCACACGCGGGCACGCCAAGTGCAGCACGAGAACGACTGGCTCGTCCCAACCCGCGCGCTGCTCGGTCAAGAGGCTGTCGAGACTATACCACGGTTGCAGTTGCCGAAATGGGTTGCCTATCGTCGGCGACCAGTTGATGCCTGCAATGAAGCGCCGCTCCGCCGGCTCCCTGTCGAACGCGCTGACGTGGGCGGCAAACGCACCTTCCACAACCCAAGGCACGCCCTCGACAGTGCCTTCCATCTTCCGATACTCGAAGGTGGTCATCTCACATCCGGCCATCTGGAACTGGCGGGCAAGGTGGTCCCGGCCCAGGACGCCGAGCGCCTGGGGCTTCACCGGCCTGCTCTGGCTCTGCATCGCCGAAAGAAGGCCCTCCACCAGCGCCATATCAAGCTCGCCGTCGACAACGAGGTCGGCGAGGGAGGCACCCGACAGCCCGCAGGCGGCGGCGACCGCCTTCTGTTTGGCCGTGCCCGACAGGCCGCGGAACTCGCTGACGAACTCCCTCAGCGTCCGCCGGCGACCCGTCTCAGCGTCATGCGCGATGTAGGCCCCGATCAGTCGGGCCAGGTGCTCAACGCCATACCAGTGCGGAGAAGTGGGATCGTTGGGTTTCCACTTGGACCATCCGCGCGTGCTGGCCTCTGCCCGCATTGCCACGTGGCCGAACCAGTTCACGGTCAGTGTCAAATGAGGATTGATGATGGCTGCGTCTTGAGCCATTTGTAAGAATCGAGGCTCGGCCTCTTCCAGGATTGAGCAAGCTGAATCTGGCCATTGCACCGTGATGGAAGTGCCGGTTCTTACATTTGACAGTTCTTCAGGGGCGGCGATGGTGATAATGGGCACCGACCGCACGCGGTCGAGCCTCAGCTCGATTCGGTAGAGCACCCCACCGGTGGTGATCTGTACCCTGCCGCACTCGCCGTCGAGCACGAAGGGCATCGCCAGAATCGTCTTCAACGCGTTGCCCTGCTTACCTCGGTCGGGCGCGACGTAGGCTTCTCTGGAGGAGACGCGGACGCTGAAGTCGGTGATCCCCCGGATCGTCGATTCCGGGATGCCCGGGCCGTTGTCCGTCACCGTGATGCCACGCTCGTCTGCCCTTACGACCACGTTCGGGGCAATGCCAGCCTCTTCGCAGGCGTCGAGCGCGTTGTCGAGCAGTTCTTTCAGCACGACGAGCGGCCAATCCGCGGGCTCGTGGCCGGTCTGCGCGATCAGCTCCTTCTGCGAGCAGAAGTCCAGCGCACGACTGGTGACGAAAGCCGTTCGGAGCAGCCTGACCTCGGGGGCGGGCCGTCCCTTTGCCGCGATCGGGGGCGCTTCGCAGGCAGAATCAGTCCTCATGGCAGGCCTCCTCCCGTCCGACGATGACGCCGCAATATGGATCGTTGATCTCCATCAGGAACAACGCCAAGGGCCTTGCGTTGTGAGGTTGGCGGCTCTTCGATGGTCTGGCCGAGCAGCGCCTCCACTGCGGCATCCGATGTGTCAAACCGATCAGCGAATGAATTCGCCGGCTCAGCACATCGCTCAACCGAGCCGGGATCAATGACCGTGTCAAGCATCCCATCGATATCCACCTCCTGCACCTCGTGGTCGTCCGCCGTAGCATAGTCTACATCGTGCAATCGACGCTCGCTCTCAAGCTCCCAGGCGGTCTTCTTTCGATCGTGGTGGCCAATCCTCCAATATCGCATTCGCTCAAGCTGCATCGCGAAGTCAATGACGTTCTCGATACCCCACGCCAGGAACCTGCCGTTCTTCGGCGGGAGCTGCATCCGGCCGTGGCGGATGAAGTAATCGAGGTAACTGCGAGAAGCATCGTAGCCCAAGCTGCGCGCCAGGTTCATCGCTGCGCCGGTGTGGACTGGGAAGGCGTACCGGTTCGCCGAATTCCCGCGGGCACAACTGACGTGCGCTTCGATCCGGCGGCGGATTTCCTGCCGGCCAGCATCGATCCAGTCGACGGCTGAAGGGTGGAGTTGTTTCAGCCGCAGGGCTTTGCCTGGCACGATTGTTACTCCTGGCAACATAGTACGTTTACAGCACTTGCGGTGCGCGCATGAACAAACTCTCCCATTGTCCGCGACTGGTTCCCGCGCCCTCACCTTCGATTTCGCCCGCGAAGGAACCATTGGCCGTGTCCACGGTGTCCGCGACCACCTCTATTGTTTCGTCTCTTGCGCGCACGCGCGCGTGCGTGCGTGCGCGCGTATGCGCGTAGGTTTGTGTTCATGTGGACACCGTGGACACGCCTTGTGCCACAAGGACTTACTGCGGACACCATCGCGGACACCGTTTGGACACATGCGGACACGGCTGCTCTACTCACCTTGTTTCAGGTCGATGCCTTGGTACACTCGAATACGCGTCTCGCCTCTGGGCCCGGGACGATTGAGTCTCAGGCCGGGCATCACCGCTCTCAGATCTCTGCCAAATGCTTGCCTCGTGCCCGCGTGCTCGCGGCCGGTCGAGCGGCAGTACTCCTTCCACGCCTCGAAGAGCCGGTTGGCTTCGATGGAAAGCGCTGGACCTGCCTCGCAGCAGTCGCGGATGAACGCCGTGACCGGCGATGCGAGGTCTTCCAGTTCCTGAAGCGCGGCGGCGGACGTCTCGGGCATCACGAATCGGCCGCGTTGCTGCAGTCGGCGGTAGCCTTCGACCGACCACTTCACGATGCCGGGCAGTTCGGCGACCAGCTTGTCGGTCAGGCCTATGTCCTCGTTGCCGAACCATGACCGCGTCAGACACAGCAGGATGAAGCGGCCGGCCAGCGCGCCGCTCGTGTCGTTGAGGCGGGGCAGTTCGTTGGTCAGGATCAGGAATCGCGTGGGCAATCTGCCGGTCCATTCCGTGAGGTACTTGCGGGGGACGGTCAGCACGTCCTCGCCGCTGACGGAAAGCAGCGTCTCGACGATCCGCGCCTGGTCGCTGCGGTTGCCGAGCCTGGCATCCGAGATGATCGCGAGGCGTTTGTTGACGAGAGGTTGGAGGCCGAAGTCCATGCCGAGGCTGCCGAGCGTCGGGCCGCAGACGTTCGATGCCCCGAGCATCGCGGACAGTACGCGTGCGATGGTGCCCTTGCCGCTGCGCTTGGGGCCGACGATGAGGCCGATCTTGTGCTGGCTGGTGTCGGGCGAGAGGAAGTAGCCGAACAGCTCCTGCAGCGCATCCTTGCTCTGCTGATCGTCGCTGAAGAGGTCGTCGAGGAAGCGGCACCAGGCATCAGGGTTCGGCGCGTCGGCGTCATAGCCGAAGTCGACGGCGTTCGTGCAGAAGTATGAATCAGAGGCCGGATGCAGCACACCAGAGGATAGCTCCAGCAAACCGTTGCTGAAGGCGACCAGGCCAGATGCGAGCGGTTGTGCTCGGCCGTCAAGCCAGGACGGAACGCCCACGGCATCATCGAGCCTGATGTGGTCGCGGCTGGGCAGGGCCAAGCGGACCTCGCGGACCAGCATCACCTTGGGCACGACCTTGACGAGATCGCCCTCAACCGCGTCCTTGCTCTTGTCGCGTGTCCAGAGCGTGTCGAGGTGGCGGTAGAGTTCGCAGTCGAGCGCCTCCTCGGGCAGCTCGGCGTAGTGCGTGCCGGTGTAGCTGTAGAACTGACCACGCCAGCGCAGAAGACGCGTTGTGCGGGCGTAGACGAGGTAGTGCTCGGCAAGCGGGATCGGATCGGGATACTCGATGATCTCGGCATCGGCCTCATCCGTGTCTTCTGTCTCGCCGCCGGGCATGTCGGCGCTCATCGCGGGCCGTGCGGTCTTGCGAACGGCGAGGTTGACCGTTCTCGGCTGCTTCACCCCGGAATCAAGACCGGAACGGATGGTGGCCTGGATCTCGCGTTCATCCAGGCCTGCGGACAGCGCGGCCGCTGTCAGTTCCGCCTCGACTCTCGCCCGATCCAGCAATCCTGCTCCCACGAGCGTGCCGAGCGAGAAGCCGGCCTTGTTGAGAGCATCGTTCCGTGTGCCTTCCTGCGCGGTGGCGACGTTGTGCACTTCGAGCTGCAGCGAAACCTCTGCATAGCGAGACGGGTGCAAAGGCCTATGGGATCGCACCGGGGCCTTGGCGTGTTGGGCTGGTAGCTCTGGCCTATCGTCGGCATCGTCCGGCGCATCCACGGGGCGACCGGGTGCCACCAGGAGGCCGTAGATTCGGTCAGGCAGCTCTGCGACCGCGATCGTCCACGGCTCAGAGCCCTCAGCCCAGGCATAAACCTCGTGTGTGTCGGGATGGACCGATCCGGGGAAGACCACCTGGCCGCCATCGGCGCGAACGTCGATGAATCTGCCGAGCTTGCCGACGGAGTTGCCGAGCGGCTTGGTGCACAGGTAGAAAAGGTGCATCCCGCCGCCGCCGGTGCAGCCGGTGACGGTGCCGGGCAAGTCGAGGGGCGCGATGTCGGCGCCCTTCTGGATGTCGGCATCGATCACTATGACGCCGCTGGCTTGGCCGGTGCGCAGGCCGACGTTTCCCTCGGCGGTCCACTTGAGGGCCTGCTCGAGTGTCTCGCGCGGCTCCGACTGCCAGGCAGCCGCGATCGGACGTTTCCCTGCCAGCGGTGTGAGCGACCAACCGAGGCCGTAACCATACTCGACGTTCCGTGCGAGATCAGAATCTGTGGCCATGCGCATTCTCTCTGAAGTATTGCGGACCGGGGGCAACTCCGGCGCCATTACACAAGTCGACCTGGGCATCGGAAGACCTCTCGACTCTCACGGCCACGTCACACGAGCATCCCGTTCTATCAAAGGCGTCATTCTGCCGGTTGGTCATCTCGCCTCTTTACTCTGGTTCCTGCTTGCCCCAATCTTGCGCTGGTTGAGCATGTTCTGGATTCTGCTCAAGCCTACTGACGAATCGCTCTGAGTTGGTTCGTGTCACTCATGTTCAAGGAGTTGGTCGTCGATCATACGCAGGGCGATCTGGCCGTCTGAAAGGCCGGCGAAATCCCAGGCGTGCTCTCCGCGCTGCAGCTCTTTTCCGTCCACGAGGATGTTCTCGGTGTTCATCGGCGGGCTCCTTCCTGCTCCAGCCAACGTTGCCGACACGGGCAGCCGGCGGCCGTCCAGCGCTCGATTTCCCGTACCCGCCACAGGCACCGCCTGCCGAGGCGCACTGGCTGCGGCACGCGGCCGGCGCTGTTCATCTGCAGCCAAAGCGTTCGGCCAACACCGCAGAGCTTGGCCGCTTCGGCGGCAGATATGAGCAGGCGTTCCGTGGATTCAGTTTTCACACGGCACCGCCTTCTGCTCTCGCCGCCGACGCTGTATTTCCAGCAGCCGACGAGCGGCAGCGGCGAGGTCCTTGTATGCCGCTTCTTCTTCGGGTGTGAGGTGCCTCGGTCGCTTCATCATCAAGCTCCTTTCACCCAAAACGCACACGGGGGTATTCTGCCCTTGGAATACCCCCGCATGGCGGCGTAACCGTTTGTCATGTCAAGACAAGCGAATCACCAAAAAAAAAACGCGGGATACCCACTACGGGTACCCCGCGCCTCGCCAATCTTTCAGCTAATCGTCGTCTTTCTGCCGGCTGGACCTTGCCTTCCCCTCCAATTTGCGGCCCTCCCGGACGCTTCGGTCGTCGCGCTCGTAAAGATCAAGCTCGCCCCTACCGCTTTCGGGAAGCGCCTGTCTCTTTGGTGCGCCGCGTCCAGCCCGCACATGCGTCTTGGCTGCCAGTTTGCGCATGCCCGCTTGGTAGTGCAACCTCACAGTCTTCCGGTGGAGCCCGAGCCGCCGGCCAGCCTCAGTGAAGTTGCCTTTGCACTCGCCAACGACCTGCACCGCCATGAGCTGGCGGTCTGTCAGCGGCCTGACCGAATCGCCCCGCGGCCGGCGTCGTCGCCGCGTTGCCGCGGTAGTCAGAACCTGTAGGCGCAAGAGCTGCAACTTGCCGAACACGACGGGCTTAAGACCCGGCAGCATCTTCCACAGCTCGTCATCGTCGCACAGCAGCTTATCGGCCGGTACACCGGCCAACGCTGCCTTCTCGCGCCACCAGGCTGAAACCATGTCCAGTTCCTCAACGGTGTCCCAGCGAGGAGGCGTTTCCCCGGTTTTCTTCTGCCAACGAGCGTCCTCAGCGGCAAGCTCGGCGTCCAGCGTGGCTTTGATCTCGGCAAGCTCGGCTTCGTATTGTGCTTTGCTTTCGGCCTTCGTCTCGGCCAGGATCCCCGCAAGCTGGCGTGCGAAAGCCTTCATAGCAGCACTATACGCAGCCAAGGGTTTGCATGTGGCTTCAATTGCCAGGTGTTGGGCGCCCCGCATTTCGGACAAGGCTTTCCCGAAGGCTCTGAGCTTCAGGCTTGCGCGTTGCCAAGCGGCCTGCGTCTTGGGATCGCGTGCGAGGATTTCGGCAAAGGTCTCACCGGCTTTGGTACGGCTTGTGCGATTTGGGATGTCTGCTTCCCGTTGCAGTCCCGAGGGTAAGGATTGGCGGGGGAGGGCCGGTCGGGAACCGGTGTTCGGCTGTACGGGCCTATCCCCCGCAATTGCTATGCTCGATCATACTCATTATCGGCAGCGAGTCAACCGGAAAAATGCACCGGCGGCTCCTGCGCCCCTTCCGCCGCCCGCTGGCATAGTGGGCGACATAGTCGGTTGCTGGCGTCTTCGTACGTCTTTGTGGTACCTATAGTTATGAAAATCTCGCAGGGGACTCATAATCCCTTGGCCGAAGGTTCGAATCCTTCAGGGCCCACCACGTGACCGAGCCCTACCGGCCGCCGGAGCGCTCGCCGTCGGCGAGGAAACCAGCTCACTTCTTCGCCGGCTCGATCCACGCTTCCGGCAGATAGTCGCCTCTCTCGTTGGTCGTGATCTGCACCCACTTCTCGATCTTCGTCAGCCCCTCGTCGAGCCGGCCGATCGAGATTTCGACCTTGTCGTGGTAGCGTTTGTACTTGCCTCCCATGCTCTCGCAGCCGGGGAAGGGGATGCCGTCTTCGTTCTTGGGCGTGGTGTAGGGGGCAGAGAGGACCATGAAGCGGACGTTGTTGCTCCACTTCGGGAAGCAGATCTCGTGCCTGCCGGCCGTGCCGGGTGCGTCGGCGAGGGACATGCGCTGCTGTGTCCGCTTGGCCTGGTCAGTGGGGTTCGTGAAGATGCTGCCGCTGCGGTGGTCGCCGTGGAAGATCCACAGCCGGTAGGGATCGACGCCGGGGAGCATCGCGGGCTGGCAGCCGTTGCCCACCTGGTGCCAGGCCACGTTGGGCAGCTCGAAGACACCGCACGGGCCGGTGCCGGGGTCGTCGTAGACGCCCGCCCCCATCATGCCGTCGGTCGACACGGTGAAGCGCCCGATCGCCTTGTTCTTGTCCCACACAACCTCATTCACCGAGGGGTCGTCGAGCCGGTGGCGCTTGATGACGAACTTGCCGTTCTCGTTGGACTGGCAGTAGAGCCAGGTGAACTTGCCCTTGGGGTCGCTCGAGACGCCTGCGAGCCACGCCTTGGGTACGAGCTTGCGGAGGCCGGAGCCGTCCCAGTTGGCGGAGACCACGCAGAGCTCACCGTCGGTGACGCGCGTGCATGCCACGCCCTTGCCGTCGGGTGTGAAGTAGACCCACGAGTAGCCGCCGTCGGGGAAGATGGGGCGGACGCCCTTGCCGTCGTCGGTATCGAGGCCCATCACCCTGGTCTTGGGCCCGCCGCCCCAGGGGGCGGGGTTCTCGTCGCCGTCCTGCAGCCACACGATGCGTGTGTGGGCGCCGGTGAGCTCCCTGATCTCGGCCGCGGCCTTCTTCGCCGCTGCCGCATCCTCGCCGCAGAAGCCGCGGCCGGGCGCCGCGAAGACACCCAGCGCCCCAAGACCAACCACCAGCCCCGTCGCCCGCACGATCCGCGCACACGTCGTCGACAACAGCCTGTTTCTCATCTCGGTCACGCCTTTCTCTGACTTGCTACCGCCGCACCGCAAACACCCAACGGGATCATGATAGCCCTTTGGGCGGCGGAAGTCAAGTCCGATTGCAGGCGGACAGCGATTCCGCATCTTGCGTCGGAGGGGAGTGTGCACGACGGCTTCGATGAAAGGACAGCCCGCGCAGCCGATGACCAGCCGGCCTCGCGGGCTGACAGGCGGGCCGGCGTAGGCTTCCCGTGGCCTGAAGATGCCAGTTTGGGCGCAGGTGGGCGGCTTGGGGCAAGATGATGACGTTGGCCAGTCGGCTGACGGGCCGGGCAAGGGAGGCTCTGCGGCGGGGCGGCCCCCGCTCAGGGTGCCCGAACGCTGGCCGCGTAGAGCTCTGCCGTGATCATCGCGGCCCAGTAGGCGACTTGACGATTGCCTCGATGGTCGAGCGCAGGTCGTCGGGCTCTATCAGTTCGGCCACGTCGCCGATCCGGTCGGCGGACGGATGCGCGGCGCCGATCCACTGCTTGCAGAAGCCGGCGGGCTTGAGTTGCTCCAGGGCGTTGAGACTGCCCAGCCGCCCCAGATGCATCACGAGGGCATCCCGCACGATCGTGCCGCACGGGATCTGCGGCCTGGGACGGCTGTCCCTGACCGCGTCGATGTGCCGACTGAGGTTGAAGCGCCTGTCTGCGTAGTAGCTGAGGTAGAGCGCGAGCACGGGCGATCCATGCCGTGGAGCGCCTTGTCAGCCCTTTCTTGTCTTCATGAAGATCGATACAACTGCATAAACCAATGCAGCTAATGCCCCGGTAATAGCCCCGACGAAAAGTGCGTTCCAGTCTATTCCGCCACCACCAGACGACCGGGCTGGGGACGCAGTGTTGCTGTCCATCACGTCCTCAGCCCACGATTTCGATGCACTTCGTGTCCATTCCAGTTCGCCTTTTGGCCCATAACAATAGAGGAACAGGACTTTTCCAGAGACATTCATGATAGTAGCTGTTGCGGATACAATCAACTCCTCTTTAGTTCCGTCCAACGAAACCCCATAGTTGATGTACATCGAATAAGCCAAGGCATTGTCTGCCTCATAATGCGGATCAAGTGGAATCATCTGTGAAATCTCCAAAGCCAGATCGACGTCAAATTCCTTACTAATTCCTTCACTTGTTCCCTTCATAAGACCTGGGATGTGAGCCTCAAGTGACTCAAATATCTCCTTGTTCTGACGTTTGATTATGCTCTTAAGCTCTGCAAAGTCCTTCGAGCCAACAATCGTATTCTTGAGTTGTCTATTCACCTTGAGAACACAGTTTCGATCCAATGATGGCAATTCCCCCGCTATTGCAGTGGGGATATCGGAATCTGAAATGTAGTATGCCAATTGATCGTTCTTCGGATCTACCATCTGCAAGCTCATCCGATAAACGGCGTCCATCTGTTGAGTGACGGGTGAGAATCCTTCCGGAGAGGGAATGGCAAGTTCCTTGCCCCCGACGCTGAAAACCTCTGCGTAAACTGATCCAGCAAAGAAGATTGAGAGCATGAGTGTTAGTGTCCTTTTCATCTCGTCTCCTTCTCTTATGGGGCTAACGTAGAACGGCTCAGTTGCTCGCCGCCCGCGAACGCGAGCGCTCAACCGACAACATTACTCTCTACCGTGGGCGTCGCCGGTCAACCGCAGCCGCTTGTCAGGCGAATGGCTGTACCCACGGAAGCCGACGATCAGGAAAATTGCGAAAGCCGGCCGGCCCGGCAGGGCTCGCAAGGGGCGGCGACCATGACGGCCCTTGCCAATCGTGCCACGAAGGTGCAGTATAGCAGCATTGAGATGGTGTGTCAAATACAAAACCTGTGCCTGGCAGTATTTCGGCTTTTCTGTCCCGGCTTTTCCCCGCGCTTGCTTCAGAAGACCAGCGAGTTGCCGCTCGGCCAGCCGCCACGATTGACCGCAGCCTGCACGAGTGGGGCTATGTTCGGCGTCCTGGCGTCCACCCCGGAGGCTCCGGCGTTCATCCGGTAGCCCGGCGGTGTCTAGCTTGTTCCGCAGGACAATCAGGTCGAGGATGTTGATCCGCGTATCCTCTTCACATCGGCCTTCCAGTTGTCGCCCATGGCGGGGTCCTGGTTGAACCGGCTACCGGATGAGGATGATGTCGACGATGTTCACGCGGCAGTCGCCGTTGGCGTCGCCAATGAGGTCCCGTGGGCATCGGAGGAATCCGGGATGATGAGACGAAATCGCCAACTTGGCCCGCTCGGCGTAGCCGTCGATGGTCTGGCTTTCAAGTGCCTCGGCGCAACCGCCGGGGACGCTGTGGGCGTGGAGCGACAACTTCGGCCTGGTTGCCGCGATCATCTTGGGCGATGACCGGTTCGTGCAGCGTACAACCTTCGCCGACGGCACCAGGATCGTTGCGAATCTCTCCAACGTGCCGCGCGAGGTGCCCGGCATCGGCGCGCTGCAGAGCCGGAACTGGAGGGGCGAAGTTGTAGACCGAGCGATAGTGCCGGTCAGCACCTCGAACGCCTCGGCGTCGCCGTTGCGATACATCGCGACAAGCTCTTCGTCGGTGAGGGCGTCCACACGATCCTCCGCCGCGCCCCGGTCCGCTCGTTCGCCGCCCGGCTCGATTCGCCTCACCATTATAGACAGTCGCGGGCGGCGATTGTTTCAAGATCGGCCGCGGCTGCGGAGTTGCGGACCCTCACCTTGAACCGCAGCGCCACTCTCGCTATACTATGGGGCCTGCACCGGGCGAAGCCGGAGCTTTGGAGCATCGCAGAGATGGACGACCTTCAGCGTTTCAGTGCGTGCATGAAATACCAGCCGGTCGACCACGCGCCATTCTGGGCGTGGGGCGCCTGGCCCGAGACCCTCGAGCGCTGGAAGCGCGAGGGCTATGATCCCGAGCGGTTCGATCCATCGTCCGCCGCAGACGGCCGCATAGGCAGCGGGCACTGGTGGTTCCCCAATCCGCCCTTCGAGCGGAGGGTGGTCCGCGAGGACGCCACACACGTCGTCTACGTCAACCACGAAGGCATCCTGATGCAGGAGCTGAAGGACAATCCCTGGAGCTCGATGCCGCAGTTCCTCAAGTTCCCGGTGGAGACGCGCGAGGAGTTCCGGCGGTTCTGGGGCGAGCGGATGCGGCCAAACCTCGACACGCGCATCGGCCCCGGCTGGCGCGAGAGCCTCGAGGCATGGCGGGCGCGCACTGCGCCCTCGATCATCATTTCCGACCGCTGGGGCGGCTTCTTCGGCCCCCTCCGCAACATGCTTGGCGTCGAGCGGCTCTGCATGACCTTCTACGACGACCCCGCGTTCATCGAGGAGATGATGGACGCCGACGCAGACCTCACCATCGCGATCATGGAGCAGGTGCTCGACGTCACTGCCATCGACGCCTTCGTGTTCTGGGAAGACATGGCCTTCAACCACGGGCCGCTGCTCTCGCCCGAGCTCGCCCGGAAGTTCATGCTCCCGCGCTACCGGCGCGTGGCCGACTTCCTCCGCCGCCGGGGCGTGAAGTACATCGGGCTCGACAGCGACGGCCAGATCCACCCGCTCATCCCGGTGTGGCTGGAGGCCGGGCTCAATTTCCTCTATCCCTTCGAGGTGCAGGCGGGGATGGACGTGCTCGACGTCCGCCGCCGCTACGGCCGGGATCTGCGGATCTGGGGCGGCGTAGACAAGCGGGCACTCGCCAAGGGACCGGCCGCGATCGACGCCGAGCTGGAACGCGTCCGCCCCCTCATCGAAGAGGGCGGCTACATCCCGCACACCGACCACTCGTGCCCGCCCGACGTCTCGTTCGCGAACTACTGCCACTTCATGGAGCGGCTCGAGCAGGTCTGCAAGGGGCGATGAAGACGAACAACAGACACGGACCCCGCGGGGGAAATGCAATGGAGTGGGTGGCGATGTTCGGCGCGCAGGCCCTCGAGCGGATCGACCGCAACGCCGGCCGCCTCGCGGGCCTCATCCTCGAGGGCAAGCTGCCGCTGCTCCGCACGCGGCAGTCGATCGCCTCCGCCCGGATCGACCGCTGAACCGGCGGCGGCCGTTCATCTGAG
>Ga0172362_10002307_pt1 | contig 16597 bp, 30 predicted proteins | sample LakKivs1_kivu2a2_FD_114534 | JGI IMG/M metagenome (GOLD analysis project Ga0172362, IMG submission 114534) | Sediment microbial communities from Lake Kivu, Rwanda - Sediment s1_kivu2a2 | ecosystem: Environmental > Aquatic > Freshwater > Lake > Sediment | place: Rwanda: Western Province, Lake...
AGTCTTAACACTGAACATGCCAACAATACGATAATATACTTTTGAGCCCAATTCTCTGTCCGATGACAAGCATCCGGGAGTTCATCGAGGAGCTCCGGACCAAGTCCACCAAGACCACATACCGGGCCGGAGTCTACGCGTTTCTTGACTGGAAACATGGACGGCAGCGGGCAGAGCGGAAGGCCAGCCCCGAGGAGACGGATCGATACGAGGTCCTGGCCGCTCAGTACCTGGCCGGCGGGGGCGATGTTCCCGGGGACCTCCGGAAGTATGCCGCGGCCATGCAGGAGATCCCACCGAAGACCGCTGCGATCCGGCTCACCGGGATCAAGGAGTATCTTCTCGTGAACGGTATCGAGCTCTCCGAGCGGGAGACCAGGTTGATCAGGTCCCGGATGCCCCGGGGCGGTACCCAGACCACAGAGCGCGACCTCACCCCCCAGGTCCTGCAGACCCTTCTTACTCATGCAGACGTGAAGGGCCGCGCCCTAATCCTCACCCTCCTGAGCTCAGGTATGCGTATCGGGGAGGCGGTCCAGCTCAGGATCTCGGATGTTGACCTGGAGAAGGATCCCGCGGTGGTGCACATCCGGGGAGAGATCACGAAGACCCGGCGGGCACGTACCACATTTATCTCACAGGAGGCGGTCGCTGCTGTGCGAGAATGGCAAAAAGTCCGGGCGGCATACCTGGAGTCCGCGTCATCCCGGAATAAGGGCTTGGTGGCCCAGGGCATCGGGTCAGTGAAGACGAGAGAAGACCCCCGCCTCTTTCCCTTCGCGTCTCATGTCGCCCAATCGATGTGGAGGACTATCCTTCGGAATGCCGATCTCGCATTCCTCGATGAGGCGACCGGACGACACCAGCACCACATCCACCAGCTCCGGAAATATTTCCGTACCCAGATGGCCATCTCCTGCCCGGTCGATGTGGTGGAGGCCATGCTCGGGCACGAGGGGTATCTCACCTCTGCATATCGCCGCCATACCGTTGACCAGCTTGCAGAGGCCTACAAGAAGGCAGAGCCCATGATCACCCTGCAGCTTCCATCAAGCGAAATCCACCAGGTAGAGAAGGCTATCAGGAAAGAGATGGCAGGCCAGCAACAGACCATCGCGCACCTGGTTGTCAAGAATGAAGAGCTGGAACGGGAATTAAAGACGGTGAAGGGATTTATGGAAGTGGTCGCGGAGAATCCCGATCTATTGATCAAGGCGGGGAAAAAATTAGGGAGATGATCTTTTTTTCTCCCTCCAACTTGCGGTCCGGCACCTATGACAGTGCGTAGCATCGTATTTCTTCGCGGGGAACTGATCGCCGCATCGTGCACATGTAGCGAGGCCGTTAATCCTCAAATTAATTTCAGTGGTTGAATAACCAAGCGCAATCCATTTTCTGATTTTTTCTGCTTCCCTTTTGCCCGAAGTCTGGAGGTTTTGCCACTCCTTCACCTTCTCTCTGCAGTCCGGGCAATAAATTTCTTGAGGGGCACCGGGCTTGAATAAATACCGGCATTTATGGCACCTTACAAAATTACCCCATTCACCGGTTCTAAAATTATAAGTCTTGAACTTTTTAATTGGGTGAATTGTTTTAATCCCATGATATTTGCTTAATGTAAATTTTGGAGAGTCTTTCCCTGGGGGTAAAACCTCGTATGCTCCATCCTTTGTGAGTAATTTCCACCTATTAAATTCAAAAATGTGCAGTTTCCCATCTGGATGGAGGATGTCTTTTGATGCTTCTGTAAGCAGCCGCGTTCTCTCATTAAATTTGTTCCACGGGTGATCCCGCACTTTTCCAGCCATATGTGACAGATTTGGTAATTAATTCACTGTCCCTTGAGTGGTTTATATTTATAAACCTGCAAGGTTGCGGTATGAAAGTGCCTTGCGGTCTTTCGATTGAATTCGAGACACTCACAAGGATCGACCAGGCGCGTGGAGAGGTCCCTCGCAGCCGCGTCCTTGAGAGGTTGATCAATCGGGGTATTGCAGCTGAAAAGGCTGAAAAAGTGGGGAGTGAGTCATGAGTTCAGCTTGCCGGCCTCTCATGCCATCCCCATCTCACATGAACGCCCCGAAGGAAAAACTCTCTCTCCCTGAATCCTTTGTGGATTCACTCCCGCCATTATTCCGTGAATGTGCCAGGCTGCTGGAAGGGCGAGGCAAATTAGAGATCGAGAAGGAGACAGGATAGGATGTCCCCGGGAAGCGGGATTTCCCGGGGGGTGAAGGATCGGGCAACCGTCCTTACCTATTCATCACCTCGATGGGGGATAAATTCTTGCTCATATGAGTTATGGTGGTCCTGGAGACGACTACACCATCTTGTTTCCGTCGTGAAATCGCGCGGTGTTGGAACTTCAGGTGAATGGCACCGCCTGAAGAAGATCTGCCAGGTCGTAAGCGATCGGAAACGAGCGTATCTCCGTGGTCAATTCGCCGATGTGTTTTCTGAAGCGTCCTTGTGCTTTCTTTTCGGGGAGGTGGAGGCATGACAATTACGGAAAATTTTTCCAAAAATAAGAGAGGGAGGCCTATCAAATATTCTGAGGATCTCATAAAATCCTTATATCGCAGCGATCCGGAGTTGCAGGGTCATACTAAAAGACACCTTCAAAATTCCCTGTTAATGAGTCGTGCATATACCACCCTTGAAAAAACCGATAAAGAAAAATACTCCTGGTTGTTAGGGGCCAATGAATATGGACTTGGTGTGAAAAAAACCATCCTCACTGAATTGGGTCGTATTTTTGAGTCAACCCCTGATATCGAAATTCTTCTTTCACTTGCTGATTGGGTGTGTGAGGAAAAACCCAAAACCACCGAAATTGTCCCCTTCCTTCGAGGAATACGGTTGGAATCTCAAAATAAGGGATCTCTTGGAGTGCCTGAATGATCCCCGCCCCGCGTCCCGTTGATTCCATCCCGGAGACCCGAGAGCAGGCGATCGCACTCCTGAAACATTACGATTGGGACGCTTCAGAGTTGACCAAGGAACATCAGGCAGCCATCCGCAAGCTCTACAACCTGGATGAGTACGGACAGGTTGCCAGGTCAATCGAAGAGGGGAGGGATCCATGAACGGCACTGAATCGCCCTCTGCCTCTGGTGGAGCCTTCACCCTGGCCGATGCCGGCGGGGGATTGGGTACTCCCGCCGATACTCCCTCTGAAGATGTCCAGCAGGCCCTGGCATTCGAACAAGAGGCAGACCGGATCCTCCGGGGGGGGCGTCCTTTTGAGTATATCCTTCAGACGTTTTCCCTCGATCATGAGGGAGATCTGAGTGTGGCCCGATGCATGGCCCTGGTGTTTGCCTCCTCCTCTGTTGCGAATGGCGACGGGCTCCACTGTTACCTATCCGGATCGTCTGGGAAGGGGAAATCTCATGCGGCGGACACCATGTTCAAACAACTTCCTGCAGAATATCGGTATAACCGATCATTCAGTGATCGGTATTTATTTTATGCAGGGAATGACCCGCAATCCGGATTAAAATCCGGGGTGGTAGTCCTGGTCGATGACCAGACCATGAGTGAGAGCGTCCAGGAGATTTTCAAAGTTGCCGTCTCGCATTTCAGGGAGGGGACGGATTATGGCACGGTAGTCAACCAGAAACCCCACACTCTGAAGATGCCTCCCCGGATCTCGTGGTGCCTTCTCAAGGTGGATGACCCGGGAGACGACCAGGTTATGAACAGGTTGATCCAGGCCCGCATTCAGGAGACTGACGAGAAGATCCGGGACTCTGCAAAAAAGATTCAGCAGAAATACCGGGACCTGAAGAAAAAGAATATCGAGAAGGACCGGCCCGAGGTCCGGGTCTGTCGCGAAATATGGGCAAGGATAAAGATCGAACGGGTTGCCGTGGAAGTCCCATGTGCAGGTCAGGTGATTTTTGCTGATTATGAAAACCTCCGGAACCATGAACTCTTCTTTAACCTGGTCATGGCCCATACGGTGATCCACCGTTGGCAGAGAAGGGAGATTGGGACTACTGAAGATGATATCCCCATTATCGAGGCAACAGAGGCGGATTACAAAGAGGCGCGGTATATCTTCGAGGCCCTTCATTCATTCGGCGGGCAACGGCACAACACTCTGCAAAGTGAGGATGGTGTTATCGATGCCCTAATCCAGATGAACCCTGAAACCGGAATATTCACCACACGGGAGATCGCGGAAGAAACCCAACTCAGCTATGCCCAGATATACCGTGCCTTAAATGGCCGGACCAGTGGCAAGGTTATGGAAAAGTTAGGGGGACTTTTGGCTAAGTGCCCATGTATCCAGAAAGCGGGCAAGAGAGGCAGGTTCGAACTGGAGTCTGAAACGGAAATAGTACAGGGAAGATACCAGAATACAGAGATAACGCGAAAAGAAAGCCGGAATGAAGATATTTATACTGTTGATGTGAAGGCACTCATCGCCTGGAAAAACCAGATTGAGCCCGTGAAACTGGCCCCGGGATTCAAGTGGGTGGGGGGTAGATCATGACCGCCTTGCCACAACTTTTCCATAACCTTGCCATGAATTTGGCAAGTTTTGAAATCAAAAATTTGGCTCTCTTTTTGCCATTTGACTATTTATTAATAAATAAAATTATATTTATTATTAACATTGCCAGAAAAGGCAAGAAAGAGACACTATATCTTACTTTTCACGGTCACTCTGTCACCCTCCCCAAAAGTGGCAAAGTGGTAAAGTTACCATCCCAGGGTGATTTCCCATGACTCCCCAAATATTGAGAGACACGAAGAAATATAGAGAGCCCAACTCCCCGCCGGAATCGTCCACCATCACCAGAGAGACCGCACTGTTCCAGTGTTTCGAATGCGGGGCGAGGTGGGAGAGCGAACCCCAACCTCCGGACACGGTGCGGTGCCCATCGTGCGGTAGTGTCACCCGGATCGGTGTCAAAATATCGATTCGGAAAGGCCAACTCCCACCAGGAGCCCGGGAGATCCGGCCACTCCGCGTACTCCTACTGCAGGTAGAGAAGGGCGACACATCACCCGCAGTCCTGGCAGACCTGCACATGCATTACACTCTGTCCAACCGCGCCGACCGGTCCCGCATCATCACGAAACTACGAGGATACGGCCGGGAGGACCTGGTGCTATTTGTGAACGAGGAGGTGCCGAAGTAAATGCCGCAACCATGCAGTATCTGCGTCCACCCTCACCGGGAGGAGATCGACCGGGATATCGTATCCGGCGCACCCAATCGACGCATAGCGACGCAGTACGGATTATCTGAATCGGCGGTCCGGAGGCACAAGGCGGGGCATCTCCCTCCCACGATTGCAAAGGCGGGAGAGGCAATAGAGGTCGCCCACGCGGATACCCTGCTCGATCAGGTCCATACCCTCCTGGATAAGGCCAGGTCACTCACCGACCAGGCGGAAGAGGCGGGAGATCTCCGGATCGCCCTACAGGGCATCCGGGAGGTCCGCGGCGTCCTGGAGCTCCTGGCAAAAGTCACCGGAGAACTTCAGGCAGGGCCAGTGGTGGGGATCATTATGTCGCCGGAATGGACCACTCTCAGGACAGCCATCCTTCGGGCCCTGGAGTCATTCCCGGACGCACGGCAGGCAATCCTACAAGCCCTTGACCAACTCCCCTCATCAGCACCCTTACAAGAACCCGTGACCGAAGGATCGCGGTATATCAACAGAGTCCACACCACCATCCACCCGGTGCGCCTTGCCGACCGTCTCCAAGGGGGCGACGTGCCATGATCGTGCAGGACCTCCAGCACGGGATCGATCCGGCCCGGTTCGCCCGGGAGTGTCTCGGGATCCCGTTGGATCCCTGGCAGGAGCAGGTGTTGCGGAGTACCCATAAGCGGCAGCTCCTAAACTGCTGCCGGCAGTCGGGGAAGAGCACGACGGCAGCGATCATGGCACTCCACCGCGCCCTGTACTGGCCCGCCGCCCTGGTGCTCCTGGTCTCTCCCTCACTGCGTCAGAGCGGGGAGCTCTTCCGCACGATCATGGGATACTTCGACCAGCTTCCGCACAAACCCATATCTATGGAAGAGAACCGGCTTTCCCTGAAACTACAGAACGGATCGCGGATCGTCTCCCTACCGGGAAAAGAAGAAACGATCAGAGGCTTCTCGGGTGCCTCAATCATTATCGAGGACGAGGCGGCCAGGGTGCCGGACGACCTGTACTATGCTATCCGCCCCATGCTGGCAGTCAGTGGGGGGCGGCTGGTCCTGATGAGTACCCCATTCGGGAAACGGGGCCATTTCTTCGAGGCATGGAGCAACGCGCCCGAATGGGAGAAGGTCATGATCCCCGCCCCACAATGTCCGAGGATCACACCGGAATTTCTGGAGGAAGAGCGTCGTGCACTTGGAGAGTGGTGGTGGAGGCAGGAGTACATGTGTGAATTCACCGAGACAATCGACCAGGTCTTTAGCTACGATCTGGTCATGAGCGCGATCAGCAACGAGGTGAAACCGCTCTTTTCCGGAGGTCTGATATGAACAGATATTACCTCGGGTTAGACCTCGGGCAGGTTCAAGACTATACTGCACTCTGCATCATTGAGACCGAGCCTTCAGCGGACCCACTCCATAAGATCAGACACCTGCAGAGGTTCAAGATCGGCACCCCTTACCCCGCGATCGTGAGTGAGGTGCACAACATACTGGATGTCCTTCCAGCAGGCACCAGTCTCGTGGTCGACCATACCGGGGTGGGTCGTCCTGTCGTAGACCTGTTCCGGGCCGGGGGGCTCTCCCCGGTCGCGGTGACCATCACGGGAGGGGATAACGCTACATTTGAGGGAGGATATTGGAGGGTGCCGAAACGCGACCTTGTGAGTGCACTCACGATCGCATTCCAGAACAAGCGACTCCAGATCGCGGAAGCCCTCCCCGAGAGTAAAACCCTGGTCACAGAACTCCTCAATTTTAAGGTAAAGATCAACCTGAAAACCGCTCACGACTCGTATGAGGCATGGCGGGAAGGCATCCACGACGATCTTGTGCTTGCCGTCGCGCTTGCCGTCTGGTATTCCCGGAAAACGAAACGGAACCTGGAGAATGAGCCGACCGTGCAAGAGGCGGTTGTGAATTCCATTCAAGCGACTCGATACGACGATGACATGAGTTTTTTCGATGACCCGTATGACCTGGAGGACCTATGGTAACAACAGGCCGGTTCTCGGAAGAGGATCCAGACGATACCTTACCGGCTCCAGATAGGAAGACAAGGGAAGACACCCCCGCGACTTCGAACCAACGGAGATCCGGGCAGGTAAGTGAGGCAGGGAAAGCACGATGAGAACAAAGCAGCGGGGATTGGCAGCGATGAACCACGACTTTTCAGGGCATGACGCGGGGCGGCGCCGTGTCTCGTGCGGAGCGCCAATCCTCCCGAGAGTGAGGCCGGCCCGTGCACTCTCCAGTTCTCAAAAAAACACCCATGAGGTGAAAATCAGATGAAATTAGACGATTCCGTAAAGGAAGAGATCAGGCAGATCGTCCGCGAAGTACTGAAAGCGGACCCGGACAAGGCGATTGAACAAAAAGCAATGAAGGCCGCGAATTTCGTTGTATACGGCGGCGACCCCGGGGAGGAGTAGTCCTATGGTTGGATATGACGCGCCTGACACCCGGACGTTTTGGGGTCGACGCGGCACCATTTCGCAGAAACTCTGCGGGGAACTTGCAGACATCGACGCCGCGATTAAGGCGTTAGGGTCTGGCACCGGCGGGCTCGCTCATGGCAAAGTCTGGATCGGTGACTCAGGAGGTACCTGCAGTGCCGTAACACCATCAGGCGATGCCACAATCGCAGATACTGGTGCCGTGACCGTTGCAAATAATGCCATCACAAGCGCGAAGGCGTCACCTCAGTATTTGAAAGTCGCCGTCGTTGCACTCACCGGAGGCCTGGAGAATGCGTTTGCATTTGCCTGGCAGAACCCCGAGTCGGTGGCGGTCCTGGTGCACCGCGTGCTCGTGGACGTCACCCACATTGCCGGGACGGCGGGTGCACTGCTGGACATCGGCACGGCTGCGAATGCCACGACGCATAGCGATAACCTGATCGACGGGCTGGACATCCAGGCTGCAACAGGGCTCTTCGATAACATCACGGACAAAGGCAGCAGTGGAAAAACACGGCAGCGGATGGATGAGAAGAACGGATCGACGGATTACATCACCGGGCAGATCCTGGTGGCGAATGCATCCGCGCTCACTGGGAACGTGTATATCTACTACACGGCGGTCCCGGCGACGTGAGAGACAGGATAAGGAGTGAGACAAGGGCAATGATTCGGACTTTGGGGAGATCATGATGAACGGTGGACAAATCATCCTCCTGGTAGCCAGGCCACCACCTGTCATGGGATCCCCCTCGCTGTTTCCCGATGATCCCCTTGTCGATCGGATCCATGAGGATCCTCTGAATCCATCCATCTGGGTGGGTATCGGGCCTATGCGTCTTCCCCCGATATCCACCTTTTGTCTTGTTATCGCATTATCCAAAAACAAAGATGGAAAATAAGAATATGGGAGAAATAACAAAGGAAATCAAGGATTTCGAGAAGCGCGTGAAGGATGCCTATAATGCCGATCTGGCAACCAAGACAGACCAGATCACCAGGCAGGCATCTAAGGGCGCCCGTATCTGCATACTCGATGCGGTGGACGCACTGGAACGGCTCAAATATGTTGGGAATGAAGAAGAGATCGCGAAACTGCAGAAACTGATCGTTGCGTTCAACGAGGACAGACCATCCGGCGGGGGCAGGTGGACCCCTGAAAAGCTGGAGATGGAGGCCGCGGACCTGGGCATCAGCACAGACCCGGATCGGATCATGGCCCTGTTCATCATCGCCCGGGCATCCCGGATCATAGCATCGCTGCAGGCCGCACAGAAAGAGCACTATTCGACACTCGCAGAAAGGGGTGCGCCGGCATGACCACGATCACCGTCTATGGGGTTGCGTCTCCCCGGAGCGACGCTGACATTCAGATTAGCGTAACCGGCGACGCTGCAGAGTTGGATCAGGTTCTCCAGGACCTGCGAGACGCGATCTTGAAAATCGGAGAGAGTCCCATCGCGGCGGAAATCGTGACGATCAAACGGGGACAGCGTAACCGGCACATGACTGGCGGGAGCGTCCGAAGTGACCAGGAGGAGCGGGATCGGGGCTCTCCGATACCACCACGGCCCCGCCCAGCAGGTAACCAGGGCGTGAGGGTTGCCGATATGCACCAGGAAGAGCCACTCGCTGATGCTGATCCTGCGGGCGGGTGACGGTATGAGTCTCTTAAATTTCAGGAGGCTGGTTCCGGCGCCGGGTCTGGCCGTCGAGAAGGTCACCAACAGTGACGTGATCGAGACCTATCACCAGGTCCTCCACTCACTTCTGGTCGCATACCAGGAAGTGATCGGTGGGGATCCTGTAGACGCGATCACTGTGGTCCAGACGAAAGTGGGGGAGTGGATGATCAGTACCACCAAGAGTAAAAAATTCCGGAAATTCCAGGCCCCCACACTCAATGAGATATATCTCAATGCCTTCGATGCGATGGGAACGGAGGTTGCGCAGGACATTGGGATCCGGAAGGAATACGATGAGGCGTATTCCAACCTAAACACGGAGCTGGATCATGCAGGATCCTGATAACGAGCGATGGACCGATGAGATCGCCATGCTGGAGAGGCGGGTCCGGGAAACGACCGTTGATATCGATCTCGGAAATGGGGACAAGATCCCCATTCGCGCCCGGCTGTCGGATAGTGAGGACGCACGCCTTACTAAACTTCGGTTGAAACTGAGTAAAGGAGGAGGAGACAAGGACGCGGCACTTGAGATCGCCGCCCTCGTCACTGCAAACCCCCTAATCACCGTGGAGTGGCTGAAGGAGAACCCTAATAAGTTCGCGATCGTGGACCTCCTCGAAATCATTTTCAGCTACTTCGAGCAGCAGGGCAGGACATTCATCGAACGAAAGGCACGACTGAATCAGGCGATTCAGGCAGTACCGCGGGTGATAAAGGAGGGATAGCATGGCAGGAAACATCGGCAGCCTCGGCGGTGTATCATTCGATATACTCGCTGAGAACAAAACGGCCCAGGCCCTGGAAGAGGCGCGATCCAACTTCGTTATCACCGCCGGCGATATCATGAAATCGATCGATTCCGTTGCCTCAAAGCTTGCGGAATTCGACGAGATGAACGCGAACCTGAATGCCGATCTCGGAGTAACCGCCCTTACCCTCGGTATGGATGCAGAGACGTTGCGGGGCTGGGCGAACGAGGCATCCAGTACTACCGATCCGATCGAGGAAATGGCGGCAGCCATTGACGTCCTCGCTCGTGCAGGGATCAGGAACCACGACTCGATGATGTCCACCCTTGGAGACTTCGATCTCCTGGCCGATGCGGTTGGAGAATCCACCGATAAGCTCACGTCCGATTTGATCCCTGCATTCCGGGCACTCAATATCCCCCTCACCGATGTCGGAGATTACGTCGACCGGCTGGCCTATACCTTCAATGCAACAAACATTCCAGCCGATGAGTTCTCATCGGTCATGCAGCGGATGGGTCCGGAGCTTGGGAGAGCGGGGGTGTCCCTGGATGACGTTACTACCCTGCTCGTGCTCCTGAAGGACCGGGGGTATGAAGGCCGCAACGCCATGCAGGAGCTCACATCCGCAACCGGGAAGAGTGCCGATGCCAACAAGGATGGGATCGTCACCCTTGACGAGATGCTGGCAAAGATGGGGATCTCCCGGGAGGAATTCGATCGGCAGAATCAGGCGTTGACTGCCAATTCCAAGGAATACGCCGCGCAGGCTGCCCAGATCCGGAATGAGAACGTCCCCATCACCGATCAGTACAACACCACGATCAAGAATACGATGTTGGGGCTCGGAGACCTTACAACACCGATAACCAGCGCATCGTCACTCTTCGGGGATCTTGCATCGACCATCTCCACCGTCGCGGTCCCCGCGATGATCCTGTTCCCTGCAAAATTTGCGGCGATGACGGGATACATTGAAGGTCTCATTTCAGGGATGGGCTCGGAGTTATCATCAGTGAGCCTTGGTGCCGGCGGGACTATTGCCGGCGGGATCGGTGCAGGCATCGCCCTGGGTCTTGCTGGAGTGTGGACCCTGGACAAGCTCGGGATCCTGTCCGGGCTCTCAAGTCTCGGGCAACAGATCGAGAGTTCCCCGATTGGGTCCGTGATCATGGATGCCCTGAAAGTGGTCCTGGCCCCGATCGGGTCCATCGGTGCTGCCATAATAGATATCGTGAGAGGAGACTTTGCGAAGATCCCAGAGGACATGGCAAAACCATTTGAACAGGCAGGGGAGGCCATTGGCAGGAACATGGACCGGATCAGGGAGGCGTTCGGGGGTATCGGGTCCGTGGCTACCGGTGGCGTGTCTTCCCTGGGTAGTGCCGTCCAGGATATGATCGGAAAATTTGCCGGGATGGGTTCGATCGGGGGATATGCATCATCCGCCTTCGGGAACATTGGCAGTGCCTTCAACAGCATGGCCGGCCAGGTGAAAGGGGTCTTCTCGCAGATGTTCTCCTCGATCAAGGGAATGATCGATAGTGTTGCCGGGGGATTCTATAACGCAGGCCAGAACATCATCACGTCGATTGTGAATGGGATTGTCGCGGCAGCCGGGGGGATTGTGAGTGCCATTGCAGGAGCGCTCAACCAGGTCCGGGCCCTGTTCCCGTTCTCCCCCGCGAAGGAAGGGCCCTTAGCCGAAACCCCCAATTGGGGCACCTGGATGTCCTCCGGGATGGAGGCCGCCGGGCCGGAAGTCGCCGCGGCTGCCAGTACCAACCTTGCCGCTCCTGCTGCTGCAGGTGTTGCTGGAGGAGTTGCGGGTGCCGGAGGAGGAGGTGGGGGATCCGTTGCCAGTGGTGGGGGTAGTGATACCTACAACTTCAACGTCACGATCAACGGTGCAAACAAGGTTACCAAAGAGATGGCCGATGAGATTTACCGGGAGTTCTCATACCGCATGGCCAGCACGAGGAAACAGAGAGGGATGAGGACGTAACCACACACGGGCGATGACCCCGGGCGGTCGCCATGAATCGACATGATGGATGCTCCCGCTCTCACCCGGCGAGCCTATCAGGTACTGAGAGGAGATCCCGCGCCCGGGGATCTCCCGTCATTATCACGGTTTGGGCGTAATCTTTGAGGATGTGGGGATCCGGTGCCGGGGATCCCCCACTTCATGATTTACAATTGTAAATTTCTCAAAGGGATCACCGTTACAACCACCCCTTTAAGGTATTGACTTTTAGTCAAACCCTTTCATGAGGGATGGCTGTCACGCCCACCCCTAGAGGGGGGGAACTCAGTTCACCCCCTTTCACCAGGGTGCCGTCAAAACGACCGCGCCTCCGGGGGTATAGTTGCCATTTGGTAACAATTCCTTTATTCCTTTCCTCTTTCACGGGAATAACCGTAAATTGCAACTTTGCGCAGAATAGTCATTTAACGCAATAAAATACCTTATAATTCCTATAAATACCTTTTAATACTTTTAGATACCACTGAAAATATGGTGACAACCATGTGTGAGAGCTCACCAGAAGAAGTGGCCGTCCCCAATCCCGGCGCTACCAACGAAGGGAACGGGAAGGCAGCCAACAACGTATCGCAGGGGAAGACAATAAGCACTTTCACCCGGGCCGGGTCCATCAGTATGGCAAAGGCGGCCCTTCGGATCGACTATGAAAGTTTCGGGAAGTCTCATACCGCCTATATCTCCCCCATGGGGATCCGGTCACTCATTGAGAAGATGATGCCCGCCGATGTGGAGGAGGTCCGGGCCGGCATTGACAGCACCGATGTGATCACGCAGGTGGGGAAGGCATGGCGGTCCCGGTCCGGCAAGGCCCTGGTGATCACCACTTCGCAGAGCCAGGGCGAGCTCATGGTGCCGTGGAGTGGGTTCAAGCGGGTCATTGAGAAAAAGGTGGAGAAGGCAAGACTCTCCAGGTTCACCCCACCACCGAAACCCCGGCCACGGCCATCCTCGGGCCTCTCTGATGGGCTTGCAGGGGGGTTCTGACCATGCCAGTGCTCACGGTCGATATCGACCTGGAATATGACCCGGACGTGATCAAGGAGATCCAGGAGGTCAACGGGGATCCTATCAACATCGCCGAATACATCTCCGAGGCAGTAAACGATATCATTCGTGCCGATATCGACAACATCCACTCCCGAAACTCCAAAAAGGCGGTTGACATCATTGTCCGGCACCACCTGGAGTCCTCGTTGGGATATCTCCTGCCGTGCGATACCTTTGAGCAGGCGGTGCATGAAATTTGCACGGAGATCATCAACAGCCCGGAGATGCGGGAGAAGTTCCGGAAAAGACACGATGATCTCGAGAAAGAGATGGTGAAGGACACCTTATCTGAGATCGCACGCAGGGAAGATCTGGCCCAACTCGTGCGTGAGCGGATGAAGGCCGGTGCCGGCCATGGCTGACACTCCTCCCATTCTCGGGATCTACCAGCACGTTCACCGCGACGAGGGGCCTAAGTACACCGACTCGATCGAGATCGGCACCGCCGGCAAGGGTGGCGCCCTGAAAGTGTTCGGCAACCTGGATGACCCGGAGGCCTTCGAGCGCAGGATCCGGGAGGCCTTCCGCCTGAGGGAGATCGCCCAGGACCTGCATGCCCGGCAGCAGCAGGGGGCGACAGCGTGATGTCTTTTCCAAGGGAACAGGCCCGGGCCATGCGGAGAGCTCAGGACATGGAGGACCTGGCCTTCATCCTGGAGAGCGACGGGGAGCACGTCCTGGCCGGGGAGACCAGGAGGACATCTCGGATGATCAGGGCGTTGTGGGGCGATCCGGAATGAGCGAGACCCAAGGTATCGGAATCAATAAAAATTCAGGTATCCAAGATGAAGATATGGTATTAACCGACCTTCTGACTCCTGATGAGGCAGCGAAGATCCTCAAGGTAAATGTCCGGACCGTCACCAATCTGATCCGGGCCGGGGAGCTCAAGGGCGTAAAGGTCGGTCGTGTCTGGAGGATCCGGGAAGAGGACCTGCAGGCCTTCATTGATCAGGCCAGGGGCAAGTAACCCTAAAAAATAGGGTTAATTTTATTTTCTCATACTAATATTTCGTTCTCTATGGCATCCTGGAAAGAGTGGCTTGCTTTTCTGATCCTATTCATTGCAATCATTTGGGCGGCTGCAGTGGGCGGGCTTCCATATGTGCTCATTTTGGTACTAATCTCTGCAATATGGGTCTATTCAGACGCAAAGAAAAGGAGTCTCGGTCCAACACCCGGAGAGAAACAAGAGCTCGACAAGCTTAGGACTTGGACACCTGGAAGCTGGGCGATCCTAGTGTTCTTGTTCTGGATCATCTTCATGCCGCTTTATCTTTGGAAACGAGACGAATTCGCAAGGAAGGCCTAACCGCTCACTGACCCATTATCCCTTTCACCCGTTCTCTTTTCTCCTGTGATTTCTGGAGCCATGGGGCAGCAGTAGATAGGTAACCCAACGCACCCACTGACCCGGCATCCTGAACCTTTGAGAGGTCAACGCAAGCTATCCGGAGATCGCTCAACCCTGCAAGATAGTCCTGTTTCGCCGTCGCATACTTCGAAGTCACCTGGATTTTCGAGATGGTGTCATAGTGCCTGTCAATGGTACCGATCATGGCCTTCGATTTCTCGGACATGGCTTTCAGATCAATACTGGTGGTCCCCTCAGGTCCCATGGCCGTGCGCATGTCGTTACCGTACTGAATCACATCGGTCTCCGAGGCCTGCCAGGCCTTCTTGAAATCATCGTCTGGGTTCCCACCCATGCACCCCGAGAGCGCGACAGTGGAGATTAGAGATGCAATGAGGAGGATGTGGAATATTTTCATATGATGGCATCTATAATAAAACGAGAAAGAAAAAGTTACCGTCCCATATGGTACTCCTCCTCAAGTGGTTCGAGGAGTGGAAGAATCCATTTAATATCTCTGATGAAGAATATGATATTGTCATGAAAGAAGTGGAAAGGAAAGCGAAGATGTCCGAGTCTCCCCGTCACCAGGGCTTAACGGTTGATGAAAGGAGAAACCTTTCCGACTCAATGAAGCGGCATCACCGCGCAATGGAGCGGTTATCCAAGCTCTAACCGTACCACCCGGTGTTTAATCCACTCTTCAATTTCAATCCTGTTTTTCCTGTAACTGGCTACCTCAAGCATGAATGAAACCACTTCCTCCTCATCGGCCTGGATGAAGTATCCCATCTGACCAAGCACAGTATCTGCAGTGAGGAATGCCGTTCGTTTGTTGCCATCGATAAATGGATGCTTCACGGCGATGCAATAAAGAGTTAGGGCCGCTCTTTTGAATGGATCGGAGATTCGGGCAGCCCTGAAAACGAGATATTCTAATGTCGCCTCAGTAAGGACCCCATCAACACCCCCGAATTCCTCAACAACATCATGATGAATTTCGATGATCTTCTTGACGGTGAGGGGCTCCATATCCATAGTGTATTCACAGAAGAGGGGTATTACTGTTACTTCCACAATCAGCCATCTCTTTTTTATACTTGTTGATGCTAATTATCTCAGTGCAAAACCCTTCTTTTCAAGAAAAAAAGGCCTTTCTGGTGTTGCTGACTATCCCATACTCTTAAATATCAACCCTGGCAAATAATACTGATATTCGATATCCTGAATACGAGGCCAGTTCCATGAAAATGCCAACCAAATTCAAGACATACTGCCCGTTCTGCCGCACCCACCAGGTCCATGAGGTGGAGAAGGTCAAGAAGAGCAGGACCTCCGGCCTGCACTGGATCGACCGCCAGAAGGCCAGGAGGAGCACCGTGGGCAGCATGGGGAAGTTCTCCAAGGTGCCCGGGGGGGACAAGCCCACCAAGAAGATCAACGTGCGCTACCGGTGCCTGACTTGTAAGAAGGCACATCTCAGATGCGGGTTCCGGGCAGGCAAGTTCGAATTAAAGGAGTGAACAATATGGTCAGACAACTCCGTGAAAACCGAAGCAAATTTTTCAGGGTCAAGTGCCCGGACTGCGAGAACGAGCAGGTAGTCTTTGAGAAGGCAAGCACCGTGGTGGACTGCGTGGTCTGCGGGAAGGTCCTTGCCGAACCTGCCGGCGGAAAGGCAGATCTCAAGGCAGAGATCCTATCAACGCTCGAGTGATTGGTGTCATGAGCGAGAGAGAGTGGCCTGAACCCGCGGAACTCGTAGTCTGCACGGTCAAGGATGTCAAGGACTTCGCAGCGTTCGTCGGCCTCGACGAGTATCCCGGGCGGGTCGGCCTGATCCCCATCTCCGAAGTGGCGACCGGGTGGATCAAGTACATCCGCGACCATGTCAGGGAAGGGCAGAAAGTGGTGTGCAAGGTCCTCCATGTCGACACCCAGCGAGGCCACATCGATCTCTCGTTAAAGGACGTGAACGAGCACCAGCGCAGGGAAAAGATCCGGGAGTGGAAGAACGAGTCAAAGGCACGGAAATGGATCGGGTTTGCCGCGCAGGCATCGGGTGAGAAACCCGAAGTCATCG
>Ga0172362_10002309_pt1 | contig 16592 bp, 9 predicted proteins | sample LakKivs1_kivu2a2_FD_114534 | JGI IMG/M metagenome (GOLD analysis project Ga0172362, IMG submission 114534) | Sediment microbial communities from Lake Kivu, Rwanda - Sediment s1_kivu2a2 | ecosystem: Environmental > Aquatic > Freshwater > Lake > Sediment | place: Rwanda: Western Province, Lake...
AACGCAAGACGACCGGCAAGAAGATGCGATAAAACCTCGCTGCGCTCCAGAACCCGCCGGCCAGCGTGTAACCGCCCCCGCTTAACAGGCCGGCATCCGGCTGGCCGATCGTCCCGCCCAGCGCGTAGCCGCCGCCCGTACTGAAGGTCGTCCCGCCGCCGTCAATGGTGCTCCACGTCAGGCCGTAGCCGCCGCCGGTCTGAGCCACAGCAGGAAACACGTAGGCCAGTAGCAGGTAGACAAGTAAAGCCAGTAGCGCGATGACATATCTGGTTCTCATTCTGTCTCCTCCATCGCCGCGGCCGTCGCCGCTTCCAGTCGCACGCTCTCATAGCCCAGCCGCCTGGCGACGATGCGATAGTCGAAGGCAATGCGGCACGCCTGCCCGCCCATCGCCTTCACCGTGAACGCGGCGGGCGTCTTCTCCGCGACGAACAGCGGGCAATCGCCCAGCGGCGTGAGGAAGACGTGATACTCGCCCAGGTTCACCGTCTGCGCAAAGACCGGCTCGATCGTCACCGTGGCCTGGCCGTTCACCAGTTGCGCCGCGCCGAAATCCTCGAACCACACCTCTGGACTTTCCACCGCATACAACTTGCGCTGCCCATACGATGGCGTCCTGACGACCGCTGACTTGGTGCCGAGCGCGTGCGTGTTGCCCAATTCGTCCACCCAGAAGACGGGAAAGTTGCCGCCTTCGAGCACCCGGAACAGGCTCGACTGGTCGTTGTCTTGGTCCAGATGAATGTCAACCTGGTCGTAGCCGATCAGCACCAGATCGCTGTCGAACGAGGGGTCCGAGGACAGGTAACCATCGTTGTTCCACTCGCTCATGCCGTTCGCGCCGAGCACGATATCCGCTGCGTCTCCGTCTCCCCCGCGCGCATATAGGCCCACGCCGTCGGCCGCACTGTTGACGAAGCGACCGCCATAAGCCAGTGTCGAGGTCGTCGTGGCATCCACGCCATCGCCGCCGGCCGCGCTGACGTGTATCCCATCCTCGCCGGCCGACTGCACACGCACGCCGTCGAGGCCCGCCGACCACACACTCACGCCGTCGAAGGCTGCCGTGGCCACACTCACGCCGTGGCTACCCGCCGCCTCAACCCGCACGCCGGCCCAGCCCGTCGAGCCGATGCTCACGCCATACTCCCTCGCCGAGTACACGCTCAGGCCGGTATCGGCCGAGTCCACACGCACGCCGGCGCCATTCGACGACGAAATGTTTACACTGTCCCCTTGGCTTTGCACGGTCAGGCCATTTGTCCCGCTAATAGTCGCCCCCGGCCTCAGGCCGAGCGCGTAGGGCGCGGCGGTGAGTGGCTGGCGCGGGGCAAGCGTCGTGTAACCGCCGCTCCCCGCCGGGCAGCGCACACCAATCTGGAGATAGCGCGCGTCGCCGGTGAAGGCGTTGCCAAAGTCGAGCCGCACGGTGAACAGACCGTTGGTCACGCTGACGTTGTCCTGGGGCTGCGTGCTGCCGATCTGCGTGCCACCCGTCGGCGGCGAGCCGCTGCCCGCTGCATCCCACAGGCTGAACCGGAAGTCGCACGCCCCGTTGACGGGGCGGCCGCTGCTGGCGAGTTGCCCCTGATAGGTGAAGCCTGTGCTGAGCGCAGTCGAAGCGCCGGTGCCGAGCACACCGGCCTGCGTATCGGTGACGCTTTGCGGGCCGGGGCCTTGGGCCGTCACAATGTGCATGAGGGCGAGCAAGGCAACACCCGCCACGATACCGCTCAGGTAGAAGTTGCGTTTCATTTTGGTTCTCCTTCCTGGAACTTTGGATAGAACGAGGCCAGACCCGAAGGGTTTCGAAAACCCTTCGGGTCTACTGGCGCAGCACCAGCGGCAGATAGAATCTGTCGAAACTACTGGGTGCTTGCGTTGCGCACGACGAGAGGCAGATAGACAAAGTGGTCAAAGATGGGCGTGACGCCGGACTTCCAGTGGTTGTAGTAGACGTTGAGCAACGGCACGAACTCGTCGCGGGCCTTCTGGTTGCCGGCGGCGCTGGGGTGGCTGCCGTCAGGGCCAGGATAGTACAGCGTGCCGTCACCGTTACTGGTAACGTATTCGATACTCCCATTGTGGACGCGATGGTGGTTGTCCGGGTCGGTCAGGACGTTGTAAAAGTCAAAGACGGCCACGTTCTTGTGGGCATAGCCTGCCAGCCAGTCGTTGACGAGCCAGGTGTTGAAAGCCCGCGCGTTGGCGGCGTAGGTGCTATCCGTCACCGGCGGCGCGGTAATGACGATGAAGAGCCTGTTCTGGCGCGTGGCAAAGTAGGTGAGCAAGTCGTTGTAGATGCCCTTGGCGTTGGAAATGGTGTGATCCTCCGAACTGCTGTCCTGCCCGCGGAGGGGGTTGCTGCCGATGGGCGGTATGGGATCGCCAGGGCTGCCCTGCAAGTTCGAGTTGGGGAAGCAGGACTTGAACATGACGATCTCGTTCTGGCCGCCGGGGTCGGTGCCCAGGCGCGAGTACGAGGAGTGCTGATCGTATTCGGTATAGAGGGCGTTCAGGTAGGTGGTGCTGTCAGAGCTACGGAACCAGGTCCACCAGTGGCCGATGTCGGTATAGTCGCCGATGCTGTCTGGCCCCCAGCCGTAGTTGGTGTCGCTGACAAAGTAGTTGTTGTCGCGCAAGGCCACACCCAGGCCGCCGGAGTAACCTTCGGCGTCGGCGTCGCGCAGCCAGTACTCGCCGCAGGAGTGGTGGATGAAGATGAGCTTGACCGGGCTGGCCGGGGGATTGGGGTTGATAGCCTGTGCCAGGGGCGGGACCAGTGGCGGGCTCGCCGCACCAGAGACGACGAGGGGCAGCCCTGTGGCGGAGCTTGTCCCGAGCGTAGCCGAGGGGCTCAGGACGAGCAAGACCATGCTGAGCAGTGCCAAAATGGATCGAGAGCAGGAATGCTGATACGAGTTCATGAGATTTCTCCTTTCCTCACATCCCTGAAGCAGTCAGGATGTGCTGTATGTGCTGTTGCATCGCTATGGCCTTCTCCCCATTGGCTTTGAACGACTTTTCATCCATGAAGGCAAACCAGATCTGCTTTGGTGCCCCTTGCCCCTTGATACTGGGCAAGCCCTCTGCCGTGTTCACCTCAAGCCGGACTGCCATTCTTGGCGCAAGCAATCTGAGCCGCTCCGTCCCGACCGCTGTGACCCCAGAGAATGGGACCACAGCGCGAGCGCCCTGTGCGCCACAGAAGACCAGGCCTTGGGGTAGCTCGAAAAGGATACCAACTTGCATGGGTAGGGTCACATCTCTCCAGCGCGGGCGGCGCCAACAGCAGAGCACAAGACTGGGCCTGGCATCGGCACATTGTGCTGGGCCCTCCAGCTTAAGCGCCTTGATCAGTCGGGACCTCCACTCATCAACACCCGCATGTTGTATTCGTGAGTAGAGAATAGTCGACCACAGGATCGTGAACCAAACAGCGCCCAACAATCCTGATGCGACCAATGGCAGGGGCATGAAAGCAAGCCTGGAGACAATGGCCCCAACCACAAAACCAATCACCATGCCAGGAAGCATCAGGGCCAGGCGGCGCACGAAGATAGTTCTCGGCGGGAAAATGCCCGCCCTGTTTCCAGGTTGAGGATGTCCTTGCAGACAATACTTGCACACCGGCACGTTGGGAACGGCAGCATCCTCCTGGCTCAAGGGCCTCTCACAAAACATGCAGGTTTGGGGAACAGTCGCTATTGTCATACTACCTTTCCTCCTTGCTGGCGCCTCTCATCCATCTCGCGGCTCTATGCAGACTTGGTGTCGCATAGACCGCTCGGCGTAAACCGTCTGCTTATACTCTATCACAGGCGAGCACCTGGGTCAAGCCCTCGCCATCCGACGACGAAACGGAGCCAGACTCGAAGGGTTTTCGAAACCCTTCGGGTCTACTGCCGCAGGACAAGCGGCAGGTAGAGGGAGAAAGCAGAGATAGGACTGGGCTGGACCTCCACCATGGCATCCTGATCCGCTGCTCTCGTCAGGTTCCCCTGTGCGTCGGCCAGGAGAGGGCTTTGGATGTCCAAGATGCTACTCCCTTCGGCGATGGCGCGGAAAGTGATCCACCCCAGTGCCCCTCCGCTACTCGTCCCGGCCTGGTCTCCGTGGCTGTAGCCTCCGAAGGCGACGACGCCTGCCGCATTGTCGATCCAAGGGCCGATACGCGCCGCCGTCCGCCCGGTACTGCCCAACAGGTCACCCAGGGCAGCGTCCTGCACTTTTATCACCGCGGGGTTGAAAGCCAGATCGAACTCAAAGCCGCCCAGGTTCTGGGCGCTGTCTACCACGACCTCTACTGTGAAGGTATCACCGGCAGTTGCAGAAATGGGACTGCTAACGCGGACGACCGGCGTGACGACAGGGCTGGGCACGACGGCCGGTCGGCACTCCTTCCGCCAGTCATTGATCACCCTGGCGACGTCAGTTGCTCCCACTTCTCCGTCCCGGTCAAGGTCGTAGCGGGCGTTGAAGCCGACGTCGCCAATAGCCTGGCCCCAGCGCGCGGCTGCTCGCTGGACGTCGCCGACAGTGATCACGCCGTCACTGTCCAGGTCTGCATAGCTGCACGCGCCCTGCACTGTCAATTGCACAGGGACGGTCCTGGTGACGCCGGCGGGCACGGTGTTGACCGTAACCGCGCCGCTGTAGGCCCCGTCCTGTAGCCCCCAGGGGTTGGCCACCACACTCACCAGGGCTGGCGTCGCCCCAGCCGTCTGCTGCGGCGCCAGCCAGGGCACATCAACGCTCAACGTCCAGCTCAACGACGTGCGGTCACTGGTGAGTTGGATGCCACCCTGCGGCGGGGGACCGACGAGGCCCAACGTAGCCGTGAAGACCAGGCTGGCCGGATTTGCGCTGAGCGTTGGTGGAAGCGGAGCGGCGTCCGGCGCACCCGGTTCACTGCCATCTGCCACCTCCCGGCCGTCCTGGCGGCCGTCACCGTCGCTGTCCGCCTGGTTGTGGTTCGTGCCCCAGAAGTACTCTGCGCGGTTGCTCAGCCCATCGCCGTCGGGATCGGCGCGCCCGTCGCTGGGGTTGAGAGGGTCTTCATCTGAGTGGATCTGCTCCTCGGCGTCGGGCAATCCGTCACCGTCGTAGTCGGGCGCAATCGTGACCTGAGCGTAGGCGACGCTCACGTTAGAATCGGCGTCTTGCACCTGGAGCGTCAGCGTGTGGACGCCGATGCTCAGGTTGCGCGCCAATTGTTGCCCTGTGCCCAACGGGCCATCCTTGTCCGACGACCATTGGAGTGCTCCACCGCTCAGACAACCGTCTTCTGGGTCGCAACCTTCACCCAGCAACGGCACCCGTTCTCCTTCGAGATAAGTAGTGCCGCTGACAGGCGCCAGGATGCGGGCCACCGGCTTTTTCTTGCCGACGCTGAAGGGCGGCGAGTCGGCGCTGCCCTGGTTGAACCCATCGCTGGCCACGACCCGCACCCTGGCCTGGTCGCTGCCCGCCAGGTTCCCCAGGCTGAAGCTAAGCGACAGGTCGGAGATCAGCGATCCCACCGCTATCCAGGTGACGCCGTCGTCCGCCGAGTAGAAGACGCGGTAGGTCAAATCGCCGCCGTCCGGGTCGCCGGCCAACCACTGCGCCGTCAGATTGCCTGTGAGATAAACACCGCCGAGCGGGGCGACGATGGTGACCCAGGGGGGCGAGGGACTGACGTCCCGGCCGGCCAACGCCGTCGCGCCGCGGCGGATCTCGATGCGCGCCGTGTCCGCCGGGAAAGACACGGTGGCGGCAAAGAAGCCGAGGTCGCCTTCCGACTCGACCCACAGGCCGTGCTCGGCCAGCGTGACGCCGCCGCCGTCCACCAGCGCCAGGGTGTAGGTGCCGGTCACGGGCACCGTCAGCCGCGCGACCTCGCTCAACACCTCGGTGTCATAGATCTCGACGACGTCGGTGCTCTGGCTGATGACGCCCGTCACCCGCAGGCGGCGGCCGCCCCACTCCTGTTGAGTCCCGGAGGTGAGGGTGTGGTAGTCGTCTCGGTCAGCAGTCAGTTGCATAGCGCCGGCGTTCAGGGCGCCGTAGAGCATAAACTCCTGCGAGAGCGCGTCACGGTCAACCGGCTCAATGAAGGTGTTGCTGTTGGTTTTGCCGGGTGCGTAAGACATGAGCGACTTGGGGCGATCGTTCCCTGCCGCCGCGGCGCGCTCCAGGAGTTGCGTACGGGCAATGGTGTTGACGACCGGATTCTCGACGTCGGGGGAATCGTGCAGGTTGAGGTCGGGGTCGTAGCCGGCGCCGCCCCCTTCCCACTCCCCCTCGTCGTACCGGGAGTGCGAAACGTTGTCCGCGTCGTGGTTCACGGCCCACGGCTTGACCAGCCCGGCGCTGTGGCCCAGCTCGTGGGCGATGCTCTCCGCGACATCCGCAGAATTGGCCGCCACGAAATAGACGCCGAAGAGGATCGGCACTTCCAGGTCACAGGTCGCGTCGTCGGTGAGCAGTCCGACCACCAGCCGCACGACGGGATCAACGTTACAGATCGCCTCGGCGGCGGGTGTGGCGATAAAGTTGACGAGGGTGGACATGTCAGTCCAGAAGGCCTTTCCGTCAGGTTCATCGCCCTGCTGCAGGCTGTCGTCAATGATGCCGAAGACAAAGGTAGCCGGATCCTCAGGGCTGTGTGCGTTATAGGCATTGCGGCGGTCGTCCAGGGCTTTGCCCAGGTTGAAGACCGTCACCAGATCGTCCAGGTCAATCGAGTCGTCCCAGGTGATGGGGTAGAACAACCACTCGGTACGAAAGCGGCGGGGCAACATGCGATCGAGGTTCGCCAGGCCGATGCTCACCGCGGCGCGCGTGGCCTCTTGATCGGCGCCGGACCAGCCGCTTGGCCCGATCAGGACGAACAGCACTTTGACCGGGCCAATATCTTCCATGGAGAGCGCGTGGGTGAACTGGAGCACCTGGCGATAGTGGCGGCGCAGAGTGACCCGCAGGGTGGTGGAGTTGGGATAGTCTTCTTCCAGGTCATCGCCGTCGAGCCACAGGTTGATGCTCTCCTGTAACGAGGCGCGGGCCGGGGCCGGCACGTCGCCGTTCCAGGCGCCTGGCGTCAGGGGCGGATTGTACGTGCCGGATGGGTACGCATCCTCGACCCAGTTGCCGTCGGCGTTCCGGTACTCGACCAGGACCTCGTCAATCTCGATGGCGGCGTTGGCCGGCGGGGCCACGTCGCTGCGCAGAAAGATCTGCATCAGCGTGTCCTCGCTGTTGAGCAATTCGTAGGAGGGGATGCCCTGGTTGAACGCGACGTCGTTCAGGCTGAGAGTGAGGACGGTGAAAGCGGAGGGGCTGGCGTCCCAGTCGCCGTCCACGACGTTGCGCACGCTGACCGGCCCGCTCGCATCGCCGCTCTGTACGTTCACACGGATCGCGGTGGGCGAGCCGGAGGCGTCCCGCCAGGGCCCGCCGCCGAACCGGACCTGCACATAGCGGGGGAAGTTGGTGCCGTGGATGACGACCTCGATCCCGACGTGGCCCCCGGACGGGGTGAAGCCGGTCACGGTCGGGTGGGCGACGAAATCGCGGCCGCTGACCCCGATGCGCTGGCGCGCCTGGACGGTGATGCGCCCGGTGCGCGCCTCGGGCGGCACGGTGACCACGAGCTGTGTCGCGCTGCAACCGGTCACGACGGCCGGCGCATGGCCGAACATCACGATGTTGAACTCGCCGCAGCGCACGTCGAACCCGCTGCCGGAAATGGTGACACTGTCGCCGGCCGTGCCCTCGAGCGGGGAAAAGTCGTCAATCTGCGGCACGGCGACGCCCAGCGGGCCGGCCAGCGTGCCGCGCACGCTGAGACCGCCGTTGGCGCCGTGCACGAACCACATGCGTCCCGCGCCGTCGGCGGCCATGCCGTTGATGGTGGCGCGGGACAGGCCAGAGTTGGCCGGGCGCAGCGTCAGCCAGCCGCCTTCCTTGCGCACGGCCGCGCCCAGTGTCGTACCGGCCCACACACGGCCCTGCTCGTCAACCGCCAGATGGTCAACCGACCCGGGCAGGCCGGTAGCGGTGTCGTGTACCGTCCAGGCCGCGCCGTTCCATTCACCAATCCCGCCCGCGATTTGTCCGTTGGTCCACACGTGACCATCGCCGTCAATGACCAGGTCGCCGATGTAGTTGTCGGGCAGGCCGTCGGCCGTGGTGTAGACCGTCCAACTGGCTCCGACTTCGTACACGGCCACGCCGCCGCCGTAGGTGCCGGCCCAGATGCGCCCCTGGCGGTCTTCGGCCAGACTGCGCACCTGGTTGTCCGGCAGGCCGGAGTTGGCGGTGTCGTACGTGAGCCAGCGGTCGCCGGTCCACACACCCAGGCCGGCCTCGGTGCCGGCCCACATCCAGCCCGCCCGTTGGCCATCGGCCAGCAGGGCGAACACGCGGTCGTCTGGCAGCCCGTCGGCGGTCGTGACCTGGCTCCAGGCGTCGCCATCCTTGACGTGGATGCCGCCCGCATACGTGCCAACCCACAACCGGTTCTGCCCGTCGCCGGCGACGACTCGCACGCCGACGCCCAGGCTTCGGCTGCCCACGCTGACGCCGTCCGGCTCGATCCACCAGAGCACGTTGCCGCTGCCCCGCAGCCAGAGCCGGCCCAGACCGGTCCAGACGTCGTAAAAGTCGTCAATGCCCAAACCCGAGTTGCCAGTGTCAAAGAACCTCCAGCGCGGCGCGAACGTGTCCACGTGGCCGGCTGAGCTGCCAAAGTAGACGCGCTCCTGCGTTCCACCCACCGACCACAGGCTGTTGCTGCGCAGGCTGGAGTTCGTGGTCGAATAGATCGCCGCGTACAGGATGTCGTCTTTGTCGTATTCCAGCGCCGTCGCGCCGCCGGGTTGGGACAGGTAGGGTACGGTCGCCAGCCAGACGCGGCCTTCGCCGTCCACGGCGATGTCGCGCACATTGTCGCTGGAAAGTGTGGGGTAGATACGCCGCCGCCAGGCGTTATGGCTGACAGGAGAACCATTTAGCTCGCACAGTCCCATCGGCGTCGGTCCGTCGAAACCCTGGGCAATGGAGAACCATTTGCGCCCATCCGGGCCGACTGCCACATCATAGGCGATGTCCCAGGCAGGGTTGTCGCCCGAACCGTTGCACGCATCGGCATAATGTTGGGCATTCACGCCATTGTACACGCCGAGCAAGTTACCGCTGGCGCCGCCCTGGAAACGCTGAGCGCCGTAGGCTGTCGCAATCCACAGGTACGTGCCGGCGGGGGTGGTTCCTCGTTGGTGGGCCAGATCCCAGACCGAGTTGTCGGCCAATCCGTTGGCGGTGCGCAGGGTCTGCCATTGGAAGCTGCTGGTGGCCGGGTTCCAGTAGCGCCGCGTCAGGCCGTTGCTGGTGGCAAACCAGCGCACCGGGTCGTCCGAGTCCACACCGGGCTGGATGTCTACGGCGCGCACCCAATCGCTGCCCAGGTTCGGCGTCCGGTAGCTAGACCAAGAGCCAAAACTATCATTGCGGTAGCGCGCGCCCAGGGCCTGAGTGCCAAACCAGGCGTAGCCGTCCCCGTGGGCGGCCGTGGTCAGGCTGTCGCTGCCCAGGCCGCCGCTCGTGTTGGCGTTGGTGTAATGCGTCCACGACAGGCCATCGTAGCGCCAGCCGCCATCGCCATTGGTAGCGAACCAGACGTACTCCGGCTCCTGGGGCGCAATCCCCGTCACGCCGGCGCCCAGGGTGCGTGGGCGCTGCCACCGGCCCACGTCAACCGCCGGCCCGAGGGGGACCTGAAAGCAGGCGATGGTCGCCAGCCGCGCCGGATTGGGCGCAACCGAGTGGCCGCCAAAGGTGCAGATTTTGCGATCGACGGATGCATAAACCGCCGCCAGGTAGTAGGCCGGCTCCGGCAATTGAAGCGGCGTGGTGTACGGCTGTCCATCGGACAACTCGACGGCGAAGATGGTGTCCCGGAGGGTGACTGTCCCCGCACCAGATTCTGCCCCGCCCAGCACGTAGGCCAGATTCGTCTCCGGGGAGTAGACAGCGGCAGTGCCGGAGCGGGAGCCTGGCAGGTTGGGCGTCAACTCGCGCGCCGTTTCGGCGTCAAAGTCAATCTCAAAGATGTCGGCCCGCGCGACTGCATCGTGGCCGCCAAAGATGTAGGCCCGCCCGTTGTGGGTTGCGTACACAGCGCCAGCGCGGGCGCGTGCCTGGGGCAACCACATGGACGAAGGCAACTGCGTAATCGTCGGCCCGTCCAGCGCAAACGGGTCGAACTCGTCTACGACCCGCGTCTCGCCGAGGCTGCTTTCACCGCCCAGGATGTAGGCCTTGCGGCGGTCGGGCGCGTAGATGGCCGCGGTGGACTCGCGGGTGCCGCTGAGTCGGGCGGTGAGGGTTGATACCGCATAGGGCGCGTCTACCGTGAAAGCGACGATGGAGCGCAGCCGGGTTCCGTTGCTTGAGCCGCCAAAGATGTACGCCGTCCGCTGGTCAGGCACGTAAACCGCGGAGGCGGCTTCCCGCCCCTCGGGCAACGTGACGACCAGCAAGGTGACCTCTCCGGTGGCGACGTTCACCTTCACAATGTCGTCGAGCGTCCCGGCGCCGTCGTTGCCCCCGAAGACGTAGGCCGCGCCCTGCTCGGGCGCGTAAATCACAGCGACTTTCTCGCGCGCGGTGGGAAGCTGGCCCAGGGTCTGGATCGGCGTGTCGTCTGGCGCGGCTGCGGCCGGCTCGCCGACTACCCGAGCGGGCGACGGCGCCCCAGCGGCATCGCGCACGCCGGCGCGAGCGGGCTGCTGCACGTTGGCTGCGATCATCAACGCAGCCAACACGAGACCTGTCTTAAATACGCTGGACAAGAGATCGCGTTTCATCGTACACCTCCGTATCAGTTCTGCTGTGGCCGGTCTCCGCCTCAGCGTGTAACGAATGGCAGATACACCATCGGCTGGAGCGTCAACGTGCCGGTGACAAATTCGTATGCACCAATGTCGAAGGCCAATCCCTGGGGTCGCGGCACACCCAACAGGTCTCTGGCGACGACGGAAGAGACGTTCCGTCCAGCGTCCACACACGGGCTGTTTTCTTGCAACTGGAAGTTGAAGGCGGCAGCGTTCACAAAGTCCGGGTCGTCGTTGATGGCGGTGGTGTCCCAGGCAGGGGCCGCGCCGTCGCCGTACCAGCAGTTGCGATAATCGTCAGCAGGGATGGTGCCGGACTCATCGGCCACATCATACGCCCTCCTGTCTGGTGTGTGAACGCTTAGATCACGTAGTGGCCGATTTACCTCCCCCTACGAGGACTCACGCAGGACAAGCGGCAGGTAGACCCGCCGCGGCCCCTCCACCCTACACCAGTAACCGAGGCAGGCCCGGTAACTCGAACTCGAGGCAGAACCGATGGCCGTCTGCCCGACGGTGAGATTGACCGCATAGTTGGCAGACCCGGCCGCTCCCCCACCGCCGCTGGTCAGCGGGGTGAACCAGTCCAGCCAGTAGTTGGTGGAGCGCATGGCCAGCGCGTTGCCCGCCAACAGGAGCAGGGCAGCCAGCGTGAGGAGAATCATGGTGCGTTTCATGGCTCATCTACCTTCCCGTGACCATGAAGACAAACGGATTGTTCACCAGGTCCCAGTTGCCATTGGTGATGTACACATGAAAGACAGAGGGGGCCGTATGGTTGACGTACACGATCCGAACCTCGCCTGCGCTGTCAGGCGCGGCCTCAACCTCGGCGATGGCCATAGGGGCAAATGAGGTGATACCGGCGGTCGTGGCGTCGATTTCGACAATATAGTCTCCCGTGCCCGCTCTCGTTACCGAAGCCACGCCAAAGTCCCAGGCAGCCGTGCCGTCAGAGACCACATAGGCCCAGGCAATGATGGCGTTTTCGCGGTAGCGATCGCCGATGCTAATTGGCGTTGCAATACCGGCGTTGATACCCATGTTGACACATCCATTCTCGCTAACCTTGAGGAGGGTCTCGTTGCTGCCATTGCGAACCTCCAAATCGCCGTCTTCATCGTTGTCATTGTCCAGATCGAGTACGATCGCGTCATTGCTGTGGAGGTAAATATCACTGCTGTCGTAGGCTGGATCAGAGAAGATACGGCCATCGTCGTCGTTGCCGCCGCTACCCTCGCCACCCAGCACCAGATCCGCCGCGGTGCCTTCACCTCCTTTGGCGTACAAGCCAGCGCCGCCTTCACCTCCTTTGGCGTACAAGCCAGCGCCGCCTACAGCGGTGTTGAGAAAGTGCCCACCGTAGCCTAAGGAAGAATCGGTAGAGCCAAATACGCCAGCGCCATAGTTTCCTTCGCTGTAACCGGCCACACCATAATTGGAAATTGCCCCACTGGCTTTGGCGTACACACCGTACTTGTATGTAAATGGGAGGATGCTGACATAGCGATTCAGCCCCACGTAGCTGGTGGTTTCGCTGATGACTGCCCCCGGCCGCAGGCTAAAGGCGTAGGGGACGGGGTAGATGGCCTGGCGGGGGACCATCTCACCGTCGGTTCCCACCTTGATGCCCAGGTAGAGCTGCCGACCGTCGATGTCTGAAGAGTCGCAGCTGCCCCCGATCTCACTGTTGAACAGCCCGCTGGTCACTTCTACCGAGTTGGTGTCCTCGCATACCACTGAGCCGCCCGAAGCGGCGTCACAGAGGCGAAACCTGATGCTGTAGGTCCCGTTGAGCGGGTTGCCGCTGGCGTCGGTCAGCCTTCCCTGGATGGGGATTACGGCGGACACGTCCGCCGTCACGCCGGTCTCCCCTTGGGGCTGCACCTCTCCCTCCGGCGGCTCCGGCCCCTGGGCCTGGCTCAGCCCCACCGCCAGCGCCAGGAGCAACCCCAGCGCGAATACGCATACGAGAATCCATCGTTCTTTCATTGTACACCTCCTTCGAATTTGAGTTTTGGATTGCACAGACCGTCAGACCCGAAGGGTTTCGAAAACCCTTCGGGTCTACTGGCGCAGCACCAGCGGCAAGAACACACGGTATGCCACAACGCGCAGGATTTGCAGCCCACCGCTCCAATCCGCCACGTAGACCAGGCTGCCTTCCACCTGCGTACCGTAGGCATTCCCCGGCGTGTCGTAGACACCGCACAGCGTGGGACTGAGGGGATCGCTCACGTCAATGATCTGCAGGCCGGCCCACGCATTGGCCACGTAGGCCAGGTTGCCGGCCACCTGCACGCCCCGTGCATTCGCCCCTGTATCAAAGTGGCCGAGCAGGGTGGGACTGAGCGGGTTGCTCACGTCAGCGATCTGCAGCCCACCGTACTGATCCGCGACGTAGGCCAGGCTGCCCACCACCTGCACGTCAAGCGCGTCCCCTGGCGTCTCGAGGCCGCCGAGCAGCGTGGGGCTGAGCGGGTTACTCACGTCAATGATCTGCAGTCCGCCATCGTAATCGGCGACGTAGGCCGTACTGCCCACCACCTGCACGTCGAGAGCATCCTCCCCTGGCGTGGTAAGGCTGCCGCGCAAGATGGGGTTGGCCGGATCGCTCACCTCAACGATGTGCAGCCCGCTGCGGCCGGCGGCAATGTAGGCCAGATTCCCCACTACCTGCACACTCATGGCCCTTGGTGAATAATGGCCACGCAGGGTGGGGCTGAGAGGGTCACTCACGTCAATGATTTGCAGGCCGCCGAGGTAGTCGGCGACGTAGGCCAGGCTGCCTGTCACCTGCACGCCGACTGCCTGCCCTGGCGTGTCATATTTGCCGCTCAGCGTGGGAGCGGTGGGCGTACTTACGTTGACGAGCCGCAATCCACCGGCGTCATCGGCGACATAGGCCAGGCCGCCCACTACCTGCATACCTCGCGCGCTACCCGGCGGCTCATAACTGCTCCGCAGTGTGGGACTGGCCGGATTGCTCACGGCGATGACCTGCAGCCCGCTGCGGCCATCGGCGACGTAGGCCAGGCTGCCCACCACCTGCACGCTCCGGGCCCAGCCCGGCGTGTTAAAGTTGCCGCGCAGTGTGGGGCTGGCAGGGTACCTCACGTCAACGATCTGCAACCCTGCGAACTCATCTGCAATATAGGCCAGGCTGCCCACCACCTGCACGCCGCGGGCGTCGCCCGGCGTGTCGAAATTGCCGCTCAGTGTGGGACTGAGCGGGTTACTCACGTCAATGATCTGCAGTCCCCCGCCGCTGCGGTCCGCGACGTAGGCCAGGCTGCCCACCACCTGCACGCTGCGGGCCTCGCCCGGCGTGTCGAAATTGCCGCGCAGCGTGGGGCTGGCAGGGTTGCTCACGTCAACGACCTGTAACCCGGCGGATGCATCGGCAACGTAGGCCAGGCTGCCGACCACCTGCACGTCAATGGCATCCCCCGGCGTAGCGAGGCCGCCGCGCGCGAAGGGGTTGGCCGGATCGCTCACGTCAACGATCTGCAGATCGTCGTAGTCGGCGACATAGGCCAGGCCGCCGACCACCTGCACGCTCTGGGCATAGCCCGGCGTATCGTGGAGGCCAATGGGCGCCGGGTTGGCCGGATCGCTCACGTCAATGATGTGCATTCCGCTCTCACGATCGGCGACGTAGACCAGGCTGCCGACCACCCGTATACCTCTGACCAGGTCTGGCAGGGGCAAGCGCCCCAGGGGCACGGGCAGCGCCGGGTTACTCACGTCGAGGATGGTCAACGCGGTACCCTCGCCCAGGTAGGCACGTGTGCCGCTGATGGCGACCGCGTCTGCAATTCCGCCGATGCTTCCCACGAACTGAACCGCCAACTGATTCGTATCGCCCGCCGCGCCAGAGGCGGCGATCGAGTAGGCCTGGCCTTGAGCAGAGGCGCTGAACAGCCAGAACCAGAGTGCGAGCAGGCCGAGGGCCAGGCCCACAGTCAGGATGATCCACCTGAGCCTGGCTGGATATTGGTTGGCCGTTGGCAGCCCCCTTACTTGCATACCTACTCCTCCTGAATGAGGCTTTTCACCTGTTCGACCAACTCGGGCGTGACCTCGAGGTGGTGCACCGCCTGGGCATGTTCGGCCACTTGCTGCAGCAATTCCTCCTCGCTTTCGGCGCGCACCACGTGGTCACAATCGAAACCGGCATCACGACATCGTAGGACCTTCATTTTTCGCTCCTTTCTGTATTCTGGGGGCGCGGGTTCCACCGCCACCTCCAACTCGATGGGCGCCGCCCGCGACAGCGTGGTGTACACCGGGCAGCGCGTCCGAAAAGCCTGGGCCAGTGCCTCGGCCTGTGCCTCCGTTGGGCCGCTCAGAGCCAGCCGGACCCGAAACGCCTGCACCCTGGGGTCTACCGGTTGGCCACACACGCCGCGCGGGTCAAAGTCACCCGCGGCCGTGGCGGCCACCGCCTCCAGCGGGACGTCCATTTCCGCGGCGGCCCGTTCGCACACGAAGGTGCCACAGGTAGCCAACGCCGCCAGCAAGACGTCTATCGGGTTGATCTCCTCGTTGGGGCCACCCAGGGGCGGCGGCGAGTCCACGATGAAATGGTGGCCGCGGGCCGTCACGATCGCCCGGCCGGGCAGGCCGGACAGGCGAGCGGTTACCGAAGCAGTCGCCAGTTGTATTGTCATAACATGATCCCTCCTTAGCAGCACTTGCAGATGGTTGGAAAGACGGGGTGGTTCACATCAGCGAACTGGTTCATACTCTCGTGATATATCGTCCGCCCTGGCAGAGCAGGCGTCTTTGGTAACCACAATCCGGATTTTGCCACCTTCAAGCAACCGAACTTCATAGACGCCAATCTTGCTTCCACAGGTGGGAACGCCTGAAACCGAGATTTCCTCGATAGACATCCGCATAGTATAATCAACCAGAGTATAGCAGACGTGCGTCACGAGCGCGTCACGACTGGCCTCGAAAGAGAGGGAGGAGAAAGCCGAAAAGTAAGGGCCCGGCACGAGTTGCGCCAGGCCCTCTATTCGTATCGTCGTTGGTCATGAGTCGTCCGCCGTGAGATTGCGAACTGCCAGTCGGGTTCACCGAAAAGCGATGCGCACCTTCGTATAGCGTCCGACAAAGTCACGCATCATGGCCTCTACCTGGAAGGATCGCCCATCCGCCAATGTGCCGCTGGCAGTGAACTCGATCTTGCCTACATTGCTCACGCCCAACACGTGCAGGCTCTCCTGGTAGTGGCCAGCGGTTCCGGTGATGAGCGAACCGAGTCCAGCCAGCTCCTCGATGGTCAAGGAATCATCTTCGATTGCCGTTTGCAGATCGGGCCAACTGACAAACCATACCGGTACTGCGCCCAGGCCATGGAGTTGGATTCGCATGGGGGCGGGGTCAACGTCCGGCCCGTGCTCCCAGATCATAAACCCGTCAGTTGTGGGCGGTGTGCATCCGAACGCATTGAAGTCGTAGAAATCGAGCAGGTTAAAGGCCGCCGGTATGCACGTTGGCGGACGGTAGAAGACGATGACTGCCCACTCGTCACTGCGGTAGATCTCTGCTCTTCCGAACCGTGCATAGGCCGGCAGATCTCCCCCACCTCCAGTGCGCGTGTTGGCGTAGGCGCCTGGCGCAACGGCCAGCAGCAGGCCCGCGATAGCAAAGAACACGAGGGCGCGACGGAACAGCGTATACTTGAGACTTTTCTGTACAAACATG
>Ga0172362_10002310_pt1 | contig 16590 bp, 14 predicted proteins | sample LakKivs1_kivu2a2_FD_114534 | JGI IMG/M metagenome (GOLD analysis project Ga0172362, IMG submission 114534) | Sediment microbial communities from Lake Kivu, Rwanda - Sediment s1_kivu2a2 | ecosystem: Environmental > Aquatic > Freshwater > Lake > Sediment | place: Rwanda: Western Province, Lake...
AGAGCAGGTACTCAGCTACCTTGAACAGCTTTATGTTGAAAATAGTCCTGAGTTCATCTACTTCAAAACACTGTTTCACCTTTTTGAGAACTATCTCGACGAGCAAAAGCAGGGAGGATTGCTCAATGAGCGAACCGGTTTCTTCGACAGCGAAATCTGGAATGAACTCTACGAGTTTCAGAAAGACGGGGTAAAAGGGGCTATCAACAAAATCCTTAAGCACAACGGGTGCATCATTGCCGATAGCGTCGGACTCGGTAAAACCTACGAAGCCCTTGCCGTCATCAAATACTTTGAACTTCTGAATGCAAAAGTACTGGTACTCTGCCCCAAAAAACTGTCAGGGAACTGGACAATCTACCAGGCAAGTCAGAACAACGCATTAAATCCCTTTGCAAAAGACCGCTTCGGCTATACAGTTCTTTTCCATACCGATCTGGGTAGGGAAAAGGGTCGTTCGGATGCGAATGGCATTGATCTCGGTAATTTCAACTGGGGAGCTTACGATCTCATTGTGATTGATGAATCTCATAATTTCCGGGGAAATCCCCTGGAAAAAAACAGGGATGATGGCTCATTACAGATGAATCGGGCACAATGGCTGATGGAAAAAATCATACGCTCCGGGGTCAAAACAAAGGTGCTCATGCTCTCTGCTACGCCGGTCAACAACTCGCTCAGAGACTTGCGGAACCAGATATACTTCATCACGGAGGGGAGAGCTGATGCCCTGTTCGAATGCTGTAAAATCAAAGACATTGCCTTAACGCTTAAAAACGCGCAGACCCATTTCACAAACTGGGCCGATCCGAAGAGGAACCCGGAACGGAACATGAAGCAGTTGCTTGAGCGTCTCGATTCAGGATTCTTTAAGCTACTCGACGAATTAACTATTGCCCGTTCACGCAGGCATATTAAAAGCTTTTACAAAATTGAATCGCTGGGCAAATTTCCGGAACGCAAAAAGCCGCAATCGGTTTACCCTGATATCGATCTCAAAAACCGATTCCCATCATACGACCGTCTAAACCGGCAAATTCTCGATTACAAGCTCTCGATTTTCAATCCATCGGCTTATGTAAAGCCCGATAAAGAGCAGAAATATGAGGCAATGGCCGGTACCCAGGTGCTGAACTTTTCACAGGCCTCTCGTGAAAGCTTTCTGATCGGCATGATGAAAGTCAACTTTCTCAAGCGGCTTGAAAGCTCGATCGAATCCTTTGAAATTTCGATGGATCGCACCATTCAGAAAATCGAACAGCTTGAAGAAAAAATAAAAGGGTTCCTTCGCCACAAGAGCGTTTCACAGGAAGAAAACCTGTTATCATTTGAACCATCAGAAGATGAACTTGAGGAAGACGGCGATGAACAGGAGCAGTGGCAGGTAGGTAAAAAACTCAGGTTTGATCTTGCCGATCTCAAGCTTGACGAATGGCTTGCCGATCTTCAGAAAGACAAGGAAGCACTTATCGAACTCTACAACAATGCAAAGTCAGTAACACCTGACAGGGACGCCAAGCTGCACGAAATAAAAAAGCTGATCGCCGAAAAAACACTCAAGTCAAACAAAAAAGTACTTGTTTTCACTGCCTTTGCCGATACCGCGCAATACCTCTACGAAAATATCAGCACCTGGTATCGTCAGGAATTCAACCTCAACTGCGCCTTGGTTTGCGGAACCACCACAAAAACAAGCTACGGCAGGAACGACTACAGCGCTATTCTGCTCAATTTTTCACCGGTTGCCAAAAACCGTTCAAGGTATTCCTCCGCTATCCATGACAGTGAAATTGATCTTCTCATTGCCACCGACTGTATCAGTGAAGGTCAGAACCTTCAGGACTGCGATTACCTCATCAATTATGATATCCACTGGAACCCGGTACGGATAATTCAGCGCTTTGGCCGTATCGACCGCCTTGGCAGTAAAAATGAAACCATCCAACTGGTCAACTTCTGGCCCACAAGAGACCTCGACAACTACATCAATCTCAGGGAACGGGTAGAAGCCCGTATGGCTCTCGTGGATGTTACGGCAACCGGTGAAGACAACATTCTGAATACCGAGCAGATTGAAGAGCTGATAACAGACGACCTGAAATACCGTAACCGTCAGCTCAAAAAACTCCAGAATGAAGTGCTCGATCTCGAAGAGATGGACGAAAGTGTCTCGCTGACCGATTTTACGCTTGATGACTTCCGCATTGAACTGCTCAACTACCTCGAAAACAACAGGGCAAAACTGATGCAGGCTCCGCTTGGGCTTTATGCCGTTGTTCCGGCTCCTGCAGGTGAGCATGCAGAAGCTTCATCGAAACATCAGTTCACCCAAAGCGAAAAGGATATCATCAAGCCGGGGACGATCTTTTGTCTTCGTCAGAAAGGGGAGAGTGACGGCAACGAGCAGGTCAATCCGCTCAACCCCTATTTTCTTGTCTACATAAGGACAGACGGAACTGTACGCTATAATTATATCAATGCCAAGCAGATACTTGAGGTTTTCCGGCTTCTCTGCCAGGGGAGCACGTTGGCATACGAAAAGATTTGCAGTCTGTTCAACTCCGAGACCACTAATGGTCAGAACATGGAGCAATACACTCTTTTACTGAAAAAAGCCGTCGAAGAAGTCATAAGGATCTTTAAAAAACGAACAGCCCAGAAACTGACTGCCGACCGGGGAGCCATTATTCAACCACGAAACAAGCAGATTGAAGAACTCAGTCACTTTGAACTCATTACCTGGCTTATTATAAAGTAACCTTATGTCCAAACCTGATACCGAAATCAAAATCAGCATTGAAAAAGCCATCATGGCATTCAGTGGTGGAAGCTTGACAGAGAATGCTATCAATCTCTTTAAGGCGCTTGGGTACAATACAGATCGTCAGCAACCGCTACCGGAAAAAACCTTTGCTTGTTTTAAAGAGTACTACCTCGACTCCGGTAGCCGTTTTAACGAAGAGAAGTCTCTTGCAACAGAGTGGCAGCAGATTGACCTGCTTTTTCAGTTGACGAAAGAAGAAGTAACCGCTCAGAACTCTCTTTTCAATACTGCTCAGGTTGACCGTACCATAATAGAAGCCTATCTCTTCTTTTGCATTGAACTCAACGACAGGGAATACACCAGAACCGCACTCAGCCAGATCACCAGAGAGATCAACAAGGCCTTTAAAATGCCGGTCATGGTGCTCTTCAAGCTGGGCGACAAGCTCTCTCTTGCGGTCATCAATCGGCGGCTGCACAAAAAAGATGCAGAAAAAGATGTACTCGAAAAAGTTACCCTGATCAAGGACATCAACATCCCAAAACCTCACCGGGCCCATATTGAAATTCTCTTTGACCTCTGCATTGAAAAGCTCAGGCAAGTACACAAGTTCACCAGCTTTGTAGAGCTGCATGAAGCTTGGTCAGAAACACTTGATACAAAAGAGCTGAACAATCGCTTTTACACTGATCTTTCAAACTGGTACTTCTGGGTGAGGGATTCAGAAGATGTCGTATTTCCGAAGGATGTCAAGAGTACGGAGGACAGGGCACTATTTCTTATCCGCTTTCTCACGCGCTTTATTTTTTGCTGGTTCCTGCGCCAAAAGCGGAATCCCGTAACCGGGCAGAGCCTGTTGCCACAAGAACTTTTCAAAATGGAGTGGATTGGGAACTTGCTCCAGGACGCTTCACCTAGAGCGTATACCTATTATCCTGCAATTCTTCAGAACCTCTTTTTTGCCACGCTCAATACAGAGATGGATAAGGATGGATTGCCGCCAAACCGTCGGTTTATCGACAAGGGGGATGGGCGGAGCAGTGACGATCACATGATTCATTCGGTGTGGCGAAATGCTCATATGCTGAAAGACCCGGAGGAATTCGCGAGACTCTTGCGCCAGGTACCATTTCTTAATGGAGGTCTTTTCGAATGTCTGGATGATCGCATGTCGAAGGGCAAGTCGAATTTTACCGAAGAAATCCGAATCGATGGATTCTCGGATAAACCTGAAAAGCATCCGAAGCTTCCCAACTATATTTTTTTTGGAGACGACCAACGCATTGATCTCTCTGATGCATATGGAGATACAAATCGTCGGAGAGAGACCGTGCGACCACTCCTTACTATCCTGTCCAGCTATAATTTCACACTCACAGAAAACACCCCCCTGGAACAGGAGATAGCCCTCGACCCGGAGCTTCTTGGACATGTTTTCGAAAACCTTCTGGCGGCCTACAACCCGGAAACGGGCACTGTGGCTCGCAAGTCTACAGGTTCTTTCTATACTCCACGTGTTGTCGTGGACTGGATGGCTGACCAAGCACTTGCCATTCATCTAAACAAGGCCCTCTCACGTTTGACTGGTGTAATGTCCGAACGAACCGATCCGCGTCTCAAGATGCTCCTTTCATGGGAAGAAGCGGGCCTCGAATTCAGCGACGAAGAGAAAGAAGCGCTCATCGACGCTATTGACAGCCTTAAAGTTCTTGATCCAGCCTGCGGCTCGGGTGCTTTTCCCATGGGGGTACTACAAAAACTCGTGCACGTGCTTCGAAAGCTCGATCCTAAAAACCGTGGATGGCGCCGGAGGCAGGAAGCTGCGCTTGAACGTATCGAAAGTGCTACGGCCCGTGAAGAAGCCCGTCTGGCTATCGAACGCGCCTTTGCGCATGATAACGACGATTATGGCCGCAAGCTTTACTTGATCGAGAACTGTCTCTATGGCGTGGACATCCTGCCTATTGCCTGCCAGCTCGCCAAGTTGCGTTTTTTTATTGCGCTTATCGTCGACCAAAAGATCGACGATGCATATCCTAATTACGGCATTCTGCCGCTTCCCAACTTGGAAACAAAAATAGTTGCGGCTAACACTCTGCTTGGCCTACAGCGTCGTTTACTGCTGCTTGCCAATGAAAGCATACTTCACTTGCAAATTGAATTGCAGCAAGTGCGTCATAACTATTTCACCGCGCGCCGCTACAAAGATAAGAAGGCGTTACGAGCCCGCGACAAGGAACTTTGCGACGCCTTAGCGGAACAATTGGCAGAACCCGGGGGGTTATCGCCCTACGATACTCAACGCATTGCCAGCTGGAACCCTTACAAAACGAATGTGCCTGCAGCTTTTTTTGATCCGGCTTGGATGTTCGGCATCGCAGGGCAAGGCGGATCTTTTGATATCATTATTGGCAACCCACCCTATGTCCGGCAAGAGCAACTGCGTAATGTCAGCGTCACTGGTAGTGACGGATTACCTCGATCGTTCAAGGAGGTTCTCAAAGAACAATATGAATGCTACACCGGCACAGCAGACCTCTATGTCTACTTTTTTGAACGTGCGCTTCAGCTTCTGAAAATAGGTGGAACGCTTGCTTACATTACGAGCAATAAATACATGCGCGCAGCCTATGGCGAAAAGCTGCGTACCTGTCTTGTTTACGCGACGAATCCGCATGCAATACTCGATTTTGGCGATGCTCCGGTATTCACCGCCATTGCCTATCCCTGTATCTTGATCACCGAGAAGACTCGGCATGTAGAAGTAGGCCAGCTTCCTTCTGCGAGTGGCCTTGAACGCATGCAGTTAGCAACGGATCGCTTGCTGCCCGTGCTTACTTGGACTCCAGGGGGAGACGTGACTGGGTTTCCTGAGATTTTCGAAAGTCGGTCCCATCCGCTTACTCAACGCGACCTCAAACCCGATGGTTGGCGACTGGAAAGTCCCGTACGTTTGCGCTTGCTCGAAAGGTTACGCCGATCAGGTACATCGCTGGACGAATACGTGCAAGGGCGGTTTTATCGAGGCATTCTCACTGGCCTTAACAAAGCCTTTGTTGTTGAACGTGAGGATTATGAACGTCTTATCGCCGAGCATCCCTCATCGGCTGATGTGCTAAAACCCTTTTTACGCGGGCGAGATGTGAAAAGGTGGCGGTGTGAGTTCCAAGACCGATGGTTGATTTTCACTCGACGGGGGATTGATATAAAGAGATATCCTGCAATTCTGAACTATCTAAAACCGTTCAAAGCCCGTCTTACTCCCGGAATACCAGGGGGCAGAAAGCCAGGTGGTTACGAATGGTATGAAATCCAAGACTCTATTGACTACTGGCTCGAGTTCGAGCAGCCGAAGATTATCTACCCTAATATCTGTAAACAGAACGAGTTCGCATGGGATAGTTGTCAGTATTACAGCAACCAGAAAACCTTCATTATTCCGAGGGCAACGAAATATCTGCTTGCTGTATTGAATTCATCGGTAACAACCTGGCTTTTTTCTCAACTACTGGCTAAGCTACAAAACGGATTTTATGAACCCAGCTCTGTTTTCATGCGCGATTTTCCGATTCCAAGGCCCCTATCCAATCAGCAACGTTACTGCGAGTGTCTGGCAGAGGCATTGATCTTGCTGAATGAATCAGGAACTTCTCTGCAGAACAATGACATGCCGCTTGCAATGATGAAAACCTACTTCGAGCAATGGCTGAACGGACTGGTCTATGAACTCTTTTTTCCCGATGAGCTGTACAACCGCAAACTCAGGCTTTTTGAGGAGACAGCGCATCTGGAACTCCCTTATCTGTCTGGATTACCTCAGGAGAAAAGGATTGGGCGCTTGAGAGAATTGTTTGAGACTGCTTACGACAGCAATGCGAGATTGCGGGCAATGCTCTTCGATCTTCGCTCGTTGGAGATTGTACGCATTATCGAAGAACCTGCAGAGCGGAATGCAGCAAAACCTGTAGCAGACTTATGAATGGAACAGCGTCACGCATCGGAAAGATTGTCATCCGCGACTTCCGCTTTTTTCCCGGCAACGAGACCTATACCTTTGAGCTGGGTAATGAAGGGAAGAACTTGCTGCTTTTCGGAGAGAATGGCTCGGGCAAATCATCTTTCTTCCAAGGCTTGCGTATTCTCTTGAGCGAATCGCCTCCACCAAGGCCCTTCGAGGCTTATCGAAACCTCTTTTATCCGGGTGAGGAGGGGACTATTACCATTGAACTTACAGCAGGCATGCCCCAAGATGTGACATGGGCATATGGCGAGCCGCATCCGGCGGAAAGCGGTGTATCAACTTTTTTCGACCTGGCGAGGCGGGCAACCTTTCTCGACTATAAAGCGCTGCTCCGCACGAATGTGTTTCATGAAGAGGCTGAGTACATCAATCTCTTTTCTCTCCTGGTCGAGACTTTGCTTCGTGATGCGGAATTACCGGACGGTCAGACAGTTTATCAGCATTGGAATGCATTGCGCACTTTTTTACCAAAGGATGCAATACTTTTTGACGACGACGAGGAGCATGACGCGTGGCCGACCTCTGAAGAACAAGTCAATGAGTCGGCGAAGCAGTTTCGTGATCAGCTCGACGATATTCTTAACAAAAGCGCTGGCGGTGACAAGAGCCTTGTCGATAGAGCCAATGCACTGCTTTCAAAGTTTACAATCGGTCTGGAGATCACAACGGTGGTGGGAGACCTGAAAGTCAGCGATGTATCTTCGGATCCTCTGGCTAAACAGCACTCTTTTAGCGGAGCGGAAGTACGACTAATCGCCTCCTATGCAGGAAAGGAAATCGAGCATCCTGCCCTGTTTTTGAATGAGGCGCGTCTTACCGCCGTTGCTTTAGCTCTTTACCTGGCAGCTGTTCAGGCGACTACCCCCAGAGACGATGCCACTAACATTCCGCGTCTTTTGGTTCTAGACGATGTGCTGATTGGACTCGATTTATCTAACCGTCTTCCCATACTAAAGATCCTTGAACAGGAGTTTTCTGATTGGCAGGTGATCTTGATGACATTTGACCGAGTTTGGTATGATTTAGCAAAAGAGTACACCGAAAATACTAAAAAATGGAGCTATTTGACATTACGCGTATTACCAACTACGTCAGACAAACCAGGGAGCCCAATCGTTGAGCCAGGGACTGACCTGCTCAACAAGGCTGATGTGCACTTACAAAATGGCGATCTTATGGCATCTGCTGTATACATCCGCGCTGCTTTTGAAACCCGGATCAAGAACGTTTGTAGGGATAAAGGGGTCAAAGTTGCTTACAAACCCGATCCGAAAGACGTCAAGGCGGATCAACTTTGGAATGAAATTTGCAATCGCCAGAAGTCAAGAAAGGAAAAAGGACAGAATAATTTTCTTGATCCGAATCTCATGCAAGACGTTGAAAAAGTGCGCTCGTCTGTGCTTAATCGTTTGAGCCACAGTGGGCCAATGAGCTTAACCACTACCGAGGTGAAGGATGCATTGGATATAATCCGCAAATTGCAGATCCACGAATTCAAGAAAGCATAATAACAAGCATTTTGTGAGCATTGTTCCGTTATCACCGGCAACCTGTTGAGGGTAAAATTACGTCCAAACATCTCTATTCGAAGGACGGACTTGGGGCCGCAGTTCCGTAAGTGAAATAACTCTGTGGGTGGGAGGGAGTGCAAAAGTAATATATGAACATCCGTGGAGAAGAGAAGTAAGGGTACGATTCTACTAAATTCCCATCTCGCTTCTATAAATGTGAAAAGGCGCAGAAACTTTTTTGATGAATACCTATCCGGTGAACAACGCCAGACTTTTTTTGCCTCAGCTGGCAATTAGTAACCGGTAATTATCGGGTTATCTTATTGAAAAAAAGATAATTAGTCGCGTAATACCTGTTCAATACTTGCAGAGAATTGAAAAAACGACATAAAGGAGTGGCCATGACACAACAGGACAAAATCAAACAGATACTTGACACGCTCAATAATCTTCAGGAGAACTTGCTTTCACTGCCAGACGACATGCTGCTCAGTATCGACCCACGTGACAATGAATCACTGGAGCAGGGAACACAGTTCATCAAGGCATACAATAATAGTCTGAGTCAGTTCACTGAAAGCTCTGCCAGAATAGCACAGATGGTCAAGGCACACTTCGGCATCAACCCCGAAGAGGACGACGTTGTAAAAGAGTCCAGCAACCGCCAGCAACGCGAACGCCTTATTGCAGAGCTCGACAAAACAGAGCCTCATTGCCTTGGAGAAAACTTCACCTACAAGCGCCCCTATGGCTTCATCCTCGGTGAAACAGCCTACAAGGGCCTGAAGACCTGGAAAACCCTCTATCTGCTTGTCCTGGATATGCTGCAAACCGCCGACCCGGAAAAGTTTGCCGCCCTCCCCGAAACAGAACGCTTTATCAGCAACCGGGGGAAACCATTACTGTCCGCAAATGAACACGACCTTCGCCTCGGCGAAAAGCTCGAATCCGGTCTCTACGCTGAAGTCAATCTCTCGGCAAACAGTCTGCTCAAATACATAAAAGATCTGCTCGAACACTTCGGTCTCGATCCCCGAACCATGAAAATCTATCTTCGGGAAGACCGCGATGCCTGCATCAACTCTTAATGCATCAATTCAGCTATTGTTATGAATAAGACATTCAACTTGTATTGCGATGAGAGTACGCATCTTCAGCATGACGGTATGCCGTATATGATAATTGCATACATCAGCTCACCTTACAATGAAATTAAGCAGCATAAAGAATACCTCAGGTTTTTAAAGGAAAAGCACAAATTTAAAGGTGAAACAAAATGGTCAGCAGTTTCTGCAAGTCAATACCTTTATTATGCTGATCTGATAGACTATTTCTTTTCAACTGACTTGTGCTTTCGGTCAATAATAGTGGATAAATCTCAAATCGATGAAAGTCGTCCAGGATTTTCGTATGAGGATTTCTATTTTAAGATGTATTATCAGCTTATACATCATAAGGTAAGCATGGCGTATCATTACAATATTTATCTTGATATCAAAGATACAAGAAGTCATAAAAAGCTTGCTACATTAAAAGAAATATTGAAGCTGAACACCTCAATAAAAAGTTTTCAGTTTATACGATCTCATGAAAGCTCATTAATGCAGCTCACCGATCTCATCATGGGGGCCATTAACTACAAACTAAGAGGGTATAATAAGGTAATCGCAAAAAACAGGATTATTGAAAAAATTGAGCAGCACTCAAAAGTGCCTATAACACAATCCACACCTAAAAACGCAGATAAATTCAACCTGTTTTTTATAGATCTTAAATAGGTATTGATTATGCCTCTGAATTTGCTTAAAGAATATCCTCAGCTTTTAGAATTGGCTCATTTCAATGAAAAAGATCGGACGGATTCTTTGATGCGCATCTTTAGGCGAGACATTGAGGATAATGCCGATTTTGCATTTAGAAAAAAACAAATCAGGCCGGTTAAGAAAAAAGATGGTCAAACTCCAATGCAGGTGCTTTTTCATCACCTGACAACCAGATGTGACAAAGACGAAAAGGGTAATGATACAAAAGCGAGATCCTTTGAGATGGCAAGATCGCAAAGGTTACACTGGATCAGGCATCATACACAAGAATCAGTACCTATTGGTGTAGAGATATTCAGTTTTGAAGACCGGATTGATCGAAAAGATGTCATAAGAACATATATCTATGACACGGCACAAGAGTATGTGATAATATTGGAACCATATAGAAATGGGTTAGATTATTATCTAATAACAGCTTATCACCTGAATGAACCGGGAGGAAAAAAGCAGATTCTTAAAAAGAAACAACGAAAGTTGCCGGAAGTGCATTAAAAAGCAAGGCTCGGTGCACATCTTGATGCATCGAGCCTCGAAACTCCTTCCTCCTAATATGGTAGGATGAGCAATTCAATGTAGTGATTTTATTGGATTTTTCAATATGGGAGACTTCATGGCGGGGGACATGTGGAAAGACTTGTGGACATCCTGTACTGACAAATCAAAACGAAAAGTTTTTTTACTGACGAACAGTCCCACCAAGTGCTTGAAAAAGCACGATATAGAGCGGCGGGTTGCTCACCGTTAAAGAATCTCGTACCTTATCGTTATCTGGTATGCGACATGCTGATGAACGGCTGTCAAGCATCCTTTATCCAGGTTCCAAGATTCGCGTGAGAGTCCCGAAATGTCCCGCACGAGGTCACAGCCTCAACGTTGATCCACGGGCTGCTCCCGCCGAATCGCTGCGATGACAGCCGTTTGTCAGCAGTTGTTCAGTTTCTCATAGGCAAACATTTCCTTGTTTTTCATCAGGGTCCAGGCGATGCAGAGCAGCTTCGCAGCCAGCTTGACCCGAAGCATGGGGTAAGGGGACTTGGGGTAAGTAGGCCGGGGGGGAATTTCACCCCCAGCCTCTCGCAGAACCTGGGGGACTTGGGGACGTTGATCCGTACGTCAAAATACTCCTGTAAGGCATTTCTCTCTCATACCTTGATATCTGGGGTCACGACCAGGTGATCCTGCATGAACGTGATATTCGAAAAGAAAGCGGTATCTTCGCAACGCTGAGAACGAGCAGAGCATTGCGAGAGGAGTTTTTGGAAAGGCTTTCTCAAATCATTGCCGATGCACCCATACAGCTTATCACATCAATCATTGATAAGCCGAAACTGCTGAACAAGTACACTAACCCCTTCAATCCGTATGAGTTGGCATTACGTTTTTGTATGGAAAGGGTTCTGACCTTTTTAAGCAGTCAGGGAGAGACAGGGAAACGGTTACATGTACTTCTCGAAGCACGTGGAAAAAATGAAGATGCCCGGCTTGAGCTTGAGTTCCGGCGAATTTGTGCCAATCAGTGCGACTGGCATTACAAAGCGGCGGATTTTCAGAAAATAAAGTTCGAACCTGTTTTCGTGCCGAAAGCAAGCAACTCAACCGGCCTGCAAATAGCCGACCTCGTCGCTCGTCCACTGGCACTTCAGTACTTGCGACCCGCACAGTCCAACAGAACCTACGAAATCCTTAAAAGCAAAGAGCTTAACAGAAAAGTATTTCCATAAAAACAAAAAGGCCTCGGAGATAGTCCAAAGCCTTTTTGTCGACCGGGAAAAGCCCAATCCTTTAATTTAATTTACCTGAAAAGTGTTGTTTTTGCAATATTTTTTCTTTGAAGCCAGCAAGCATCATTACAGCATAGAGTTTTGAAAGGATTTTGGGCCGTTGATCCGTAAGTCAAAATTCTCCTGTAAAACATTTCTCCCTCATACCTTGATGGCAGAGGACTGCAAAGCCGCAGGGAACGAGACCTGCTTTGCCTTACAGTTTACCTGCTGATTCCAGTACGGTGCGGATTGTCCGGAACGGCAGAACGAGCGAGAGCGGTTTCTGAGGTAACGGCAAGGCCCCGTAACTTGCGTACCACGATGCGACTTCGGGGTTTTTGGCATCGATGAGCATTCCGACACCGCCTACATGGCCGGATGCCTGCAAACACCTTCTGCCGGCGGCCAGCAGCAATTGCCCCCCGAGCCCTTGCCTTTGCATGGAGCGGTCTACGGCAAGCCGGCAAAGCCTGAACATCGGGACAGCCTGGCGACTCAGTCCCTTTCTGACACTTTCCGGAGTTTGGGCATAGGCGACGGTTGCGATGCTCAGACTGTAGTATCCCAAAATGCTTTGCTCGCTATTGTCGCTGACCGCCAGAAACGTTCTCGCTGTTCCTTTGGTATGGCTCTGCCTTGCAAACCGGGATAAAAATTCGTTGAGTTGTTTGTCGCCGCAATCGAACGCTTTTCGAAGGTGGTGGCTGACGACAGCCTCTTCGTGCCAGGAAGAGATGGTCATGGATATGCAGGAAGAGCCGCAGCCGCTGCCATGAGTTTATCATGAGGAGCGGGAGGAGCTTCGAGAAGGTTCAGCAGATAATCCGTTTCCTGTTCGGTGAGCATGAGCCGTTCGTGCTGTTCGATAATGGCGTAAGCTGCCGAAACCGAGGATCGGGTGACGAATTCGGTCAGATCGGTTGACTGGATGGATGCGGCTCGCATCAGAAGCTCCTTTTGCGAGGCATCGATTCGAATCGAAAGGCGCTGATGGCTTTTTACCGGTGTTCGGGGCATGACCGTGCTTTTTTTTTGCGTATGTATTGAAAGCGTACGCATAAAGATACTCTTTTTGTCACCATTCACAAGGGTTCCTGGGGATGATGCTTCCACAGAACAGCGGGACACACCTCAGTAAAGCAGATTTACCGTTTCCCTGCTGATTCCAGTACGGTGCGGATTGTCCGGAACGGCAGAACGAGCGAGAGCGGTTTCTGAGGTAACGGCAAGGCCCCGGAACTTGCGTGCCACGATGCGACGTCGGGGTTTTTGGCATCGATGAGCATTCCGACACCGCCTACATGGTTGTCAATGCCGGCATCAGGTGGCAGAAGATGGGGCGTAGGGTTCCATGATGCGGAGGCTTCGGGACGTTGATCCGTTGCCAAAAAATCTCTTCTTGAACAACATAGGGATATGCTGAAATAACGGGTAGAGCGTTCATGGACGGTATGTTAGTGAGGTAAGCAACAATTGATTTTCTCTCTCTTTCCGAATGACAAGCTATTGGCAAAGAACCTGTAAGGGGAGAGCTGTCAGGCTGAAAAGGAACGGTTAGGGGACGGTGCTTACTTTGATTACGTATTTGAACTGAGGTGGGTTGAACCTCATGTACAAGGTTATCTGGGCAATGATGTTCCTGCAAAAAAGCCTGAAAGCAGAGGCCTAGGCGGAGAGGGATCTGTTTCGCGTTCAGCTTCGGGCTTGAAGCACAGTATTTTGCCGGAAACGGGGAGTTGTGTCAGGCTGACAGGAATTTCTTCAGGAACATGTCGGGGGTGATGATCGGAATGCCGTTCCATTCGGCAAGATCGAGAAGATGTGAGTCGCCGGAGATAATGGCGTCAGCCCCGGCTGCACCAGCGGCTTCGAGGACACGGTTATCGTCCGGATCGGCGGTAATCACCGCTATGTGGATTTCAGGTCTGACGACCGAAAAAGTCTCCCTGAACAACCTGATGATTCCGTGAACCTGTTCTTCACTCAAGCCGAATTTCGGGCGTTGCAGCACATCTTCGATCTCCCTGAGCAGTGGCGGCGATGTGAAGTTGGTGATTTTACCGGAAGAGCAGTGACGCAACACATCCCTTGGTTTTCCCCCGAACAGTATGCCCGAGACAAGTACATTCGTGTCGCAGACGATCCTCATCGGCTTTCGGCCCTGTTCCTGCGAGCAGCCAGGATCTCTTCCTCGACATCCTTCAGGTTCAGTTGTTTTTCTTCCGTCATCCGGTCACCAAGCATGAACAGCTCTTCCCATTGCCGCTGGCGTTGAATGTAGAGCCGTGCGGCTTCACGCAGAAGCTCGGAACGGCTGCGGTGCTCCTTTTTGGCGGTCTTGTCGATTTCCTTCAACAACGAATCCTGAAAGGAGATGTTGACGGTGATGGTGCTCATGGATGGTTGTTTTGGCATTGTCGTTTGCCTGAAATATACAAGCTATGTATGGAACAACCATGTTCTCCCGGTGAAGGTTCCTGGTTGCAGGAACAGTTCCGTTGATGAAAATAATAAGTAACTATAGCTTTCCTGCACATGCACAAACGGCAGGTTATGGTCGGATCTGCAAGGCGACGGAGAAAAGGGAGCGGTTTGATTTTGATGAAAAGCTGCCGGCGCATCCGGACGTTTCTTTTCCTGAAGCCGAGACGAGCGCGAGCAATCGCACTCTTTTGCGGTTAAGTGCCAGTTAAATATACCGATTGGGCGTTCTTGAGCCGGGACAGGATCCTGTTGAGCGGGATTTATTTGGGGTTCATGTTTGTTTTGTATAACATGTATTGCATTGAATAACATGTTATACAAGGTAACTATGGAAAAAGAGAAAGCGGATCGGATGATCGGCATCCGCATTCCGAAAAGTGTTGGCGAGCGGCTTGATAACCTTGCCAAAAGAACCGGTCGTACCAGGACCTGGTACATCCGCGAGGCCATTATGGAGCATCTCGACGATCTTGAAGATATCTATCTGGCCGAACAGGTTCTGGAGCGGGTCAGACGAGGGGAAGAGCCGGTGACCGGCATAGATGAAGTGGAGCGTCGTCTTGGTCTGGAAGATTGAGTTTGCCGCATCGGCTGAAAAAGATCTGGCCAGGCTGGATAAGTCCGCTGCCAGACGGATTGTCAAATACCTCCGTGAGCGGGTTGCGATAGACCCGAGGGCGTCCGGCAAATCATTACGAGGCGATCATGCCGGGTTGTGGCAATACCGTGTCGGAGATTATCGGGTGATTTGCGAAATCCTCGATGAAAAAGTTTCAGTTCTTGTTGTCCGGGTCGGGCATCGGAAAGAGGTTTACCGATAATATTGTCATACACCGTTTACGGTTGCATGCGGCAAGTAAGGGCATGTAAGTAAATGAGGTAAGCAATGGATTCATTTCCTCTCTTTCATATAGACATGCTATTGGTCATGAACCCATAACGGAGAATAAGCAAAGAGTCGTGTAATGGGTCCCAGGATGTTCACCGTTCGAATCTGATTACATTTTTTCGATTTCGCTCAACAGATCGGGGTGCCGGTCAATGAGTTTCAGCAACTTGAGCAACGGCGCAGGCGGCCTGGTTTCCCCTCGCTCGTAACGGGAGAATGCTACTTTGCCGACTCCGAACGATGAGGCGAGCTGTGCCTGGGTCAGCTTCAGCTTTCTGCGGATGCGTCGGATGTCGGCTGCGGGGTCGCCTTTGATCGCGCGTACCAGCCCCTCCTGAGCTTCCGTATAGCGCCGGTAACTCTCTTCATCCCATATTCCTTCTCCACATTCAGGGCAGAACCTGCCGTGCATGTCATGCAACGTCATCGATTTACCCCCATACGTGAGCGTTTCTTCCAAAACCTTGTCGATCATCCCTTTATGACCGCATGAGGGACATTGTGTAGTATTCATGATCATATTTCCATTAAGCTGTTCTATTCGTTAAACATTTATTTTATCTAGCCTTGAACTGAATCACCGGTGGCCGGTCATCGTCGGAGTCCGTGACTTTTATATAAACCGGAATTCCATCAGGCGTCATTCCGTGATAAACGTCCTGCCAGAACTTATGGTCAAGATGGGTAGTCATCGACTTGTAAAAATCAGCTCTTCGGAGCGCAAGCACGATTTCGCGCATAACAGGTTCGGTCAAGCCTAATGCCAAACCGCCTCTCAAAGCCGTCATGGTGAACGGTCGTGAATTCCTGTCGGAGACTATTCTTTTAACCTTTTCAAGACTGTAATGAGGTGTTCTTTTCTCCATGTGCAGAGGTTAGACATTTGGATAATATAATCAATATGATAAAATTATCCAAATTGATTCCTTTGGGCCGCTGTTAGTGACCGAGGGCGTGCAGCGGAGAAGTTCTTTGGTAAGCAACTATAGCTTTCCTGCCCATGCACAAACGGCAGGTTATTGTCGGATCTGCAAGGCGACGGAGAAAACGGAGCGGTTTGATTTTGGCGACAAGCCGCAGGCGCATCCTGACGTTTCTTTTCCTGAAACCGAAACGACCGTGCGCAAGCGCACTGTTTGGGGCACCCTAAGCAATCAGCCTTATCGCCGGGTTGCACCCGCACGTTACCGATATGTCGCTCCTACGGAGCTAAGACCCATTTTGGAAGCTCCGGGACGTTGTGAAAGCGCCGATGAAAACCGGCAAAGAGTAAGGAATGAAAGAGTCCGACATGAAAGGCATAGCCAGCCATCATGGCCCCGAGTCATGCCT
>Ga0172362_10002311_pt1 | contig 16583 bp, 15 predicted proteins | sample LakKivs1_kivu2a2_FD_114534 | JGI IMG/M metagenome (GOLD analysis project Ga0172362, IMG submission 114534) | Sediment microbial communities from Lake Kivu, Rwanda - Sediment s1_kivu2a2 | ecosystem: Environmental > Aquatic > Freshwater > Lake > Sediment | place: Rwanda: Western Province, Lake...
CCTTTGGTTCCTGGCACTGCCTGGATAACTTTTCCTGATCTGTCAACAGTGACATCAACGACGACCTTGCCCTCGTCCTGATAATCATATTTTGGTTCAGGGAGCTTCAGGTGTACTCGACCTTCCAGATTGTAGGATATGCCTTTATCTCCCAGTCCGCTGCCATCACCCCTGTTCGGTGATTCGACAGCTCCTGTCGGGGCTCCCTGGTTGCCCTGGCCGCCGGTAACTCCCTCGCTTGTTGATGTTGTTCCGGCATTTTTTGCACTGGTAAGAGCATTTTTTGTGCGGTTAATGATTTCAGCCTGCCGCTGCTGTTCGGCTTCAACGCGTTTTCTTTCAGCTTCCTCCTGTTCCTTCCGTATCCTTTCTGCTTCCAGGTCCGCAAGGCGTTTTTTCTCGGCTTCGATCTGTTCAAGACGCTTCTTTTCAGCCTCGGGATCAACCTTTTTTACTTCGGGAGCCTCTTCATTGTTCTGTGTGAGTACGGGTTCTTCCAGTGCAGTGACCTCTTTTTCAGCCGGAAGCGGTTGTGAGGCCTCCTCCTGGAATGATGCGGCGGAAGGTTCGATAAGACCTTCTCCCGTCTCATCTGTACCGAAGTTCACAAGGATCCCTTCTTCTGTTTCTGGAGGAGGCGGGGCCGAAAATCCGAATACAATAAGTACAATAAGGATAGTCAGATGAATAATGACTGTCCCGGTAATTCCCTTGTTACGCTCAGAAGGGAGTTTCCTGTAACCGCTATTTTGGAGTGGTGGCAATTATAAGTTTGTAATCATTTGCTTGAGCAATATTCATCACTTTTACGGCACTTTCAAACGGGGCGTTTCTGTCGACATGGAGTGCTATATAAGTATCAGGATTAGCTCCGAGTTTCTGTTTTAAGATTGCTTCCAGTTCCTCGAGAGTGACAGCCTGCTGTTCAACATAATATCTCTGATCGGCAGTGACCGAAACAGTAGTTTGCGGCTTGGCGGATGTCTGGGTGCTCCCTCTCGGAAGGAGAAGCTTAAGAGCTGTGGGGTGAACCAATGTTGATGTTAACATGAAGAAGATAAGAAGGTTAAATACCACATCAGTCATGCCCACCGAACTGAAGCTCACGCTTATTTTATTTCTCTGGGATATTGCCATGTCAGCGATCAGATTTTACAGGTTCATTCAGAATATCCATAAACTCCGTAAGAGTTGCTTCAAGGTTGAACACAACCTTTTCTACCCTGACAACCAGGAAATTGTAGGCAAAGTATCCGAGAATTCCTACAGTCAACCCTGCCACTGTTGTTATTAGGGCTGTGTAAATGCCACCAGACATCATCGAAACATCAATATTATTTCCTGCTTGCTCCATGTTGTAAAATGACTGTACCATGCCAATAACTGTCCCAAGAAACCCCAGCATTGGTTCAGCCCCAGTTATCGTTGCTAGTGTCGGGAAACTTTTTTCAAGCTTCGATATTTCAAGCTTGCCAACATTTTCGATTGCAGTGCTTATATCCTGCAATGGCCTGCCAAGCCTGGTTATACCTTTCTCGACCATCCTGGCCGATGGAGAATCGGTCGATTTGCACAGGGCAAGAGCAGCTTCAATCTTGCTATCGTGGATATAATCCTTTATCCTGTTCATGAAATTCTGATCTTCCTTTGTTGCCTTCCTTATCACATAATACCGTTCAATGAAAATATAGGCAGCAACAAATGATAATAAAATGATAGGTATCATTACCCATCCGCCTTTGACAGCAAGGTCCAGAAGGGTGAGCTTCATGCTTGCAGCCTGTTCGGTAGTTACCTGACCCTCCTGCATAACAAAATGTAGAAATCCCATATTTAAGTTTTTAATCCGGTTGTTAAATTGTTTCCTGTTTATTCCTGATATTCACGTGCGAAGATATTAAAAAACGTATTTACAGGTATTTCTATTATATCGCTTTAATAACAATGCTCCGTTATTTATTAACCGGGAATGTATGCCATAGTTATTCCTCCTGTAAAACGGCCTCGTCCTCCTTTTTCATATCTGTCTTCTCTTTTTTCCGGAGCAGATCCGCAAATTTGTCAAAATCCTGCCGGTAGAAGAATCCGAATCCCTGTGTATAATCAGACTGTTTGCCCGAATAAGGATTGTTGAACCTGTTAAATACCTTGAATCGTATTTTCTCAGTTATTTTATATTCGACATCGAAATCGCCTGTAAGGTTATCTGTATTGCTGGCTGCTCCCGCCTGTCCCCGTACATCGAAATTACCGTTAATTGTAACTTTGTCGTTAAGAAGCTGTGTTGAGAATGCCAGTTCCAGTTGGTTGGAATTAATATCCGTATATCCGGGACGGTAATTGAATCCTACATCAAAATCGTTACTGATCTGGGACAGCCAGTTGCTCAGCTGATTAGAGACCATTTCTGTTGTTGTGACCGCCATTGCAGATGTGCCGGTTTGCGTTGTAGAGGTGACAAGCGATGATCCATAAGTTGAGTTTACCGAATAGAAACTGTTCATCACCAGGAGATAGAGGAACTGCCTGCTGAGCTCCTCTTCCGTTGTTATGACATTCCTTAAGTAAGCCCGGGTCGATTCATCTGCTTTTGGAAGATATATGTCGAGCTTTACGACAGGATTGAACAGATTGCCGGAAAGAAGGATCTGACACTCCACTTCGCTTCTCTCACTGTACCGGTCGTCCTGCAATATATTTGACAGTGAGGTATTTGCAGTGTACATTGCTTTCATGTCTATTTCCGCGTTGTCAATATCGCCGTTAAATGATATCTTGCCTCCGTTCTCGACCCTGAACTTCTTGTTAAGTATGTTTTTTAAAGTGAAAAGGTAGGTTCCGTCCTCAATGATGTAATCGCCGTAAATGCCGAAATTGCCCTTTTGATCAAGCCTGATATTAAGATTGCCTGAACCTGTCCCGGTTATCTCATCCCCGACTTTCTCGTCAAAGATGAGTCTCACTTCAGCATCCGGTGTTATTTCAAGATCAAAATCCATATCAAATCCGAGGGTTGTATTTTCAGCAGGTGTGACGGTTGAGGAAGAAACTGCATCATTCTCTGAACTGTCCTTGTTAACAAATGTTATGAAGGAATAATCAGAAACAGTCTCACTTGTATTGAGTGGAATACTGATCCGGGTATTCCTTCCGGTTTTTGCCGATATGTCAAATGAAAGCGATGAAGGTCCGCTTTTTATTGTTGCAACACCCGAGGCATATGCTGTCCCGTAAAAGAGCTCGTTGTCCTTTGGCTTGGTGTTCAACGCCATACATTCATTGGTGTTGATTGCCAGGTCAGCTCCGTAATCCCTGAAATACTTGTGAGTTACCGTTCCGTTCAGAGCGGCTGTATTTCCTCGTTCATCCTCAATCTTCACATTCCTGAAGATTATACTGTTCTTATCGAACCTTATTGAATCGTTAAGTCTGTATCTTGTCTGAAGGTAGTCGATTTTCATAGAGGCATTTTCTGCAAACAGGGCGCCTTTCAGAACCAGCTGGTCTGTCGGGCCTGAAAAGTTCACCCGGCCTGAAGCGGTTCCGGTGATACCTGATGCAAATACTTTCAGAATAGGATTCAGGGCATCCAGCGGCAGTTTATCAGCATTGCCAGTCAGGTCAAGCCTTTTTGATTCCGGATCATAATATCCGGCTATATCCAGCATCTTCTTTCCGCTCAGGTTATTCCCGGCACGGATGTCAGCTACCTTTTTTTCCGGATTCCAGACTGATAGGATTGACAGGTCTCCATATTTGCTATGCAGCATTGAAAAATCATTTATTCTCAGATTGCTTTCAAAAAGGAAGTTCCTGTATACATCTGTAAGGAGAACTGACCCGTTCATTTTCCCGCTTATTCCAAGAGATATCTCATCAGACTGAATCTTTCTTTCGAGAAAGTAATTTAACGGGGAAATATCAATATTGCTAAACTGAATTTTCATCGTGTCATCAGGATTCTCAGAGATTGTTCCTTTAAGCAGATAAGAACGTTCATTGTTGCTTATATACAGCCTGTTGATATTTATAGAATTTGAGTCAAGAAGGATCACCGATTTGCTTATTCTCCATAATTGATTCCGGTTATAAATATCTGTTGAGTCGAGATCGATCCTTAGTAAAGGCTTGCCGCCTGTTATTTTGTTTTTTGAGTATGCTCCCCTTGCCATTATATTTCCCAGGCTAAGGATTTTATCTTTGTTATCCCAGTTTACTGAAAAATCAAAGCTGTCTGGTTTGAATGCAAGCGCGGCTGAAAGTCCCTTAAATTCGGACTGGCCGAAAGATTTAAGAGCGGAACTGTTGAGTTTTACCCGGAGGTTATCATTTTGTAATTCTGCATCAATAACAAGATCTTCTAAAATATTATTCCGGACATTAACGCTTTTTGCTTCACCTTTTATTCTTAAAAGGCTGTCGCAGATCACTTCCCCGTTCAAAAAGCTATTGTCTGAAAGCAGTATACCGGTGTTTAACAGATTGTTTATTTGCTCAGTATCTTTAAATCTGATGCTGAATACAAAATCATTCACATAAGCGCTTTGAGTAAGTGAGGTAAGAATACCTGAAGGAATCAGAGACGAAAAAGAATGCTGTATAAGCGTTCCAAGTCCCGAAAAATTATAATAACCTCTGATATCCGCATCGGCAAAATCTGTCCTCAGATCAATTGCAGGCAATCCGTTCTCAGTAAATGTTTTGACCGAAAAATTATAAAGATCAAGCACCTTACCGTACTTCCTTATTCTAGAATTAAGCAGCTTTATCTCACCATCAAGATTATCGATGTTGTTCCCCCTGAGGTTTGCTGTAAGAAGAGCAGAAATATTTGACGATGTATCATTCCTGTCGAGGTTCAGATTGAAAAGGCTTGCATTCGCAAGGTTAAGCGTAAAATCCATCTCCGGCAGATCGCTGCTGAAATTGAATATTCCCAACAAATCAAGTTTAATATTTTCCTCGCTGATATTTATGTTTCCGTCCCAGGCTTTCTCGGAAATTATGCCGTTTAGCTTTACATTCCTGTATTTATAGTGATTTAATTCAATGCTGTCAACCACTCCGGCGATATCGCATCTGAACTTTTTATCTGAATAGGCAAAACCGTCCACATTTGTGGTGAAACTTGCGTTGCCCAGAAGATCTGGTTTGCCGGTTATTTTACCAAGATTGATTCCGTTTCCGGTTAAGAGCCCCTTAATTTTATACATGCCTGATTCTTCAGGTCTGAATGAGATATCCGTACTTACTGTTCCTTCCGTGGTTCTTAATTTTCCGTATGCCACAAAATCGGTAGTGAATCCCGTGAAGCTGCCATTGAAAGAAATAGCTCCCAGTTTGTAAATAAAGTCGGGGATCTTAAGAGTGTCATTATTTTCAATTTTTATTACGGATATATCCTTAGCACTTATTTTCAGGTTATTAATTCCCAGGTACATAAAAGTGTTATCGATTTCAGGCAGCCCGGAGAAATCAAAATCGCAGTTAAGAACAGTACTTTCTCCGTAAGACAATTTGATATTTCTGCCCCTTAGCTCCGAGATAGTCCCGGCAACCCTCCCTGAAAGAAATGCTTTTTCATTCATTCCTTTAACAGCCGGTACAAAGTATTCAAGGTCAGATGTAGAAACAACTGATTCATCAAGAATAATATCAAGCTTTATTTCTTCAATAAACCTGCTGAATGAAGCTGTTGAATCTCCGTAGAGCCTTACATGATCAAAATTCAGCACACTGCTGTCGCAATTCACGAGAGCCGAATTGAACAGGATATTCTTACCGGACAGAAGTACCTCGCTATTGAACCGGTTCACTCTGAAACCTTCTGATTCCAGGAAAGAAAGATCATAAACTTTAAAAGTGACAGTGTCATTGAAAATTCTGAAATTCTCGAGTGTGCCGTTGATTTCAGAAAGACTTAGATTGTTGAAATCGATTATTGTATTTGTTTTTTCCCCGGGTTTGTTAATCAGTGAAAACCTGGCGTTGCGGAAATCTATCTTGTTTATATCGAGAGTGCTTTTCTTTTTCCCGGTCGTATCTCCCGGAGTTGTTATCCGGCTGAGGAACCATTTAATATTCATTGTTCCTGATGAATCTGTGATGAATGCTGCCAGCGGATCGGTCAGTTCAACATGTCCAAGGGTGAACACCCTGTTGCTGAAATCAATGTTTTTTATGACGGCAGTTACTTTTCCTGAATAAATCAACGTGTCATTATTATAATCCATGATCAGGAATTTGTCCAGACGGAGCCTGTTGAAAAAGCTGTATTCAATTCTTCCAATTGAGATGGCAGATTGTATTTCTCCCGAGAGATAGCTGGTAATTCGGTTGACAAGAATAGTCTGGATCGCCGGCAGCCTTAAAAATGAATATAGTACTGTCGGAAGCAAAATTATGATTCCGGCAGCAATGATGAGATATTTAACTGATTTTTTAATATTTTTGGCCATTAACCCCGCAAAAAATCATTTATCAAAATAACCTAAAATATAAGTAAAAAGCAAAGAACTGATGGCAGTTACCATCCTTGCTATAGAATCATCATGCGACGACACGTCCGCTGCTGTCATAAGAGACGGATATATACTTTCAAATCTTATTGCCGGTCAGGATGTACACCGGTCATACGGCGGTGTTGTCCCTGAACTTGCCTCCAGGGCACATCAGGCAAATATCGTACCAGTTACTGATCAGGCAATCAGGCAGGCCGGCATACTGATCGATGATATTGATGCCGTGGCTTTCACAAGAGGCCCCGGATTGCTGGGTTCATTGCTTGTGGGTACTTCTTTTGCCAAAGGTTTTGCACTTTCACGGAATATCCCGCTCATCGAAGTTAATCATCTTCAGGCTCATATTCTGGCTCATTTCATCATTAATGAGAATGGAAAAAAACCGCTTCCGTCATTCCCCTTCCTGTGCCTTCTTGTTTCGGGAGGTCATACAAGAATAATACTCCTAAAAAATCACCTTGAAATGGAAACACTGGGAAATACAACAGACGATGCAGCAGGTGAAGCCTTTGACAAATGCGGAAAACTGATGGGATTCCCTTATCCTGCAGGACCTGCAATCGACAGCCTTGCCGGTAATGGCAACCCCAATGCTTTCCGTTTTTCAAAACCTTCTGTCGAAGGCCTTGATTTCAGTTTCAGCGGTCTCAAAACAAGTTTCCTGTACTTCCTGAGGGACCGTATAAAGGATAATCCGGATTTTATTGAAAAAAACAAAGCGGATCTGTGTGCTTCACTTCAGGATACGATTGTAACTATACTTATAGAAAAACTTGTGAAAGCTTCTCTTGAAACAGGTGTCCGCGAGATAGGAATTTCCGGCGGAGTGTCAGCAAATTCGGGTCTCAGGGCCGCTGTGAAAAGAGAAGCGGCGAAGCGTAACTGGAATCTGTTCATTCCGGATATGAACCTGACAACCGATAACGCGGCTATGATAGGAATTGCCGGTTATTATAAATATCTTAGGGGAGAATTTTCAGGGCAGGATATTACACCTCTGGCGAGATACTGACCAGGATTTTGATTATGTTTTTGAAAGATAAACTTTAATTAATTAAATTTCGGCACAAAATATTTGGATGAAGGAATTAAGGATTTCACCGACAAAAAACTCACCTGAAATCGTTTTGAGCCCTGATGGAATGCTTAAGATCAGGGGACGCTCAATACACGAGAATGTTGCCGATTTCTTTGCTCCTGTGGAAAAATGGATATCCGAATATATCGAAACCCCTGCCGATTTTACGCTGGTCGAAATAAATCTTGAGTATTTCAACAGTGCCAGCGCCAAAGTATTCATTCATCTGCTGGAAATGCTGAAACACGTATCCTTTAAAAACGGTAAATTCAAATTTAACTGGTACTACGAAGAGGGTGATGAAGATATCCTTGAACGGGGAGAATATTTTTCCTCTGTTCTCGACGTTCCCTTTAACTTTATAAAGATCGGCTGATCCTTTTCTTAAAATAGAGGAATACAGGTACTCCCAGCAGCAGGAATATCAATCCGACCGCCATGTGTAAAGGTTTATGGATTGTAATATTAATTATAAACCATATTGTAATACCTATAAATATTGCCGGGGTTACCGGGTAACCGAATGTCCTGTAAGGTCTCTCCCTGTCCCTGAGTCTTTTTCTGAAAATATAAATACCTGAAGCTGCCAGCGCGTAAAATATCCATTCTACGGAAACTGTATAGGTTATCAGGTTTTCAACTGTCCCCCAGAAGAGGAGAAGAAGTACAGCCCATACCGATTGAAGGATTATCGCGTTGACCGGAGTCTTGAATTTAGGATGGACAACGGCGATGCTTTTGAAGAAAAGCCCGTCGGATGCCATGGCATAATAGATCCTTGGTGCCGATAACGTGTAAATTCCTATTGTTCCTACTGTGCTGATAGTGATTATTCCGGCAACCAGCAGTCCGCCTGAAGGCAGGACAGTACTGACTGCTTCTGCTGCAACCTTCTGTGAATCAACAATCTTATCGACAGGCAGAAGCAGCATATAAGCTGCGTTTACAAGCAGATAGATAACTGTAACGACAAAGGCTCCGGTGATCATCGCCACAGGTACATTCCTTGCAGGGTTATTAGTTTCCCCCGCGAGGAAGGATGCATGCTGCCATCCTCCGTAGGAAAAAAGAACACCTGTCAGTGCCACCCCGAAACCCGAGATAGTGGCGCCTGATGCCGACGACAATGAGAGCCTGCTGAAAGAAAAATCAGTGTTTCCATATATAAATCCGACTGAAATTATGATAAGAATGCCTGCAATTTTCAGTCCTGTGAAAATATTTGAGAATACCTCGCCGAATTTCGCCCTGAAAACATTTAATGTTGTGAGAATGACTATGGCTGTGATGCTCGTTATTATTTTCCACGCTTCGCTCATGGGGATGAAGTAGCTCAGATAATGGGAGAATGCAAGTGCCAGGACAGCTATGGATCCTGATGTTATAATTATAAGGTATGCCCAGCCATAGAGGAAACCAAGCCATCCTCCGTATGCTTCTTTCAGAAAGACATATATACCACCTGCATGCGGGAACAATGCACCCAGTTCTCCGAATGTAAGGGCTCCTGTAAGCGCAATAAGTCCGCCAAGCGCCCAGACAAGTAAGATGAGTACCGGCGAAGGAATCAATCCTGCAATTCCTGACGGGGTTACAAAGATCCCTGAGCCTATGCAGGAACCGATAGCCACCATTATAAGCCCGTACAGGGTGAGCTCTTTAGCTAATCTGGTCATAGATACTTTATTGGGGATAATTCTGTTGCGGTCAGTATGCCAGGATCTGGCCTTTTTCTCTTCCGGATCCTTTGATCCATATCTTATTGTGCCAAACTTCGACAAGTGCAAAACTGTTACTCGACTCTGTTTCCACCATTCCCTTGATGGTCACGAAATGGATCATATTGAAATTCCCGTAATTTCCCGCGTGATTGTGCCCGTTAAACCATGCAATTACGTTATGGTATTTCTCAAGGATTGCATTTACTTCTCTGTAGTTCAATAGATTATGAATATTCTCCGGGTATACCGGGAAATGACACATAATGAGTACTTTTTCATTTTTCCCGGTTGCTTCGCTGAGTTGCCTGTCGAGCCATGCCAGCTGTTCAGTGCTCGCACCTCCGTTCCAGTCAATGGCATTGACACTGCCCTCATTCTGCAATGCGGAAATATAATTCTGTGCCAACCTTATGGCAGATCTGTTTGCTGAAGAATAAGTGCTGAGCTCATTTCCGTTAAGAAAAATGAACCGGAAATTCTTGTGCACAAATGAGTAGTAGCCTTCCTTTGAAGGAAAGGGAACAGGAATACGCCTTTTTAACCTGTTCTCGACTGAATAATCATGATTGCCGGTGCAATGATAGAATTTAAGCTCTGAAGAATCAATTATATTCATGACCGGTTTGAATGATCCGAAGTCGCGGTCGATCAGATCCCCGAGATTTACTATAAAGTCGGCCGAGTCATTTTTCAATGAGTTCAGGGCATATCTGAGTTTTGTAAGTGAATTTCTGTAAAAGCGAGTGCCTTCCGGTTCGTAATTGCAGTATTGGACATCAGCGATAATTCCAAATGAGAAGAACGGCTTCTGGGTCTGTCCGGAGCCGGATTTTGACGATTCGGGCATTTCCGCGAAAATTAATGAAGCAAGAATACAGGTAATCAGGGTTTTCATCCTGGTTATTTTTTGCTGATAAAGGTAGGTAAAATTTATTTCAATCAGCCAGCAGATTGGGTACCCTGCCCATAAACCGTTTTTTTCTTCCTGTGTTTTGCTGAAGTTTCTATGAATACTTTAAGAAATACAACAGATAAAATGAGGAAAACAAGTCCCAGGAATATAAGCAATATCAGGGTAAACAGTGGATTGAAACCCGGGATCGGATCGTGAATTCTTATTATGTAACCGGCAATGGTCATGATAATCATAACGATCGAAAATAATAACCCGAGAATAATGGTAGTCGCATCAAATATCCTGGTTGTCTGGTAAAACTTTGTTCTTTTAAAGTTTATATAAGAGGCTCTGGCATAAGCATTTGCTCTTCTTCTTGACCGGCTCATCCTGTATTTCCTCCAGTATTCCATTGCTTCCTGGTAGGATTCATCATCACTTGTAAGTTTTTCAAGATTTGCCACGAGGAATTCATATGCCTCGGTTGCCAGTATGAATTTATCCTTGGCGTCCGGGGAATGATTCAGATCGGGGTGATACATACGTGCTTTCTGCCTGTAAGCTCTTTTTATATCATCAATCGAAGCACCGGCAGGCAATCCAAGAAGCTGGTAATAATCAGATACCGTCATTATTAACGGTGAATCAGTTAATATGGTAAAATTAAGGTTTTATTTGACTATACCTGTAAATCCCATGAATGCAAGTGCAAGGATGCCTGCAATAATCAGCGAGATGGGCACCCCCTTCATTCCTTTGGGCACATCTGCCAGCTCCAGTTGTTCCCTTATTCCTGCAAGTATTACCAGTGCCAGCCCGAACCCGATTGCAGTGGATGCACTGAAAACGACACCTTCAAGAAGATTATAATCTTTTTTAATCACGAGGATTGCTACCCCGAGTACGGCACAGTTTGTTGTAATCAGAGGAAGGAAAATGCCGAGGGCCTGGTAAAGCGGCTGGCTGATTTTTTTCAGTATTATCTCAACCATCTGAACCAGGGCAGCGATAACAAGTATAAATGTAATCGTCTGCATGAAAGCTATTCCAAGCTTATTGAGAATATATATCTGGATAAGGTAAGTCACGATGGTAGCCAGAACCATTACAAATGTTACGGCGCCGGCCATTCCCAGGGCAGTATTGACCTTATTTGATACTCCGAGAAAAGGGCATACACCAAGGAACTGCGCCAGGACCACGTTATTTATAAAGACCGCGGATATTATAATGAGTATATATTCCATTTTATTTTACTTTGACGTTCTTTTGATCCTGTTGACAAGCGCGATCATATAACCGAGGGCCAGAAAGGCTCCCGGAGCAAGGATGAAGACAAGGACTCCGTCGCCACTTATAAACTTATAACCGAAAATAGTTCCGCTGCCGACAATTTCGCGGAAAGCTCCCAGAATCCCCAGGGCAAGGGTGAATCCAATCCCCATGCCGGCTCCGTCAATCAATGAGGTAAGCACATTATTCTTGCTGGCAAATGCTTCAGCACGTCCCAGGACAATACAGTTGACTACAATGAGAGGAATGAATATTCCGAGGGTCTCGTAGAGCGCCGGTACATACGCCTGCATCACAAGATCAACGATTGTTACAAATGATGCTATAACCACGATAAAGGCAGGTATTCTGACTTTATCAGGAATGACTTTTGACAGCAGGGAAATTACGACATTTGATCCGATCAGGACAAATGTTGTCGCTATTCCCATGCCCATACCGTTAAGCGAAGAAGATGTCGTCGCAAGGGTAGGGCAGGTGCCCAGTACCAGGACAAGGATCGGATTTTCTTTTAAAAGTCCCTTTGTAAAGTTCTCAAGCTGATTCATTTCTGACCTCCTTTCTGAAGGGTATTATAAGCACGCCCGATTGCATCACAAAATGCCCTGGAACTTATTGTTGCTGCGGTGATTGCATCAACCGAACCTCCGTCTTTCCTTACCTTGAGTGGAAATTCAGCGGGATTTTTGCCGTTGAACTGATCTTTAAAGCCCGGTTCGGTCATTTTTGTACCGAGCCCCGGAGTTTCTTTCTGATTCAGGACAGTTATATTTATTATTGTACCGTCAGGTTTAAACCCGGCCATCAGTGTAATTTTTCCGCTGAAGCCTTTATTCGTATATGCATTAACAGCATAACCTACTATCTCATCGCCTTTTTTTGCCGGGTAGACTTCAAGGCTGTCACCTTCGCCTGTCGGCAGAAGGAACATCTCTTCGTTCGGATTATTGGTAAATTCCGGAACAACCTGCCTTATCGCTGATATCTTTTTATTTAATACAGAGAGCTCTATTGGTCCCTTTGTAAGTTCGTAAACAAATCCCAGGCAGGCTGAAGCTCCCAGGGATATTAATGTGAGCGACAGCGCCATATTTCTGAATGTTGATTCAGTCTTAGCCATTTTTAACCTCCTCGCCAAATCTTTTCGGTTTTAAATAAGCATTCATAAGCGGAACAAAGGCATTCATTATGAGAATTGCAAATGATACGCCTTCAGGGTAAGCTCCCCAGATTCTTATCACAACCGTAAGTATTCCAATGCCGCATCCATAGATTATCATCGCTTTCGGATTCATTGGCGATGTAACATAGTCAGTAGCCATGAATATTGCCCCAAGAAGAACACCTCCTGCAAGAAGATGGAACAATGGATCGGCATTTTTTTCAGGGTTGATCAGCCACAGAATAGTCGTGAATATTACAAGGCTTCCAGCAACAGATACAGGTATGTGCCATGTAATGATCTTTCTGACAAGCATATATATGAATCCAATCAGCAGGGCAACAGCGGCAACTTCTCCCACTGAACCTCCCATATCTCCAAGGAACATCTGAGCAGGAGTTGGTATCTGGGTAACCAGTTGTGATATAGATTCGCCGTTTTTCAGTCCTTCCTTTATAATCGCAAGGGGTGTCGCACCCGTTACAGCATCAGTATATCCTGTCCCGAAACCTGCCGGAACAGGCCAGGAGGTCATCTGTACCGGGAATGAGATAAGCATGAATACACGTCCTACGAGAGCGGGATTAAACGGATTATTGCCCAATCCGCCGAAAGTCATTTTAGCAATGGCTATCGATACGAAGCTTCCAATGATTATTATGAAAACAGGAAGGTTTGATGGAACATTAAAAGCAAGCAGAAGACCTGTCACAAGCGCAGATCCGTCCGTGATAGAAATCGGTTTTTTAAAAATGAATCTCTGGATCAGGTATTCAAACAGAAGGCAGGAAATAACTGAAGCAGAAGTAACTATAATCGCACTATAGCCAAAGTAGAATATCGATGTAAACAATGCCGGGAGCAGTGCAATGACCACCCCGAACATCAGTTTCCTGGTTGTTTCTTTCCCGTAGGTATGCGGCGAAGGTGATACGTTAATCAGGTTGCTCATTTAACTTATTTATGAAACTTATTGTTTGACCAGGCGTTCGCGTGCCATTTTTATCACGTTGGATTTGCCAAGTCTTATATAATCCAGAAGAGGTCTTCCGGCCGGACATGTAAAACTGCATGAACCACATTCCATACAGTCAGTAATCCTCTCATGTTCAGCTCTTTCAAACAGTCCCTTTTCGGAAAGTGTCATAAGCAGGAAAGGTTCAAGGCCAAGAGGACACGCTGACACACATTTGGCACATCTGATGCATGCCTTTATTTCCGACCTTACCGACTCATCCCGGGGCAGGAGGATAATTCCCGATGTTCCCTTGACAATGGGAACATCAAGACTGCTAAGGGCTTTGCCCATCATCGGACCCCCGGAAATGATCTTGCCGGTATCTTCCGGCAGACCTCCGGCAGCTTCAATAAGTCTGATTACGGGAGTTCCTGTCCTGACCAGGAAATTGCCCGGATTGCTGAGAGATTTTCCTGTAATTGTAACAACCCTTTCAATCAGCGGCTTGTTCTTCTGAACAGCCTCGTATACCGCAAATGCCGTACCTACATTATGCACAACGCAATTGACATCGAGAGGGAGCTTTCCGGACGGCACTTCCCTGTTTATAAGCGCTTTTATTAGTTGTTTTTCTGCACCCTGCGGATATTTGACCTTTAATTCATGCACCGAGATCCCGTTGAATGCACCGGCAAGTTTGGCAAGATGTCCGGCAGCATCCTTCTTGTTGTTTTCAATACCTATCATGGCACGGTTAACCTTAAGTGCTTTCATGATAATTGACACACCGATAAGAACCTCTTCGCCACGCTCCAGCATAAGACGGTGGTCTGAGGTAAGATATGGTTCACATTCAACTCCATTGATTATCAGCACATCACATTTCTTGCCTGCAGGAACGGTGAGTTTTACATGCGACGGGAATGTTGCTCCTCCAAGCCCTACTATACCCGATTCAAGGCATCTTTTTATGATCTCTTCTGAGGTCAGTTTTATATCAGTTACTATTTCATCACTTCTGTCAATGGTCTCCATCCATTCGTCACCTTCAGTATCAATGAATACGGCAGTCTGCTTATAACCAGTCGTATCAATCACAGAATCAATCCTGTTTATCTTTCCTGATACTGATGAATGGATATTTGATGAAACAAATCCCCTGCTTTCGGCTATTTTCTGACCGGTTTTTACCTTATCACCTTTATTTACAATGACAGCCGCCGGAGTTCCAATATGCTGTGACAACGGTATCGCCACGGAAGAAGGAACAGGAAGAACCTGAACAGGGCTTACGGCTGTAATTTTATTTTCCTGCGGGTGAACCCCGCCTACTGGAAATGTTCTCAACACTTCGGTCTGGTTTTATTATTAAATATCTGGAGTTGTTTTTACAGTCTCACCGGTTACTTCAGCTTTAGGCTTTCGTGGTGGGAAATTAAGTTCAATTATTGAACCTGTCGGACATTCAACCACACATTTCCTGCAAAATGTACATTTGGTTGCATCAATATACGCCAGGTTATTTTCAATTGTAATTGCACCGAATTCACATACCTTGAAGCACTTGCTGCAGGCAATACAGGCAACCTTGCAGGCTCTTCTGGCCGGTCCTCCCTTATCGCAGTTGGAACAGGCCACATACAGCTTGCGGTCTTTCTTTGCTTTTTTCCTGAGTTCAATGATGTTCCTGGGACAGGCTCTTACGCATGCACCGCAGGCGACGCATTTATTATCAATAATAACAGGCAAACCAGTAACAGGATCCATATACATTGCATCAAAAAGGCACGCCCGGACACAGTCACCCAAACCCAGACAGCCATAGGAACAGTCTGTCTCACCGCCATACAGACTGTGAGCGATCCTGCAGTCATACGCCCCGTCATATTTTGATGTGCGAGGGCGGTATTCAGGAGTCCCGTTACAAAGAAGCACAGCAACAAGAGGTTCAACAACAGGCGCTTCCCTGCCCAGTATCTTTGCTGCCTGTCCCATAACTTCAGCTCCGCCGACAGGACAGTTCAGTCCTTCGAAAGTTTCTGCACGGACCAGAGCTTCAGCGAAATTCCGGCATCCGGCAAATCCGCAGCCTCCGCAGTTCGCTGCCGGCAGGACATTCTGGACCTCGTCTATCCTCGGATCTTCGAATACCCTGAATTTCCGGGCAACAAAATAGAGTATAACTGCCGAAAGGAAGGCAAGAAGGCTGAGACTTATTATTGTTATTAAAACTGTTGAACTCATTAAACAGGCTGTATCGTAAAAGTAAATCTCTTGCTTATCTTATTCCTCAATAAGAACAGGATCAGGTAATATGGTACCAGGATTCCCAGGGATCCTGCACCTGCAGCAAATTCAGGAATGTTCATGGAGGAGAGGACAATAAGCATTATCACAACAAGGAAAAGAGGTGCTATATATCCGATAAACAGTGCAGAATATCCCATTGTCTTCTTCATCAGTACCTTTACCTTATCGCCTCGCTCCACACGGTAATTCCCGTTAACCTCAATGATTTTTTCTTCAGCCTGGGACAGGGTGCAGGAATTCGCGGCATGGCATCCGGAACATGCTGAGGCAGAAGATATTAATATTGTAACTGATTCATTGTCAGATTTCTGCACAACACCGTCGTGTTCTATTGTCTCGTTTCGGGCCATTGATATACCCCTGCGATTTTAAAACCGCAAATTTACAATTAACAAGGAAAGAGAACCTGTTTTTTATCACATTTCTGAAAAGATAATACAATTTACTGTGATATTATTATCGGGATTGATTAATAATAAAACGGAGAACGTAGTGAGGAATCCTTATCAACTTGTCATATTTTATAATTTGTTCATTTATCATTCCCAACACTCATTTATTTTCAAAATAAACAAACCGGGTCAGCTGATATTGCTCCATGAAAACTTTTTGCTGAACAGCCTTTTCAGTTCTGAACTGAGTATA
>Ga0172362_10002314_pt1 | contig 16582 bp, 12 predicted proteins | sample LakKivs1_kivu2a2_FD_114534 | JGI IMG/M metagenome (GOLD analysis project Ga0172362, IMG submission 114534) | Sediment microbial communities from Lake Kivu, Rwanda - Sediment s1_kivu2a2 | ecosystem: Environmental > Aquatic > Freshwater > Lake > Sediment | place: Rwanda: Western Province, Lake...
CTGGAGTTTACCCATGCAGATATAAGCAAGAAGGCCTCCTTGGTTGCCGATTTCTTGTGTGAGGCACAAGCGCAACCGAGGAGGCCGTTTTATGGACAGGCGTAGTCTTCAGAGACAAGTATCGATCACTCAACGCGGTTTCTTGAGGGAGTTTCTTGACGATTTGGACGCCCCGAGGGCCAGGCTGGTCAGGGATGTCTTCAATGGGATGCGTTGTTCGGGGTCGCTGCTGCTTACAGAGATATCCAGGAAACTCCAGGAGCCCATAGCCCTGCTCTACAGGGTAAAGCGTCTCAGCCGGGGCCTTGCCGGCCCCCGTTTTGACGTTGCCTGTGACAGGATCGCCTGGAGGTTAGTCGGCCGCGCCTGTGCCGGGATTTCCCGCAACGCGATTGTTGCAGTGGATATCAGCGACCTGGCCAAACCCTATGCCAGGCGCATGGAAGGACTCTGCCGCGTGTGGGACGGTTCGAGCAAAGCCACTTCAATGGGCTACTGGCTCTACGAAGCCTACCATGTGGACGCGCAATCTCAGCCGCACATCCTGCAGTGGAGGCCCTATTCCACCAGGACGGTGGATTTTTTGAGCGAGAACAGCGAGTTTCTGGTCGGACTTTACGATCTGATGGAGACTCTGGGCGGGCGGGGTGTACTGGTTATGGACAGGGGCACAGACAGGCGGGAGATAATGAAGGAACTTTTGGAGTACGACCAGCAGTGGATCATAAGGCAGGTGGGCAACCGCGACCTTGTGGACCAATGGGGACAGGTCAAGCTGGCAGAAGAATGGGCCCGCGGGATGGTTTGCGGGGCCAGGGGGCCGGTGGGGATGATGGCGTGGTTGCCGGGGCTTCCGGAGCAACTGTGGTTTGTGGCTGCGGCGAGTTGGGATGATGACGCCAAGCCGTTGATGCTTTTGTGCCGCTTAAGGGGCTTTAAGGACATGGCCTCCAGGGCGGTGGGGATGTATCGCAAGCGCTGGCGTGCAGAGGACGCGATGCGGGCGGCCAAGCAGGGGCTCAAGTTGGAAGGGTTCTTGGTGAGGAGCATGTTTGGCATAAGGGGTTTGATAACGATAGCGTCGCTGGTGGTGGCGTTTGCGTGCGAGTTGGTTGCGGGGCGGCCAGGTTTGTGTCGGGAGTTTCTCGCGATGCCGCAGAGGCTGCCGAAGGCAGTGAAGGTGCTGCTACTACCGGTGATAACGGCAATCATGAGGCTTGGCGGACCTGCTCCGTGACCAAGGACGCCTTGGAGGAAAGATTGAACAAGTAAAAGACTGTTGCGCGTCGACGCAAGTGGGGCGTAGTCTGCCTTGACAACACGGCAAACGCGGTCCTGACCCCTCCAGGACACCCTCCAACGGCTCCAGCCAGGACCGCAAACCCAGAGAGAACAACTCTCCCCCTCAGACTCCGCGCCCACGCACTTCCGCGTGGGTAAACTCCAGTATTGTTTCTAGTCTTTTCTGCGTTTGACTATCTTGGCGCATGCAGATTCGTTGTGCGGAGAATTCTCTTCCGGTTCCTACAGAAAGGGGGGCTAAGATAGGCGTTTAGGAAACCAACATTGGATGTGGTTCGTATGACCGGCGTAGGTTGTTGTCGTTCTTCGGAAGAATAGGCTACTTCAGATCGAGGAGGTGCGAAATGAAGGATTGGAGCCTCAGGGTGGCGTTTCTTGTCTTTGCGGCGAGCCTTCTCGTAACAGCCGCGGTTCGTGTTGAGGCAGTTACGTACATCCCCGGCCCTCCCATAACGGGCAAGATTCACCTCGAGGACGGAGAAAAGTGGGCTCATATGAACGACGAGTCGGAGTGGTGCAGTATTGAACTGTACGATACCTCTGACAAGGACTGCGAACTCCCCAGCTGGACTGTCGTCGAAGACTTCTACTGGGAGGCCGATTTCGACGGCGGCGAGAAGGGGTATTGCGAGCCTGCCACGGACGCAAGCCATACGCACTGGTTCGCGACCGGCACGGGCACCTCGGTGGTTACTGCGACGCTCAAGGATTACCCGACCATCCCCTCGCCGAACGCGAACGACCCAGATGTGGTCATTACGCTGGGTCAGAACCCCGTCAACGGAGACTTCTGCGCAGGCTTCAAGGTGAAACTCGAGCTCAATGTGAATGGAGACTTTGCCTTACAAAACATAGTCTGCGAGGAAGGTCAAACGTGGTCGGGTTGGCAACACGGTTTCTGGTCGAACTGGGTGAGCGTGGTTGGTACGAGCAACACAATCACCGCGGACAGCACGCAGAAGGGCATAACAATAACCGCCACGTTCAAAACCATCCCATCCGATGCGGAACCAAGGAAAAACATAAAAGCGAAACTAAGATACAAACCAGCCGCTTCTTGGGAGTACCAATTCTGCGATGACGACATCGACGACGGGGATGGCTACTTCGGAGTTTCACTGGCGTTTATTCTTGGCATAAGCTACACCTGGGACCTTCGGGACTACGACGAGGGGGCCTATGCCGGCGTTTGGACCTATGAGGCGGATGGTGTCGGTTCGAGCAGGCAGCCTGGGACGCCCGACTTCGCCGACTGCACCAGTAACTATGCGGAGTCAAGCCTTCCATACTCTGGCTCCAATTCGCGTACCGGGAGTCAAATGGAAGAGAGCACGGGGGCAGGCTACGCCAGCAGACCCAAGAACGGACAGTGTGTGTCCACGTATGCAATCAGCGTCGGCGTTTCAGCCGTCGGAAACGATGAGGATAACTGGTCCAAAGGACGAATCAAGTTTGACGATTCTTGGTTCTATATAGACGAGGTCAAGTATTAGGCCAAAGGCTGTCAGTGTTGAGTGTCATTTTGGCGGCCCGCCGCCGCAAGCGGCGATGCTTTCGCCTGTGAAGTCCTGACATGGAGGGGCCGCCCGCACCGAGAGATCGGCGCACGGCCCCTCTTTGTCCTTGAAAGCCGGCGGCTGTCGCCGTTAGAATCCCGAAATCAGGTATTGGAGCGCATTGACATGGGCAACAGGTGGAATCCCATAGTGCTCGCGTTGGTGCTTTGCGTACTTTGTGCGCAGGCTCCTGCGGCTGAAGAAAACCACGGCGAGCCGCTGCAGAACTTCCAGCAAAAGGTCCTTCCCGCGTTCACCAGGCTGGCCGATGTTGCGACACCTTATGCCGAAGCCATGTCGGGCCTCACGAACAAGGACGAGCGCGCCGCGATATACACGGAATTCGATGAGGCCGACACCGACTTTGCCGTCGCGGTCGAAGCCAACTGGCCGTACGCTCTGCCCGAGGGATCCGGCCCCGCCGACGTCGCCGCAGCGCAGAGGGCCCTTGAGGAGGCGCAGAAGTTCGAAGCCCAGGAGTATCACACCGGGCGCGCCAAGAGGGAGGAGGCAGTAGCGAGGTACCTGTCGGTGGCAGAGGCCTTCCCTCACACCGAGTACGGCGATCTTGCGCTCTTTGCCACCGGCTACCTGTACCTCAGTCGTGCCTCTGGCCGGGACGCGCGCGACCTTGACGCCGCTCGAATCTGCTTCGAGAGGGCCGCGAAACGAGACGGCCCCCCATCGGGATGGTCGCTCGGTGCGGCAAACAACCTGGCGGGCATGTACCCCGCTGCAAAGGCCAGGATGGAGGGACGCAGCCAGTTCTACCTTGACCTCGAAGGCATGAAAAACCGCGACTGGCTCGCCGAGCACCTGCTGACCCCGCGTGAGGACGACTCGCCCCAGGCATTCGGTGAACGCGTCAGCGGCGTGCTTGTCAAGATCAGGGCGTGCCAGATTACAAACGCCTATAACATGGTCGCGGACGCCGTCCATACCGAGAGCCCCCTTGCCAGTCTTGCCTGGCTTATGGAGAGGCACAAAGGCGACCCTCTGGTCGAGCCCGAGATCAGGACCGCTATCAAGCGTTGTGTTGGAACGCCGGATGACAGACTCGACGGGCTCTTGGACTCGGTTGCCCTCGACGAAGAGGCGGCTCCCCGGGACGTCGCGCCTCAATCGACGGGTCCGGGCGGCGCGGCGCCGACGTCCCGGGGAGCAACTGGTGTGATATCGGCATATGGGAAGCGCTACTGGCCTGTCGCTGTCGTCGTCGCGCTGGCTCTGTTTGTGGTCGCCGTCTTGGTATACCGTGCCCGGCTGCCGAAGCGCGGTTGAGTGTGTGCGGTTCTTGCCGGGGTAATATCGTTTCTGACCGATCCCGGGCGTTCCCGTCTCCGAGCAGGCGACTTTCGTGGTCTTGTGCCTATCAAAAGGGCCTCTTGCTGCGAGCCGGAAAAGCCTTCGTGTCAGCCGCGGCCTCACCGCGGGAGACAATCTGCGTCTCGCTCTGCTTGCCCCGCCTCGCCGTCCATGCGCCCCTGGCCCGGTTCCTGCCTTTCTCCGCGAGCGTGATGCCCTTCGGGCCAAATGACCTTTCCCCTTGACACGCGCCCCGCCGCCGCGAACCTGTTACTACAGGACCGTATCGTATATCCGCTGCCTGAAAGGACCCCCTCGCATGGCCGACAGACTCCGTTGGGGCATCATCGGTACCGGCGGCATCGCAAACGCTTTCGCACAAGCCCTTGCCCACTCGAAAACCGGCGCCCTCGTCGCCGTCGGCTCAAGGACGAAAAACTCCGCCGATTCCTTCGCTGACAAGTACGGCGTCCCCCGCCGTCATGCCGGTTACGACGCGCTTCTGGCCGACAAGGATGTCGACGCCGTCTACGTCTCGACGCCCCACCCCATGCACGCCGAGTGGGCGATAAAAGCCGCCGAGGCCAAAAAACACGTCCTCTGCGAAAAGCCCCTCGCGATAAACCACGCGGAAGCCATGGCCGTCGTCGAAGCCGCCCATGAAAACGGCGTCTTCCTCATGGAAGCCTTCATGTACCGCTGCCACCCCCAGACCGCCAGGCTCGTTGACCTCATCCGCGAGAAGGCCATCGGCGACGTCCGCGTCATACAGGCGACGTTCGGTTTCCACGCCGGTTATGACGAGGCATCGCGCCTGCTCGACGCCGCCCTCGGCGGCGGCGGGATACTTGACGTCGGCTGCTACTGCGCATCGATGGCAAGGCTCATCGCAGGCGTCGCGCTGGGCAAAGCCTTCGCCGAGCCCACCGAAGTCAAAGGCGTGGGTCGCCTCGGCAAGACCGGCGTCGACGAATGGGCCGCGGCCGTCCTCAAGTTCCCAGGCGACATCGTTGCCCAACTTGCCGCCGGCGTCCAGGTTAACCAGGAAAATGTCGTCCGCATCTACGGTTCCGAGGGCCACGTCGTCGTCCCGAACCCCTGGATCCCGAGCCGCGAGGGCGGCCCCTCGACGATCGTCCTCCACAAGAAAGGGGCAAAGACCCCCGAGGACGTAACCGTCGACACGAAGGACTGGCTCTACGCAATCGAGGCCGATACCGTCGCCGCCAATATCCCCGGCCGCCAGGCCCCTTCACCCGCTATGACCTGGGACGACACCCTCGGCAACATGAAAACCCTCGACCGCTGGCGCGAATCCATCGGCCTCGTCTACCCGTGTGAAAAGCTCGAGGCCCTCGCCCTCACCGTCGCAAAGCGCCCGCTCACCGTCCGCCCGCGCCACAACATGAAGTACGGCGAAATCCCCGCCGTCGGCAAGAAAATCTCGCGCCTCTTCATGGGCGTCGACAACCAGACCACCATCGCCCACGCGACCGTGATGTTCGATGATTTTCTCGAGCGCGGCGGCAACGCCTTCGACACCGCCCACGTCTATGGCGGCGGCCGAAGCGAACGCCTCCTCGGCCAGTGGATGAAAAACCGCCGCATCAGAAAGGACATCGTCCTCCTCGACAAGGGCGCCCACACCCCCTGGTGCAACCCCTCCGACCTCTCAAGGCAACTCTTCGAGAGCCTCGACCGCCTCCAGACCGAGTACCTCGACATCTACCTTATGCACCGCGACAACCCCGACGTCCCCGTCGGCGAGTTCATCGACGTGTTAAACGAGCACAAACGTGCGGGTCGCATCCGCGCCTTCGGCGGCTCCAACTGGTGCATGGAACGCGTCGACGCCGCAAACGCCTACGCGAAAAAACACCGCCTCGAGGGCTTCTCGTGCATATCGAATAACTTCTCTCTTGCCCGCATGATAAAGCCCGTCTGGGAGGGTTGCATCGCCGCGACCGACGAGAAGTTCAAAGCGTGGTTAAAGAAAACTCAGATGCCCATCATCAGCTGGTCGAGCCAGGCCCGCGGTTTTTTCACCGACCGCGCGCACCCGGACGACCTCTCGGACTCCGAACTCGTCAATTCCTGGTACAGTACGGACAACTTCAAGCGCCAGGCCCGCGCCAGGGAACTCGCCGCGAAAAGGCGAGTCCTCCCCATAAATATCGCCCTCGCCTACGTCCTCTCGCAGCCCTTCCCGGCCTTCGCCATCATCGGCCCGCGAACGCTCGCCGAAACGCGCACGTCGCGGCCCTCGCTCGATATCGACCTCGCCCCCGACGAACTCGCCTGGCTCAACCTCGAAAAATGAACCGGGTTTACGTGGAGTTCAGTCGCCGTACTCCTTCTCGTCTTCCCGTTCCGGCAGGAAGACGAAAAACCCTCCGACCTTGACGGCTTCAGGATACTTCTCAATGACCTTCTCCGCGAAACCTTCGCAGAAGTGGGCCTTCCCGTAAACGCTTCGGCCATCTTCCGTTCGCGGGTCATACTGCAGCACGACTCCCGCAAAGTCACGGTTGTCCAACTTCCTGAGAAACTCGAGCCTGACGGATGGGTCCCCCAGGCACAGAACCCTGAACATGAACGGGTCCATCATGTATGCTCGCTCACCCCTGAAAAACGGGACAAGCGCGTTCTCAGAGAGTACGGGTTTCCCCGTGCCGTCTATAATGTGCACTACCTGCAAGAGTTCTGCGTGCTTGGGCGTACTGTCGGTCCGTGCGAGCCTTGCCATCGAAAACACTGACCCCATAGCGGCAAGCACCGAAAGTAACGCAATGGCGAAAAGCCCCTGCAATCTGCTCCTTGCGATCTGCCCCGCTACAAGAGCCAACGCGATTACATTCAGGTCCAGCAGATGGTTAAATGATACACCGGGCGAGCCGAACACTGTTGCCGTTACTGCGCCGGTCGCCAGAAAAGTAAGTGGTACGACCCCCGTGAAGTCCTCGCGCTTCAAACTGAACACCGCTGCGACCGCCGTAACCCACATCATCAAAGCGAAAAGGTCCTGATCCCGCCCCTGCCGTAAAAGCTGTAATAGGCCATGAATAAATCCCCTTGCATCGCCCCCCCCTGTCGCACATGCAAGCATGCAATCAAGCCATCGACCTTCGCTCGCAACGTAAATCAGTGCAAGCAAGAACACCACCTCGATACCGGTTGCCGCCATGAGCCCAAATGCCTGTCGCTTTCTGCCCTGCAAAAGGAGTGCTGCAAATGCGCCTGCGAACCCGAAGAGCGTCATGAGCTTGGCGACGAAAGCAAGCGCAAAGAAAGCTGCAGCGTAAAGAACCTTGATGCTCGAGTCCCCCTCTTTTCGCGATGGCAGGCAGAAAACAAGTCCCCATACGTTCATTGCGGCGGGCAGAATGTCCCCGCGAATTGTCGTTACGGCAAACTGTCCCGAAAGTGTGCCCAACCAGAAGACGGAACATGCGCCCGCGAAGAAGTGTCCCGCGCCAAGCCTGCGCAGCAACGCGTACATGCCAGCCGTGAGCCCGATCGCCGACGCGAGCGAAATCAGATAACCGGCAGTTATCACCCCCACCCCCAGCCGCATCATCGCCGCGTGAAGTACAAAGTGCAGCGGCATCATCCGGGTGCCGCCGTAGCCTTGCGCTGAAACAAGGGGTCGGTAAAAGACGCCATCCGATAGATCTTGAGCCTGAGTTACCCATACGCCGGAAACGTGGTTCAACCCGGCGTCTCTTGGCAGCACGACCGAAAGCCGCCACACGGTTACAAGCATCACGATGGCTGCGGCCAATGCCGGAAACCACTGTTCCCGCCGGTCGGTCTCCCGTGGTAGAGTGCCCCCGCCTCTCGCTTCGTGCGGCGTTACTGCAGAACCTTGCGACACTCCAATAGCACCCCTCATAATAGTGCACGCAGGTCCATCCGCGGCGCGCTTCCTAAGTGCAGCACACGCGCGACGGCTTCCCGCACCGGCCTAAATCCCGCGTCCGGACTTTATCCGTACGCGCCCAACTCCTTCGCCAGCCTCACGAACTCCCTAAACTCCTCCAAACTCACCGTCTCCGGCACGCTGTGGTCGCTCGAAATAATGTATCCGCCGTCCTTCTTCATCGCGGGGATGACCTTCCGCATCTCTGCCCACATCTTCTCCGGTTCCCAGAAGAGCACGGCGTTTAGCCCCCCGTGAAAGCCGAGTCTGTCGCCGTATTGCTTTTTCAAGGCCACCGGATCCAGCCCCGACTTCACCTCGATAGGGTTCAACATCTCGACGCCGATCTCGATGAGGTCCGGGATGAATTTCGAAATGTTCCCGCACGAATGGAGCCGCACGTTGAGGCCCCTCGCGTGCGCCCAATCGCACGCCCGCTTGTGCGCCCCCTTCAAGAGGTCCCTGTACATGGACAAAGAGAAAAACTGCGTCCCCTTGTACCCCATGTCGTCCCACCACATCATCTCGTCGAAGTGGTACCCTTCCTCCCATACCATGTCGTAAAGCGCAATGTTCATATCGAGGCATGTGTCCCACACGTCCTTTATCCACTCCGGCTCGCTGGCCATCATCACAAGCGTCTGCTCCGTCCCCACTATCCGCGCGTGCGTTACGTCAAAGCCGAACCAGAATCCCCCCGATATCCACGCGCCGCTGTCCCGCCACGCCTTCCAGTTCTTCTTGAGGTTCCCCCAATCCACGCGGTCGCGCGACGGCTTCATCCGCTTTTTCGTCTTCGCCCACGAATCGGCGTCCTTCACCGTGAAATCGATGTCCTGCGGCACCCCGCCCTTGTGCTTCCAATCCTTTATCGTCGCCCCCCATGCCGTCGTCTTCACGACATACTCGCCGGTTTCCTCGACTACTTTCTCGGGGTATCGCGGGCTCGTGTCCGCGCCTATCCCAACGAACCTGTCCAACCCGAAAAACTCCTCGTAGGAAGCCCCCTTCGGCATCCCCTCTTTCTCCCAACGCTCGACCGTCGACGCCCACGGCACGTCCGTCACCGGCACCCTGTCGGCCTCCTTGTGCTCGTACATCCTCTTGACGCGCTCCCTCGTCGTCATCTCCTTCATCTGTTTTGCCCTCGAAATCCCAGGTTGTGCGACGCCAGCCTCTGTCGGAAAGTATAAGCGGTGTCCACCTTCTGGCAATACGGCGTGTGTGTGGCATGTCGGGGACATCCCAGCTAATGCTTCGCAGGGGAGGCACTCACATGTTGCTATAGCCAACTCGGTTGTCTTGTCCGAGGACGTTTATTGCGCGGCTTCGCCCATCGCCGCCGCGGCCACCGTCTCAAAGACTTGGCTCTGGCTTCTCCCGTCGGCGCGCACAAACCTCAAGTCGAAATACCCGTGGCTCCAGTCTTCCGGGTACTCCCCCAACCGATGATGTACGTCGAAAACGGTCACCCTGCTCCGGAAGTCAGGATGCCTGAATTGCAGCACCTTCTCCTGCGGCACGAGCACAAGGACCGAGTTTCTGTCAAATCCGACCACCTGCGCGTCTTCGTCGTTGGAGTTGTCCGCCATGCAGAAAACCGCGTTGGCGCGAACTCCAACAGGAAAGAGAGGAAGCCGGCGCATCGTCCGTGTGGCGTTTTCGTCGTAACGCGTCTCGTCAACCTCCTCGCCGTTCACCGGCGCTCTGAACGCCTCCCTCAGAAGCGGCCACATTCGGCAATTGCCGAGCATCCCCGACAGCAGCGTAATCATGCGGACCGCATACACCGTCCCCGTCAGAGTTCGCCCCTTACCGGGACTCTCGGAAATCCTCCCCAGCGGGTCGTAATCTTCCACCGTAGGCGTCCCTCTTGCCACATCATACTTCTCGAGGATTTCCTTGTGCTGCGACATGAACTTGTTGAAGTACTTGGTCAGGAGCACGTACTGCTCTTCGCCCGACAGTTTCTTGAGTTCTCCGTACAGTTTGGCTAGCCTGCGATTGCTCAAAAGCACCAAGACGTCGTCCCACGGGCCGTACTGCGGAGTCTCCGGGTAGTAACCGGGATAGAAGTAGTCATCGACGTAGTCGGCGTGCCCCAGCGACTCCTCGATGGTCTCTCCCTTTAGTCGCGCGATGATCGTATCGACTCGCGCCTGCGCAATGTAGTCTCCTTCGCTCGCGTCGGGGTCTCCCGGCCGCACTCCGCCGATCTCCGCTTGTTCGTCCGCCGCCCTCAGGATGCTCGGCTCAAACGGCGCAACAAACACCACAAGCGCCAACCCGACCAAGATGCTCGCACATGCTGCCGTGACAATAGTCCTTCTACGCCCCAAGCCAGACATCGTCATTGCCTCCTAATATTCAATCCTGTTCCAAGGAGTCGCAGGGTAACCGCACAATTGGCAAACGCCGCCTCACTTCTTCTCGTACGCAAACTCCCCCAGAAGTCTCGTCAGGTTGTCCTTCTTGTAAACCCCGCTGTCGCGGGATTTCTCGCATATTCTTCTCACCCTCACATTGCCACCTTGCACATAAAGCTCGAAGAGCCTCTTGGAGTGATCGAAATTCTCGCCATATTGCTTGTATTCCAGCACTGCATCCAGATCCGTGCTCGGCTCGTATTCCTCCTCCAGTATCGTGCCCATCCCGTTTGTGTCTATCCACGCGACAACGTACTCTGTCGAGTACGCGTGGCAACTGTAACTCTGATCCACGTCCTGAATCTGCGTGTACCCGGGGAACTGCGTGTCCCAATAGCCGTCCACCATAGCTGCATCAATATCCCCTTGCTGCTTCTCGGACTCGTATGGAAAGCCCGACGTGCAATGATAGTGATGGTAAGGCGTTCCCGCGTCTGTGTAGTGCCCGCACCAACCGGTTTCCCAGTCGGGCACGTCCGGATCGTACTTGTCAAACGTCATTACGTCGTCCCATTTGTTCTCGTTGTTCGCCCGCCAGAAAAGCAACCCTTTCACGTTTCTCTCTACGGGATTCCCGTTTGCCCAGGCTCTACCGGCGAGAGCAAACTCCCAGACACACACGGCGAAAAGGACAGTCAGCAAGACCGGATACCGTCTCATATTCGCGCTCCTCTCAATTCCCCGTTTGTTGTCTGCGGCCTTCCAGGAGAATGTTGTCGTTCGCAGCAGACTTGTCTCTACTCCGGGCACGTTGCCGTTGGGCTGACTATGCCGCCCTCTTCATTTGTACTGTATCCAATGCCCCCCCCCGTCAAGGTTTTCCTGACAAAAAGAAAAAAAGAGACGTAACGGGGTCTCCTCCCGCCCCGCTTGACAAACGCCCCCCCTTTGCAACAATGCCCATGTGGGATTTTCTCTGCGGAGTGTGCCATGAAGCAACGCGCCTTGGCTGTCCTCGCCTGCCTCGCCGTCATCATCGCCGGTTGCACGACCCAGAGTAAGGAAGCGGGCAAGACCGTCATCAGTTACACCCGCTGGGGCGACCCCGCCGAACTCGACTCCACCAAGGAACTCATCGCCCAGTTCATGAAGGAAAACCCCGACATCATCGTCCGCGTCGACGTCGTCAGTTGGCAGGACTACTGGCAGAAAATGGCCACCGCCGTCGTCACCGGCACCGCACAGGACGTCTGGCTCATGTCCGCTTCCTACGTCGAACAGTACGCCGCCGCGGGACATCTCCTCGACCTCATGCCCTTCGTCGACGCCGACCCCACCTTCCACGAAGAGGACTACTTCCCCCACGCCTTCGATAACTTCACCTACGTCGATACCTCCGGCGGCAAGGGAACTGTCGCCGACCTCAGAAACGTCCCCTTCCGCCAGGGCAAACTCTACGCCTTCACCCGCGACTACAACTGCAGCCTCCTCTATTACAACAAGGATCACTTCGACGCCGCCGGCGTACCCTATCCGACCGACGACTGGATCTGGCAGGACCTGGCCGACGCCGCCCGGAAACTCACCATAGATTTCGACAATGACGGCATCATGGACCAGTGGGGTTGCCAGGGCGCAAACTGGAGTACCCTCGCATCCGCCATCGGCGGAGAGGTCATCGATCCTGTCACCCGCAAATCCAATTTCACCCCGCGCCCGGGCAGCTCCCAACTCTACGATGCCATAGTCTTCAACCTGGACCTCCTCTACAAGTACAAGTGCGCCCCTCCCCCCGAGGTCGGCATCGAGGAATACGCCTTCGTCACGGGCAAGGTCTCCATGGTCATCGAGGGTGCCTGGGAAATCCGAAACTACAACCGCTCGAAAAACCTCTGGGATATCTCCCTCGTGCCCCTCCAGTACAAAAACAGCAGGCGTACCACCGGCGGCGGCGGCGTCGCCCACGTTATCTATTCCGGCACGAAAAGCCCCGACGCCGCCTGGCGCCTCGTGCGCTTCCTCTCCGGCGAAATCTCCCAGCGTGCCCTCGGCCGCTCCGGCACCTCCATCCCCGTGTTGAAAAGCGCCGCCTACTCCGACGACTTCCTCGCCGACTTCGACCGGCCCCCCAAATCGAGTTACTCCGTCATCTACAAGAACCTCCTCGGCAGCGAATTTATACCCACTTACTCCCGAGGCTACCTCGAGTACATGAAATACTCGCGTCAGAAAATGCAGGAGGTCTGGCTCGGCGTCACCTCCGCGCTCGACGCCTGCAAATCCATAGACGAGGAAACCGACAAAATCCTGGCGGAGCAGTACGGCACAGAATGATATTCCGTCGCAGAAACCGCGGACCCGACTACTCGCTCGGCGGCTACTTCTTTCTCCTGCCGAACTTCGTCGGCTTCATGCTCTTCGTCCTGCTGCCCGTCCTCGCGTCGCTTGCCTTGAGTTTCTGCAGGTGGCACATATTCAACGACCCCGTGCCCAGGTTCGTGGGCCTGAAGAACTTCGTCACGCTCCTCCACGACAGGGATTTCTGGTTCTACACGTACAATACCACCTTCCTCATGCTCGGCATCCCCGTCGGCATGGCCCTGTCGCTCGCCCTCGCGCTTCTCTTGAACAAGGGCATCCATGCCATCCGGGCCTTCAGGATGATCTACTTCCTCCCCACCGTCTCCTCCGGCGTCGCGCTTCTCGTGCTGTGGCTCGTCATCTACAATCCCCAGTACGGCCTCTTCAATTACGTCCTCTCGAAGGTCGGCATCCAGGGCCCGAGTTGGCTCTCCGGCGGCCTCGAACTCAAGTGGCTCGAAAAACTCGGCATCTCCCCCATGTGCTACTGGTCCAAGATCGCCCTCATGATTATGGGCCTCTGGAACGGCGCCGGCGGCTACAACATGATCCTCTACCTCGCCGGCCTTCAGGGCATTAACCCCGAACTCTACGAGGCCGCAGACGTCGACGGCGCCACCGCCTGGCACAAGTTCCATCACATCACCTGGCCCATGCTCTCCCCCACGACCTTCTTCATCTTCATCATGAGCCTCATCGGCGGCTTCCAGGGAGGCTTCGAGGCCGCGTACGTCATGACCGAGGGCGGCCCCGCAGGCTCCACCACCACCATCAGTTACGAAATATTCAACCAACTCTACGTCAAGTCCCAGGCCGGCTACGCCTCTTCCATAGCCTGGTTTCTCTTTGCGGTCGTCTTCATCCTGACTATGGCTTCATGGCGCTACGGCGGGAGGGTCGTCCACTATGAGTGATTACACCCTCGAAGTCCGCCGCGTCCGCCGCAGGCGCCTGAAGAAATACCTCGGACTCCTCGTGCGATACATCGTCCTCGTCTCAGTCGGCTTCACGATGATACTGCCCTTCGTCTGGATGGTGAGCACGTCGCTCAAGACCAAGGAAAGCGCCGTCGAAATTCCCCCGAAGTGGATCCCGCGGAGATTCGATACCTTCGCCGATATCGACGGACAGAGTAAGCGCGTACGCATCATTAAGACGACCTCCACCGTCGAACGCCTCGATAACGGACACACGCTCGATATCTACACCCAGGCCATACACGCCGAGAAACCCTGGTGGAAATTCTGGGGCGAGCCCTCCTACGCCGCCAATATCAAGAACCCCGACGGCTCCATCGAGAAAAACGTCCGCGTCAAAGTCCTCGATTCGAAAACCATGGTCCGCATCACCCAGGAAGGACCCCGCTACCTCGAGGTCGTCACGCTTCCCGCAAGAGACGTTACCGTCAAGTCCTGGATCAGCCTCGAATGGGACAATTACCCCGTCACCTGGGGTAAACTCCCCTTCGGCCGCGGCTACGTCAATACCACTATCATCGCCGTCTCCATCTCCTTCGGACAACTGCTGACCTGTTCGCTCGCCGCGTTCGCCTTCGCGCGCCTGCGCTTCCCCGGACGCGACCAACTCTTCTTCGGTTACCTCGCCACCATGATGATCCCGGGCGCCGTCACCCTCATTCCCGTCTACATCCTCTTCGTGAAGATGCCCGACCTCCTGAACTACGTCTTCCACACCGCGTGGTTCTCCAACGACCTGTACTTTCTCGGCAAGTATTACGCCGGCCGCGTCGTCGGCGGCAATTCCTACTTCGCCCTCATCGCCCCCGGCCTCTTCAGCGCCTACGGCACCTTCATGCTGCGCCAGTTCTTCATGAATCTCCCCCGCGAACTCGAGGACGCCGCCCGCATCGACGGCTGCGGCAACCTCCGCGTCTACTGGCACGTGACCGTTCCTCTCTCCAAGGTCGCCCTCGCCACGCTCGGCACCTTCGTCTTCATGGGCTCCTGGAAGACCTTCATGTGGCCGCTCATCATCATCAACCGCGAGGAACTCCTCCCCCTCCAGGTCCTCCTCCAGCGCCTGCGCGGCCAATACCATAGCGACTTGAACTTGCTCATGGCCGGCTCCATCATCGTGCTCATCCCGCTTCTAATCGTCTTCCTCTTCGGCCAGAGATACTTCATCAAGGGGATACAACTCGGCGGTGTCAAAGGCTGACAGCCCCGCACACCCAATCCGTTGCCCTCGCAGCACTTAAAGGCGGGACGTAATGCCGAGTTCCCGCCGCCCTATCGCATCGCCGTCCTTGGGATTGTTCGCCCGCGTTCAATGCTCCCTGTGCGCGCACCCCCGCGCGACTTCCAGCACATGACAGGTGCTTGACCCGCGCGCTGTACTCCGTACGATTGCCCTTGCCGCAATCCTTCTTCTTGACTCTACGGAGACACGCGCAATGAAAAGAAACCGAATCGCCCAGGTCGGCCTCGGCTCCCGCGGCGAAATGTACTGGCAGGCCATAACACGCGACTTCCGCAACACTACCGAACTCGTCGCCGTCGCCGACACGAACGAGGGCCGCCTCGAACTCGTCCGCTCGACCATCGAGCGCGAAGGCGGCAGCGTCCCCTCATACGCCGCCGCGGATTTCGACCGGCTCCTCGCCGACACACGGCCGCACACCGTGATCGTCACTTCGAAGGACTCGACGCACGATATCTACATCTCGAAAGCCCTCGACGCCGGCGCCGACGTCATCACCGAAAAACCCCTCACCATCGACGAGGTCCGCCTCCGGAAGATCCTCGATGCCGTAAAGAAAAGCCGCCGCAGAGTCCGCGTCACCTTCAACTACCGCTATTCCCCCGTCCGCATGAAGATCAAGCAACTCCTCGCGTCCGGCCTCGTCGGAGACGTCCTCTCCGTCGACTTCAACTGGATGCTTAACACCGACCACGGCGCCGACTACTACCGCCGCTGGCACCGAAACAGGGAAAACTCCGGCGGCCTTTTGGTCCACAAGGCCACGCACCACTTCGACCTCGTCAACTGGTGGCTCGCCTCCGTCCCCGAAACCGTCTTCGCACAGGGCAAACGCGAGTTCTACACCGAGCGCCAGGCCGCACTCTACGGCCTCCAGGGCCGCTCCGAACGCTGCCACACGTGCCCCGTCTCCTCGCGCTGCAATTTCTTCCTCGACATCGCCGCCAACGAGAACCTGAAATCCCTCTACCTCGACAACGAACGGTTCGACCGATATTACCGCGACCGCTGTGTCTTCTCGCCGCTCATTGATATCGAGGACACGATGTGCCTCGTCGTGAAATACAGGTCAGGCGCCCTCATGTCCTATTCCTTGAATTCCTTCCTCCCCTGGGAGGGTTACCGGATTTGTTTCAACGGCACGAAGGGCCGCCTCGAACACGTCGCTCAGGAAACGGTCTACGTCTCCGGCGACGGCACCACCCCCGGCGAACTCAAAAAGGGCGACACGACCATCACCGTCTACCCCCATTTCCAGAAGTCCTACAGCGTGCCGCTTCCCGATTCAAAAGGCGGCCACGGGGGAGGGGACGCGCTCCTGTTGGAAGACCTCTTCGGCAAGGCCAAGCGCCCCGACCCTCTCGGTTCTCGCGCCGACTACCGCGCCGGCGCCTGGTCGGTCCTGACCGGAATCGCCGCCAACAAATCCATCGCCACCGGCAAAATGATCGTCGTCGCCGACCTCGCCCCCAACCTCCCCGATTGACGGATAATTCGACTAATCCGTTGCCAGACATGCTCTGTTGGAAACACCTCGTGGCCGGACGAAGAAA
>Ga0172362_10002315_pt1 | contig 16582 bp, 12 predicted proteins | sample LakKivs1_kivu2a2_FD_114534 | JGI IMG/M metagenome (GOLD analysis project Ga0172362, IMG submission 114534) | Sediment microbial communities from Lake Kivu, Rwanda - Sediment s1_kivu2a2 | ecosystem: Environmental > Aquatic > Freshwater > Lake > Sediment | place: Rwanda: Western Province, Lake...
AACCTGTTTTCTATCTCCAATAGAAATTTGTCACTCTCTCAGAAATTTTTTTTGAGAGACGCAGTAGTACCATGGGGGTTCTTAGGAGAAACGATGCCTCTATGACCAAAGAGAAAACAAAACTTCAGGTTGCCTTGTATTGGGCTGCAAGTTGCGGTGGTTGCGAAATAGCAATGCTTGACCTGGATGAACAACTCCTAGACGTAGTTGCAGCTGCTGATATCGTGTTTTGGCCTGTCGCTGTTGATACCAAGTACAAAGATATCGAGGCCCTCCCTGATCATAGTATTGATGTGTGCCTGTTCAATGGTGGGATTCGAACGACAGAAAACGAACATCTCGCAAAATTACTACGGAAGAAATCGAAGATCCTTATCTCGTTTGGAGCCTGTGCAGTTAGTGGAGGGATCCCTGGTCTTGCGAATTTAGCAAACCGGGATGAAGTCTTTAAAACAGCGTATCTTGAGAATCCTTCCACGGAAAACCCCAAGGGCATTCTTCCAAAGCCCCATTCAAACATCACGGAAGGAGACCTTGGTCTTCCTGAGTTTTATGATACTGTTAAAAGCCTTGACCAAGTTGTTGATGTTGATTATTATCTGCCTGGGTGCCCGCCTCCACCATGGATGATCATGGATGCTTTTAACGCAATCATTGAGAAAAAATTACCACCGAAAGGTTCGGTTCTTGCTCCTTTAAAATCAGTCTGCGATGAATGTAGATTCAAAAAATCAGACAAGAAAATCCATACGATAAAACGTATCTACGAACTCGAAAAAATAGAGGAGAAATGTTTTCTTGAACAAAACGTCATCTGCATGGGGCCAGCGACGCGATCCGGTTGCCGGGGCAGATGCATGGAAGGAAATATGCCGTGCACCGGCTGTGGTGGGATTCTTCCCAATGCACTGGATCAGGGCGCGAGCATGATTTCTGCTCTTGCCTCCATTCTTGGTATCGAAGCAGAGCAAGACATGAGTGATGAAGAAGTTGACGCACTCATGGAACAGGTACGAGACGTCGTGGGAACATTTTACAAATACACGTTACCAGTGTCATTGTTAAATCGGAAGGTGATAAAGTGAAAACCGTCACCATTGATCCGATTACTCGTTTAGAAGGGCATGGGAAAATCAACATCTTTCTTGATGATAACGGTGAGGTGGCTAATGCCTATTTGCAGATTCCAGAGCTCAGAGGATTCGAACGGTTTTCTCAAGGAAGACGGGCTGAGGACATGCCACAGATCACCTCACGCATCTGCGGGGTCTGCCCGGTTGCTCATCATTTTGCTGCGACCAAAGCCTTGGATATGGCATTCCATGTTGATCCACCCGCGGCAGCAAAGAAACTTCGAGAATTACTCTACTGTGGGTACATCATTTATGATCATATTCTTCATTTCTATTTCCTTGGTGGTCCTGATTTCGTCGTCGGACCAGAAGCACCAGCAGCGAAGAGAAACATCCTTGGCGTCATAGAAAAAGCTGGTCTTGATGTCGGAAAAGAAGTGATTAAACATCGGGCGTACGGTCAGAAGATCACTGCAATCTTAGGCGGAAAAGCAACCCATCCCGTGTGTGGTCTGCCTGGTGGGGTCTCCAAAGGACTGAACAAAGAAGAAGTAAAAGACATTAAAGACATGGTGACGTCCTGCGTGTCCTTCTCACAATTTTCTCTTCAGCTGTTCCATGATATCGTCCTGAACAATAAACAGTACGTGGAGTTAATCCGTTCGGACCCTTACACGCTGAAAACCTACAACATGGGACTGGTCGACAAACACAACAAAGTGAACTTCTACGATGGAACTGTTCGTGTGACCGATCAGAAGGGAGACGAGCACCTCTGCTTTGAAGGGAAAGACTACGCGAAGCATATTGCAGAACATGTGGAAGAATGGAGCTACATGAAATTCCCGTATCTGAAAGCAATCGGCTGGCATGGACTACAGGATGGTAAAAACAGTGGGGTCTATCGGGTTGGTCCGCTGGGACGGTTGAACGCAGCAGATGCTATGGCAACACCACTTGCTCAGAAAGAATTTACGAAGATGTTTGACACACTTGGTGGTAAACCAGTGAATTCAACGCTTGCGTACCATTGGGCGCGACTTATTGAACTCCTCTATGCCACTGAACGAGCAAAAGAACTAATCGACGATGCAGCCATTACCTCAACAACTATCAGGAATCCCGTAGGAAAACCTGGGGAAGGTATCGGCGTGGTAGAAGCAGCCCGTGGGACACTTTTCCATCACTATCAATTAGATAAGAATGGGTTAGTGGAAAAAGCAAATTTAATTGTTGCAACAACGAATAATGCTGGTGCAATCACCATGTCCGTACGTGATGCTGCCAAAGGCGCTATCAAGAAAGGAAAGGTTGACGATGGTTTACTGAACAAAGTAGAGATGGCGTTTCGGGCATACGACCCATGTTTTGCTTGTGCGACACACACCCTGCCTGGTGGCATGCCACTGGCGGTTCATATTTATAATCATAAAAAAACCTTAATTCATTCTCTTACACAGGAGTAAAGAACGTACTATGAAAACACTGATCCTTGGTATCGGCAATCCGATTCTCCAGGACGATGGGGTTGGGCTCCATGTCGTGCAGCACATGCAACATATGGTGCATGATTCCTCCGTCGTTCTCGATACTGCATACACTGGTGGACTGAACCTTCTTGATCATATGAGAGGGTACGACCGGGCGATTCTTATTGATGCAGTACGCCATGAAGCAGGCAGACCAGGGGACGTTCACCGTTTCTCGTTATCAGATACCAAGGTGACCCATGCTGGGAACCCCCATGATGTGTCACTGCCTGAAGCACTACTTTTAGCACGACGGATTGGTGAAGAGCATCTTCCTAAGGAGATCATCATTGTCGGTATCGTGGTTAACCCGAGCTTTGAATTTGGTGAGCAGCTAAGTGATGAGGTTGAAGCTGCAATCCCACGAGCAGTACAAATGGTTCTGTCTGAGCTAAAAAACACGCAGAGGAACTACACATGACGAGTAAAACAACCAAAGACTTTGAGCCCAACATCCTCGGTTTTCTCTGTAACTGGTGTTCCTACGCTGGTGCTGATCTTGCAGGAACCAGCAGGATGAAATACCCATCCAACATAAAATCAATCAGAGTCATGTGTTCAGGGCGTGTTGACCCAGCATTCGTCCTTGAAGCTTTGAAGAAAGGAGCGGATGGTGTTCTTATCGCAGGATGTCACCCTGGGGATTGTCATTACCAGTCAGGGAATTACAAAACGAACAGACGAGTGAAACTTCTTAAAAAACTTCTTGAGGACATGGGTATTGAGCCGCAGAGAGTGCGGTTCGAGTACATCTCTGCCTCAGAAGGCCAAAAGTTTGCCTCCGTGGTCACCGAGTTTGTGAATGAAATAAAAAAATTAGGACCAAATCCGCTTACCAAAAAACAATAATCTTCTCCACGTTACAATTTTTTTGCTTTGATACGTTCTTGTATCTTTTTTTGAAGATTCAATTCGAGAGTATCCAGTTTCGATGTGAGTTCTTCTGATAAAGTCGTACCAACAGTCATGTCTTTTGGTTGCACCGCAAAGATGAAGACATGCGCGGGTAGCTCCTGTAATTCTTCAGAAAGACGTAGTACGTTTAAAAAATCAGTTTCATGGGTTGATGCAGGTATGATTTCTTTTTTCCTTCGAATATCCTGTAGCGAAACGTACCGCCATTCCCCCGGGGTTCCATGAAAATCCACGGCATCGATGATAATGACACTCTCATAACGAGGAAGCACGTGCAGAAGGTTCATCCCACCGATACCACCGTCGAGACATTCAACAGTTGCAGGGAATTTTTTTTTCTGAACCTGCTGAAGAAGAATGATTCCAATACCATCGTCCTTGCGTAGGAGGTTTCCAATCCCAATGATACCTATCTTTTTCATACGAAGGTGACATCAAGGTAGTGGGTAGAGCAGGAAATGCAGGGGTCGTACGCCCGTACCAGCATTTCTAAGGTGAGTTCGATTTCTTTCTCTGGTCTGTTGATGATTTCAGGGACGAGTTTCTCCATGTCTTTTTGGATGTTTGCATGGTTCTGGTTTGTGGGAATGATGCAGTTTGCTTTCGTACAGTATCCTTTGGAATTCAGGGTGTAATCATGAATCAGCAGTCCTCGTGGAACCTCGACAAGACCAACACCGCGTCCTGCTTGTACTTTCGGTTTGACAGGTTTTTCATCTTTTATACCCTGGTTGAGCACGGTGTCAATGAGCTGCAGTGAGTCTTCGATATTATGCATGAACTCCACGAGCTGTGCGATCGTGTTCATGAACGGATTGTAATTTATTGCTTTCAGTCCAAATAACTTGGCCACGTCTTGTGCAGCAGGGTGGAGTTGTTTGCTGTTCAGATTAAATCGTGCTAATGCCCCCACCATGTAGGAATCCCGATGATGCTTCGCATACTTTGCAGTAGACTGAGGAACAAGATATTCATTCGTGATTTCTTGATATTTTTTATAGTCTTTCAATGTCCCTGTATCGGTGGAGGTGAGATCACCATCGTAAAAAGCGTACTCTTTCGGCGTGCTCAACGCGATGTACTCGGTTTCTCGTTCAAACGCTGGGAGTTTATCAGCAACACTGTGAATAACGGTCGCTAGTTCCTGGGTGAGACTGCGTGCTTCCTCCAAACGTTTCTGCAGATGTACTAATTGTTTTTCTGTGGGAAACATGGAAAAACCGCCAACCACTAACCTGATAGGATGGATGGTTCGTCCGCAGATGAGATCAGACATTTCGTTGGCAAGCCTATGGAGTTTGACGATTTTCAGCACGGTATCGGTATGCTTTGAACCAATGAGCGGGAATACGCTGCCAACCCCGAGAAGATCAGGGGCAACCAAGTATCCAATATGGAGGATATGGCTTTGCATGTTCTCAGCATGGATCGCAAGCCTACGGAACAGTTCAGTTTGCTCAGACAGCTTCACACCCAGAGCGTCCTCTGTCGCTTTCAAGGAGGCAAGGGAGTGACCAATCGAGCAAATCCCGCAGATTCTGGAGGTAATGGGACGCAGCTCGTTGAACTGCTGTCCACGAAGCATCGCTTCAAAAAACCGTGGTGCTTCGACCACTGACCATTCCAGTTTCTCAATACTACCGTTCTTGACATTTAACGTAATATTTCCATGACCTTCGACGCGGGTGACATGTTCAACATGAATCGAAAAATCTTTACTCATCGACACCACACTCCTCGCGACCATAGTTATACATGGTACATCGCCGTCTGATATCCTCGTAGGAGAGCTTATAGCGCTCCAGGACTTCCTTCACGCATTCAGTTTCTGCTTTCTTGATCAGCCCTCGGCACCCTTCACATGGACTGTTGTTGGTCGGGCAGATTGCTTTACATCCTGCCCGGGTGATAGGTCCAAGACAAAAATTCCCGAGCTCAAATTGACAGATATTCTCATTCTTTTTGCATTCCACACACACAGGGTACCGCGGAATCTCAGGTTTCTTACCCAGTGCAATCGAGGTGATGACGTGTTTGAACTCATCACGATCAATTGGACAGCCATGAATATAATAATCCACAGGGACAACCTCGTTTACCGCTTTTGTTTTATTGACATTAAAAAGTTCATTTCCCTTCACATTCGCATTACCATAGACCTCTTTCATGACTTCATCAGGCATCCATTGGTTACGGATTTTATTGATCCCACCGATGGTCGCGCAAGCTCCAAGGGCAACAAGGACTTTTGCATGACTGCGGATTTTTCGTAGTCGCTGTTCATCGATCGGTCGCATGATCGAGCCTTCCACAATAGCAATATCATAATTATCTGAATGCTCTTTCATGACCTCACGGAAGGAGACGATATCAACGATCTCGATAAGATCAAGGATTTCTTCCTCAAGATCAGCGATCTCAAGTTCGCAGCCTTCACAATCAGCAAAATCAAAGACGGCAACACGTGGTTTCTGTTTCATTCGAATGCCTCCGGGAGTTGTTTAATCTGTTGATAATTGAAGACAGGTCCTTCTTTGCAGGTGTAGATACCATTGATTTGGCAATGCCCGCATTTCCCTACCCCGCATTTCATACGACGTTCCAACGAGACATAAATATTATCATCTGTTATCCCCATGGTTTTCAAACATTGAATCACAAACTTGTACATCACTGGTGGTCCGATCACGATTGCTATCGTGTTTTTCGAATCGAATTTATCCATGCGCACTTTGGGGAATAAGGTAGTGACTAATCCGACACACCCGCCCCAGCATTCTGTTGGTTCGCATTTATCGACCGTGACTTCACATTGGAGGTCATGAACCTTCTTCCAGTTGTCGACATCAGGCATGAACACGATTTCTTTCGGTCGTTTCGCCCCATAAAGAATCGTTATATTCTTGTATTTGTCACGATGTTTTTTATCAACCACGTAATTGATCACCGATCGCATTGGTACCATCCCGGTTCCACCAGAACAGAAAATAAGGTTTTTTCCTTCAAATGATTTCATATTAAAACCGGTTCCTAGTGGCCCCCGGATACCGACTTTATCCCCTGGTTTCATTCCAATGAGTTTTGTCGTCACATTCCCAATACGTCGTACCATGATTTCAAAGAGTGGGGTGTCTGTTGGTGGTGAGGAGACCCCAAAGGGTGCTTCACCAATCCCAAAGACGGAGACTTCGACAAACTGACCTGGATCATGTCCTAATGGTTTTTTATCATCAAGTTCGAGTTCAAAGAACGTGTCCGTATCGCTGAGATGCTGGATTTTTCGAATGGTTGCACTGCGCGGGACATGGATGATTCCTTTCTCAACGACTGTTGTTTTTTGTTTAATGAAGTAGCGTCCTGTTTCTTCCTCTTTTCCAAAATGTGCTAGCTCGTTCATGAGATCGCAAGGATCAGCAATATTGGGAAGACACGCAATACCGCATCGCCCGCATCCAACGCAAGCAACAAACCCGTAGCGTTGGGGTAGGTAGTTCCCTTTGCGGAAGAACCGATGTCGATAGCGTTCTTTCGTATCATCACGGAAGACTTCACCGCTGCCTACCTTGGTAAATTCTTTGAGCATGCAACCATCCCAGGTGCGTAATCGTTGTCCATCTTTCATGTTTAAGGAGACGAGGTCTCGGACATCGTAACAGTAACAGGTGGGGCAGACCATGGTGCAGGAGCTACATTCCATGCACTTGTCAGCATGCTCCTCCCAGATAGCGTTCTGATAGTTCGCAACGAGGTATTCTGGCCATTCTTTCTTGTCGATTTTTACTTTCTGTTTATATTTGGATGCGAGAGTGTCACGGACTTGTTTAATTTTCTTTATTTCCTCGGTGGTAGCATCCTTTGTTTTTCCATATTTCTCCAGGAGTTTTTTTCCTTTTTCGGTTCCAATGGTAATGGTATAGGTGTTACCAATGTTGGTGACTAAGAGATCAAAGCCGTCCTCGACGATATTGGTTTTCATGCTTGCGGCAAAGGATCGTTCAGAAACCTTCTGGATATCACAAGCAATAAGAATCGTGTTCTGCCGTCTTTTTTTATAGAAATCATCTTTCTGATCATCGAGATAGACCGCGTCTGATTGTTGTAACGCTATGATATCGTACGGGTGAACTCCGATAATAACGCGTGGTTGGTCGTCAAAGGTCGGGTGAACATCAAACGGTTTTTCTAAGGAGAATTTCATCATCTGCTCGTACTGTGGGAGGAAGTATTTCTTTGGTGGAATGATGGTGACATCGAAATCGAGACGTAGATCGTCAGCAGTGTCGAGCGTGTCGTAGACGAACCGTTCCCCTTTTGCTTTTACACCAACGACATCATAGGTTTTTGATGCTATGAGTGTGTTCACAAAAGACGTGAAATCTTTTTTTGACATGCTTTGTATTTTTTTCATCGTAGACACCTTTCCGCATCTAAGGGTCTTAAGGTTTTAAAAGGGTAGTAGCCCCGGAAACCGAGAACTCTTATTCTCATTTAAGGCTTTTCTTTTTCAGAACTTTTTCTCCTAGAAAAATAGGTTATTCTGGTGCGGGTGTTATGAAACCATTGCTCATGAGGCTCTGGGTGATCGCCCGTGCTCTTTTTATTTGTTCCATCGCATGATCGTACAAGTCTTGTCGTGATGGTTTGACCCGTGCGATACCTTGTTCAATTGCTTTCATACCAACAGCGACCGCTTCTCTTGGGAATACTTCCCAGGAGTCCATGGTGGGAACTATGTAATCATCTCGGAGTCCATGGTCTTCTGCTGTTTTTGCTAGCTCGTAGGCTGCCGCAACGCACATGTCATCGGTGATGGTTTCTGCGCGTACGTCCAGGGTTCCTCGGAAGATACCAGGGAATCCTAAGGAGTTGTTGATCTGGTTCGGGAAATCCGATCTGCCCGTAGCAATGATGCGTACTCCTGCTTCTTGTGCCTCCCATGGCCAGATTTCAGGGACGGGGTTAGCGGTAGCAAACAGGATGGAATCCTCTGCCATGGTGCGTAACCATTCTTTCTTAACGACTCCTGGTCCTGGTCTGCTTGCTGCAATACAGATATCCGTGTTTTTAAGAGCGTCTGCTGGCCCACCGATTCTTCCTTCTGCATTCGATTTGAGGCACATGGTCCATTTTTCAGGGTTCTCTTTCTGTTCTTTTTCCAGGTCTTTTCTTGAGGAATGAAGGATGCCTTTGCTGTCGACCATGATAATATTTTTCTGCTGAATGCCTGCATGGATCAATACACGGGCGATAGCAATGTTTGCTGCTCCTGCTCCGACCATGGAGACAAGGGCACTCTTTAGTGGTTTTCCTACGATTTTGAGTGCGTTGAGTGCACCGGCGACGACAATGGTTGCTGTTCCTTGCTGGTCATCATGCCAGACAGGGATATCCATTTCTTTTCGTAGTCGATTGAGGATGTAGAAGCATTTTGGTTTTGCTATGTCTTCAAGGTTGATGCCACCGAAACTCGGCTTGAGCCATTTCACTGCTTGGATGATCTGTTCAGGATCTTTTGTCGCAAGGCATAGCGGGTAGGCATCGACACCTCCAAGATATTTGAATAACAGTGATTTTCCTTCCATCACGGGTAGTCCAGCTTCAGGTCCAATATCTCCGAGACCAAGAACCCGGGTTCCGTCACTGACCACCGCGACCGTGTTCCATTTGTTGGTGTAATCATAAACTTTGAGGGGATGTCTCTGAATTTCTTTACACGGCTCAGCAACACCAGGTGTGTACCAGATTGCGAAATCATTGAAATCTTTGATCCGGCATTTCGGGGCTATCTCGATTTTCCCATGATAAAAAGGATGGAGTCGCATCGCGTCTTTTGCTGGTTTGTTTGCTTTTTCAAGTAGTTGTTTTTCGCTTGTTTGATTCATAGAATATGCTCCCCTGATTTCGTGAGTCGATATCAATGGAGCTATATTAAACCACTCTGTTTTGACTGAAAGAAAATTATTGATAGTTTTAAATATCTCTTATCGATAAACCATGTGCCGAAATAGGAGAAAAATATATATAGTTAACGATTGTTAATTTAATAGTAAAGTGAGACAACAATGACTATTGTCGACTTGACTTCTATGGGGGAGCCGCAGTCAGACCAACAAAAAGAGATACGCAATCGACTGCGCAGCTTACAAGACCAAATTTCTGAGTACTGTTACCAATGCGCAAAATGCACATCAGGCTGCGAGGCACACAAACTCCTTGAGCTCGAACCACACAAAATCGTCGCTCTTCTGAAACGAGGACTGATCAACGAACTCGTGAACTCTGATGTTATCTGGACTTGCATGACCTGCCTGAAATGCAGGGAGCGCTGCCCACAAAAAGTTGCTCCTGTTGAGATTCTCTTTGCTCTGAAAAACATGGCGGTCGCCAGTGGTAAACAGATCCCTGGAAAATATACGGCGATGCTTCAATCGATTTTGACGATGGGGCTTATTCAGGATATTCAGCAGATTACCACCCGTATAAACACCACGGTGAAACGAGAAGACCTTGGTCTCCCAGCGTTGGTGAAACCGACTGATCCAGCGAAATTTCAAGCAGGTATCATGAAAATTGCTATGGAGAAAGTGTAGATCCGATGAAAAAAAAGTACGCGCTCTTCCCTGGTTGTCTCATGCCCACCGAGCAATATGGTTATGAGATATCATTACGAGAAGCACTGCCCGTTCTAGGAGTTGAGCTTGTTGATGTGGAAGGGTTCTCCTGCTGTGGCGAGCCGATGAAAAGCGTCAACCAACTCATGACCCTGTATCTGTCCGCACGTAACCTTGCGATTGCAGAAAAACACCATCTTGATCTCTTTGTCCCTTGCGCCATGTGCCATATGGCGCTCAGCGAATGCATCTATGTACTCGAAAGTAACCCTGCCATGAAAGAACGTATGAACGGAATGCTTGCTGCTGAAGGATTAACCTATACAGGAAAGCAACATCTTGTTCACACCGTTGATCTTCTCTACGACCATATTGGTCTTGAAACGATTAAACAGCATGTGAAACACCCGCTCAAAGGTCTAAAACTTGCTGCGCATTACGGCTGTCATCTCATCAGACCCAGTGAAATCGGCAGACCAGTGAACTCTGAAAATCCGCAGAAAATCGAAGAGATCCTCAAGGCACTTGGTGCAGATCCGGTCACCGAGTACCCCCAGAAACTTGATTGCTGTGGTGCACCACTGCTTGCGAACCTCCCAGAATCAGCACTCACCAAAACCGGACAGAAACTCCAAGCTATTCAGGAACAAGGCATCCAAGGCCTTGTTGATGTCTGCCCCTGGTGTCATAAGATGTTCGACAGCAGACAAACCAAAGCTGGTGAGACCGTTGCTGCTAAACTGCATGTTCCCGTGTTTTATCTCACGCAACTCCTTGGGCTTGCCCTGGGAGTTAAAAAAGAGAAACTTGGTTTAGAGTTAAACCTCAGTCCTGTGGATACCATTTCTTTTGAGGAGGCAGTGTAAAGCGTGCGACGAATCGGCGTGTTTGTCTGTCACTGCGGTATCAACATCGCCCAGACTGTTGATGTTGAAGCAGTCACCGAGTATGCGAAAAACCTTGACGGTGTGGTGATAGCAAAGAACTACAAGTACATGTGCTCAGACGTCGGGGCAACCTTAATCAAGGACATGATCAAGGAGCATAAACTCGATGCGGTCGTGATTGCCTCCTGTTCGCCTCGGATGCATGAGCATACCTTCCGACGGGTGGCTAGCGATGGTGGAGTGAACCCGTATCGTGTGGAAATTGCAAACATCCGTGAACAATGCTCGTGGGCACACACTGATAAGAAACAGGCAACCGAGAAAGCAAAATACCTCGTAAGAAGTGCAGTTTCTAAAGCACGTCTCAATGAACCATTGAAAACCTCTTCTATAAAAGTTATCCCTGAGGCACTTGTCATCGGAGCAGGTATTGCAGGCATCCAAGCATCACTTGATCTGGCGAATGATGGGTTCAAAGTCCATCTTGTGGAACGTGACCCGAGTATTGGCGGTCACATGGCACAACTTGACAAAACCTTCCCCACCCTTGACTGTTCTAGTTGCATTCTCACTCCAAAGATGATGGAGGTTGCGAATCACGAAAACATAGAACTGCTCACCTATTCAGAGATCGTCAGTGTCGATGGCAGTATCGGGAATTACACGGTAAAAATCAGGAAAAAACCACGGTACGTTGATGTTGAAAAATGCACAGGGTGCGGTGATTGTGCCACAGCCTGTCGACTCAAAGACCGTATCACCAGTGAGTTTAACCAAGGGATGGGGAAACGTGGTGCAGCCTACATGCCGTTCCCCCAAGCAGTCCCCTTAAAATATTGTCTTGATGCAAGCAAATGTTTATTCTTAACACGAGGAAAATGTGGTGACGAACCACTCTGTAAAAAAGCATGCGCGCAAGGTGCCATCGATTTTGATCAGAAAGAAGAAATCATTGAACGAAAAGTCGGCTCTATTATCGTAGCCACTGGATACGATCTTTTAGACCCAGCAAAGATGTACGAATACGGCTACACCACCTCACCTGATGTGATCACCACCCTGGAACTCGAGCGACTCATCAGCTCCTCCGGACCAACCAAAGGAGAGATCCTCCGCCCGTCCAATCAACAGAAACCAAAAAGCGTGACCTTTGTCTTATGTGCTGGTTCTCGGGATGAAACCCAGTGCACCTGGTGCTGTAGGATAGGATGCATGAGTGCACTCAAACATGTCTATCTCCTGCGGGAAAAACTCGGGGACGATGTCGAAATCAACCTCTGCTACCAAGATATTCGATCGTACGGAAAAGGTTACGAGGAGTTTTACAGAAACGTCCGTGGGCTGTCCACGAACATGTTCCGAGGAAAACCCTCTGAAATACGCACCATGAAAGATCACCTGAAACTTGATATTTTTGATACCACGGTCAATAAACTTTTTGAAATCAAAACAGACCTTGTCGTACTAGTCCCAGCACTCGTTCCCCGCGCCGATGCCCAGGAGTTTGCTCGTCTCCTCCGACTCACCTTAAGTGGTGATGGATTTTTCCTTGAAGCACACCCGAAACTACGACCTATGGATACCTTCGTGAACGGTATCTTCATCGCCGGGTGCTGCCAAGGGCCAAAAGATATTCAGGATACCGTATCCCAGGCAAGTGGTGCTGCGTCACGTGCAGCAACGATTCTCTCCAAAGAAGAAATGGAGATCGACCCCCTCATCGCAGCAGTCGATGAAGACATCTGCACCGGGTGCGGTATCTGCATCGAGGTCTGCCCGTATGAGGCACGCTCTCTCAATGAAAAAACAAAGGTAGCTGAAGTGAATGAAGCACTCTGCGCAGGATGCGGAGGCTGCATTGCTGCCTGCCCGAGTAACGCCTCCATTCATAAGAATTTCACAAAAAAACAACTCCTGAACCAGGTGGATGAAATCCTCGAGTGATGCCAGTATGACGAAAAAGAAACCATCAACAACAACCGGACAAAAGCACGGGTCTGTGCTTGTTATTGGTGGTGGTATCTCAGGGATACAGTCATCCCTTGATCTTGCTGATGCAGGCTTCAAAGTCTACCTTGTTGATCGCGGCTTGTCTATTGGCGGTACCATGACGCAGTTGGACAAGACGTTTCCGACTAACGATTGTTCTATGTGTATTCTTGCACCGAAGCTCGTCTACACCGGTCGTCATGAGAACATTAGGATTATCACGAATGCAGAAGTCAGCGGTATCACTGGTGACGTCGGTAATTTTCAGGTCACTATTACGAAGCATCCCCGTTATGTTGATTTAGAGAAATGTAACGGTTGTGGTGATTGCGTTGAGCATTGCCCGGTCTCCATGGTCTCTGAGTTTGATGAAGGGCTTGCGCAGCATAAAGCCATTTTTCAATCATTTCCCCAGGCGATACCAAACGTGTTCGCTATTACAAAAAACGAAGGCGTTTCACCCTGTCGAATTGCCTGCCCAGCCGGGCTTAACGCCCAAGCGTTTGTGGCACTTGCCGCACAAGAAAAATTCGCTGAGGCCTATGAACTTATCAAAGAAACCATCCCTCTCCCCGGATCCCTTGGCCGCATCTGCTATCATCCCTGTGAGACCGAATGTAACAGAAAAGACATCGAAGAACCTGTCTCCATTTGTAGGATACGTCGTTTCATTGCCGATTATATTTATAAGCACCCTGAGGTGCTCACCGATTATCAGAAAACAAAAACTGAGAAAGAAAAAGATAGAACAAAATCCTCGACGAAACCTCAACGAGGGAATAATCAGAAAATAGCTATTGTTGGATCAGGGCCTTCAGGTCTTACCGCTGCATACGACCTTTCAAAAATGGGGTACACACCAACGATTTTTGAAGCAGAGAAATACAATGGTGGCATGCTGCATTACGGTGTCCCTGATTATCGGTTACCAAAAACGTATCTCGATAAAGAAGTAGACCACCTGTGCAAAGAACAAAACATTGAGATTAAAAATAACCAGAAACTCGGTCGTGATTTCTCGGTAGCTGATCTGAAAAAACAAGGATTTAAAGCAGTATTCCTTGCTATTGGCGCACAAAAGACCAGGGCTACCGGTATCGAATGTTGTACCGGTACAGACACCTGCGTGTTAGAAGGTCTGGAGTTCCTGAAACAATGGAATCGGAACATGATTGCTGCTGATTTCTTTAAAGGAAAAACCATTTTAGTTATCGGTGGGGGAAACGTGGCGATGGACGCTGCCAGGACCGCACGACGACTCGGTGGTACTGTCACCGTGGTGTACCGACGGACCATCAAAGAGATGCCTGCCCATCGGGATGAAATTTCGCAAGCAGAACAAGAAGGTGTTCACTTCCAGTACCTCACTGCTCCGCTGAGACTTCATAAAAAAGAAAAAGAAACCTGCTTAGAGTGCGTGACCATGGAGCTCGGTGAGCGTGACTCATCAGGGAGACGAAAACCAGTGAAAGTCGCTGGGTCAGAACATGATCTGCCCTGTGATTATGTGGTGTTCGCTATCGGTCAAGAACTCGAAACCAAGCTCATGGAAGACAACAATATTGAACTTGCGACATCAGGATTCATTCAGGTTGATCCACTCAGTCTTCAGACATCACAAGAAGGCGTGTTTGCTGGTGGTGATGCAGTGTCTGGGCCTGCCTCAGCAGTCGAAGCAATCGCTGCTGGTCACCAGGCAGCAATCTCCATTGATCGATTCTTGAATAACGAGGATTTGAAGGCAGGTCGCGAAAAACTAAAACAGCAGAAAGCAGACATTCCAAAGGAAGCGCTACGACTACCTCTTGCACGTGAACAACCATCCACTGCTCCTCTTGATGAAAGAGTGAAAGGATTCATCGAAGTTGATCAAGGATATACGAAAGAACAACTAGTCCGTGAAGCCAAGCGTTGTCTGAACTGTGCAGGATGTTGCGAATGTCTCCAATGCGTCCTCTATTGTGGTCGTGAGGCAATCGATCATCAGATGCCAGAATCAAAGGAGACCCTTGAGGTTGGTGCGGTGATTCTTTCCCCTGGTTTTGCTGAGTACACTCCACCGTCAGCTGATAGTTACGGGTATCGTGTGTATCCGAACGTCCTTACTAGTATTGAATTTGAACGTATGCTGTCCGCTTCAGGACCATTTAAGGGTCATATCAAGAGACTCTCTGATGGAAAACCATTGAAGAAAATCGCATGGCTGCAATGTATCGGTTCGCGTGATGAGAGCTGCGACCGGAAATACTGCTCCTCGGTTTGCTGCATGTACGCAACCAAAGAAGCAGTCATAGCAAAAGAACATGAACCTGGTGTCGACACCCATGTGTACTACATGGACATGCGGTCGTTCGGAAAAGATTTCGAGAAATACTTTGATCGCGCCCAAAAAGAGTACGGGGTTGTCTATCGTCGATGCCGTATCTCCAAAGTAGAGCAAGACCGGAAAACCAAGCAGCTGCAGATTCGCTATGTTGATGAAAAAGGTAAGCTGCAACAGGATACGTACGACATGGTCGTGCTCTCCGTCGGTCTGCAACCATGCAAAGCACTCGGTGATATGAGTAAGATACTTGACGTGAACTTGAACGAGTACGGGTTCATTGAAACCGAGCCGTATGATCCTATTCACACGTCTCGTGAAGGGATTTACGCGTCCGGGACTGTCACCGAACCGAAGGATATTCCTGAGAGTGTGACCCAAGCATCGGCAGCTGCTGCTGATGCAGCAACCATGATTGCTGATGCGCGTGGCACCGAGATTGTCGAGAAGGTCTACCCAGAGGAGCGCGATGTGAAAGCTGAACTACCGCGTATTGGTGTGTTCGTCTGTCACTGCGGTATCAACATCGCTGGTGTTGTTGACGTCAAACACGTGGTCGAGGTAGTGAAAAATCTTCCGAATGTCGTTGTCGCTGATGATAGTATTTTCACTTGTTCCCAGGATTCCCAGGAGAAACTCAAAGAAAAAATTAAGGAACTGAGACTTAACCGTGTGGTGATTGCGTCGTGTACTCCACGGACGCATGAGCCGTTATTCCAAGATACGCTTCGCCAGGCTGGGTTAAACCCGCATTTGTTTGAGATGGCGAACATCCGTGATCACAACTCGTGGGTGCATAAAACTAGTCCCAAGAGTGCGACCGAGAAAGCGATTGATGCGGTTCGTATGGCGGTGGCGAAAGCTTCTGATCTCTATCCTGTCCGTCATCTGCAGATACCGGTGCTCAACAGTGCGCTTGTTATCGGTGGCGGTATTGCTGGGATGAACGCTGCCCTTTCCCTTGCTGATCAAGGATTCCCAGTGTTCTTGGTCGAAAAAGAACCGGAGCTTGGCGGTCATCTCAAAGAGATTTATCTAGGCTCTCATGGTGAGAAACCTCAGGATTTGTTGAAACAGACGATTGAACTTGTAAGCAAGCATCCAAACATCACGGTGTTCCCGAGTACGACCGTGGAATCGGTGGCAGGATACGTGGGGAATTTCACCACGGGTCTTGTGTCAAAGAAAGAAAAGAAAACCGTGCAACATGGGGTGATCATTGTTGCTACCGGTGCTGTTCCCTATGAACCAAAAG
>Ga0172362_10002317_pt1 | contig 16575 bp, 17 predicted proteins | sample LakKivs1_kivu2a2_FD_114534 | JGI IMG/M metagenome (GOLD analysis project Ga0172362, IMG submission 114534) | Sediment microbial communities from Lake Kivu, Rwanda - Sediment s1_kivu2a2 | ecosystem: Environmental > Aquatic > Freshwater > Lake > Sediment | place: Rwanda: Western Province, Lake...
CAGCGTTAGAAATTCGGTGACATGGTCCAAATTTTCTTGAATTTGGTGCGTGTCACCTGAATTTCTCTCAAATATGGGGATATAAGCTTAATCTGTGAATTGAGTATCGTGTCCCCAAATTTTAGCAGGAGAGGACCGAGGAGAGGGGGATGCCCTTGTCATTGCGAGTCGCGCCAGCGACGAAGCAATCTCTAGCCTTTGATCTCGACATATTTACAGAATCTAGGGAAGATGCTAAAATTTCCTCACCTTCCGATCGGCGGTGAGTGTAGCTCAACTGGTTAGAGCATCGGACTGTGGATCCGAAGGTTGGGGGTTCGAGACCCCTCACTCACCCTTCTTTTTTCTCCCTACGTAATCCACCAAAATCAACAACTTAGACAATTCTAAAGAGAAAATCGGCGTTAAGTCCTTCTAAGTGATTTTAAGCCTTTCTTAGTGATAAACACGACACAAATCTTGACAGTCGATTTATAGACTTTCTGGGATTACTTAGGTTCGTCTCGCTTATTAAGATATCTCAGATACTTTTCATACATATCGCAGGTAATTTCCCAGGACTCATCAAGCTCGTTGGTAGTAGCGTCACGCAGCTTCCCAGCGAATTTTCCGCGATGACGACCCTGATTTAATGGCTCTCTATTGGCCAATCTTTTAAGTCTTCTACATTTTTTTCTGGATATTTCGAGCATTTTCCGAGCCTTTTTTTCTCCTCGGAAAACGGTCTGCAATGCCTCCCATACTTCATAAAGATAAACAAATACGCTTCCAGGATATCTCACTGCAGCGTCAAAACTGTCAAGTATTCTCCTTACTGTTGGGTAAGTTGGGGCATAGCGGCTGGATAATTCCGCAACAGCCTTCGTAGCCTCAATTCGATTTCGGCGCGAGTCATGAATTACCTTGCCGGCTGCATCTCTAAGAATAAGATCAGGACTCTCCACAAGCATCGTCATATTTGCAGACTGCACCTCGAGCGTCGTATCCCGTCGGCCATCGGGCCATATGCGATGTATCGATCCGACAAGAATTTCAAATGGCCGCCGCCGAATGGGAAGCGCACCGCGAAAATAGTCATTCAATTCCTGTGTTAGAGAATTACGAAGGCCTGGTACCGAGTCAAAAAAATTCGCATTCATCCGTGCAACGATATGACCGTCCATAATCTCGACAATGTAATTATCTCGATTCAATACAATTTTCTCTTCAAAATAATCGCGAGGTGTGTAGCTCCACTCACATTCGATTTTCGTTTCATCCATGTTACTTCTCCTGATGGTTAGGACTACTTAAGGCGCCGGATAATTCTTTTATGGGCAATTCGCGGCCCGTTCGCTGTTGAATATTTGCTTTTCGGGTTATGGCGATTCCCTTCCCGCATAATAGCAGTCCAAAATTGAGAGCACCTTTCCCTGGGCGGCCCTCTATATTTTTAACAAGCTCATTAAATCGTTTGTTCTTCTCGGTAAGGATCTTGTTATGTTCTCGTCCAAGGGCTGATAGTAGAACGTCGAGCACGGAAGCTCCAGAAGCTCGCATTGCCGAACAACCGACATCATCGCCAACTCCTTCTTGACCTCAGCCTGCTTCATCGGGACAGGAGCGTCTGTAATTTTTTTTCAGCCACTCCAGCTCCATCTTCAGCCGCCCGATCTGTTCGTACAGTTCTGCCTCTCGCGCCTCGCGCGCTTTCTCCTCGAGCGGCCAGCGATTGGAAAAAAGCTCAGGAAGCTGCTCGATAAGATGGTTGCGCCATAGACGGATCTGGTTGGGATGAACCTTAAACTCACTGGAGAGCTGAGCCAGCGTCTTTTCCCCCTTGGCCGCTTCAAAGGCCACTTTGGCCTTGAACGCCGCATCGTACGTCTTTCTCATGTCTAATAGCATACCATACCTCCTCCTGAGATATGGCAGGCTCAAAATCCACTTATGCCCCCTGTCCAGTTTTTTTAGGTGGTGTTATTTAATAATGGGGAGAATAATGCCGCTGTGTTTTGCTAATCATTTCGCTTTCTTCCCCTTTTCGAATATTCTTCACCTTATGGAACAACTTTCAAAGTCCTTAGTGTTTTAATTATGCTCTGAGAAACAGGCCATGCGACTCCATGGTCTCTGGCTCCAATCGCTTTAGAATGCTAAGATACTTTAAGAATAATTTGAAACAACCCAGGATTTCAAATTTGTCACAAACATAAATAGCTCTGGAAATATAAGTAACCCTGCATGGACAGATTCTGTAGCCACGGGTTCTATGCTCTTTGGGTGTCCTGCATCATTTCTAGTAGTGCGAATTTGATAAACAAAAGCCGGCCATAAGGCGTCAAGGCCCTCAGCTAGTTTTGGAGGCATCTTGGCTTTATATTTTTCAAGCTCTTTATTTAGTGCATTAATAACGCACTTTATGCGCCAATCTGACAATTCCTTGGGTGGAACCTTGCTAAGTGATTTCATTTTCTCCAACAAAACATCTCGAAGTTCGAGGAGTATTGTTTCTAAGGCAATCCCGACCAATACAGCTGTGGCTTTAATGCAGTTCGAGTTATATGTCTTCATAGCCTCGCGCACATAAGAATCTGTAATTCGGTTAATATCGCTGATTTTAGAGAGGTGAGATAAGTATCCATCTGGATTCGCAGGGTCGCGACTTAAGTTTTCGAGCGTTTTTCTGCCTTGTTCAGTAAGATGGCAAAATGGAGGGTTAGGATTTGAAAGATTATACCCCCAAGAAAGATGGCCACTTCTGAAGAGGTCGAACCAATATGTTAATAGTGCCTGTTCATTTTCGAGTCCAGTCAACTTCAAGCGCTGGGAAGCTTCTTCTAAGACAGTAATTTGTTGCAGAGTGGGATACCGTTGTGCCATTTCAGCTACCACCTCCAAAAGAACTCTTCTTATCCTTTCCCCCCTTATTTCTTCTTCCATTTTTTCCCCTCCTTATACTCGTCTCTATTATCGACGCGATTATCCGCCTGCTATCAAGCGGCGTCTATTGCTAACCGGGAGGCCATGCCTCTATCGGGGCCTCTGGCCTCCTTGCGCCTCATTCTTTTCGGGAAGGAGAAATAGAAAAGTTTTTGGAATCGAGATTAATTCATTAATCCTGTGGCTGTTCCCAAATCTGATCATTTCAGTCTGATTTCTTAGTTTCTTTTTCCCTTATGCTCTGTAAATTTGCAAAGGAGCTTGGCCAATTTTGAACTTCAACTGGCAAGGCCTCCCAACGTTTGTATGGGCTTTCATCTATTCCTCTTATGCAGACATCTAACTCTCCACCGGTCACATACACCTCCTGTTGACCTGAGCTATTGCCAGAAGCAAAAAGATTCCTCTGCCCAATCTCGATATCCCTTATGCATATCCACACAAGACAAATAGCTATGATAGTAAGAACAATCTTTAAATACCTATCATTTTTCATTATTCCCTCCTATATGTTCTTAAACGAGAATTTCGTTTTGTTCAATCCTCCATATCAATGAGGCGATTATCCGCCAGCTTTCATGCGGCGTCTTTTGCTACCGGGAGGTCATGCCTCAGCGCTGGGGCCTCTGGCCCCTCCGTGTATTTCATTAGCCCAAGCCAACGCAGCCGAACAGCTCTTAAAAGTACAATTAGAAATTTTGTTTGTATTGATATCCAAATACTCATCCGTAGCAACAATCTTATACCCCGGTAAATAAAATATCCCATTTAGCTTAAACTTCCTTGGGCCGAGTTCCGCAAATTCGAGCCAAATTTCTCCCGTGGACTCGTTCCATACTTTAATTGCGTTTGGTGAGATATCTACCTTGAAACCTTTCTGCACATGCTGAATTTTGCTGTTGGCTACTTTCACCACGGTCTTTCCTTTCTCATCATTAACACTACTATTAAATAAAATTTTCCCGTCTTCTCCTACCCTAAATCTTATAATTTGTTTGTTAATTCCTTGGCCCCGCACCTCCACGACCTTTCTACACTTACTTATTAAATTTGACCCGAAGATTACCTCATAATTCTCAGCCTCGTATTTCATTCTTACCTCCCCGATAATTTATTTAGAAGCTCTGCCTCACTTTGGGCAGCTACCTCCATGCGTCTCAACTTATCTTTGTTCTTTTCTCCCCCGTTTTCTCAGGTCTCCTCAGCACCACACAAACGAGGATATATGCAAAGATCCCAACGAGGAAGACTATCGCCAGCTCTGTAATAAAGAAGTCCACTCTGAATTTGTTATATATAAATTTTCCGCCATATGTTAAATAGAATTCCCTTTCAATAAGATAAAGCTCTTCGGTTTCGAACGTTTTCTCTTTATTTTTATCCCACTTATCTTGAATTTTCTTCCACTCGTCTTCTTTTTGCTTTTTCCATTTAAGAAATTCCATATGGTTTATTCTATTCGCAATAAATAAAGGAAGAGGCTGAAATCCAAATTCATCTAATTGTACCTTTTTTAACTCTCCGATTATCTCCCAATATCCTCCATATTCTTTAGGTATCTTTGCTCTTAACCTTAAAGCGTCGTGAGCAAGATAAGCTTCCTTTTCAAAAGGAATAAAAAAGATTGCCATAATAAAGAGAAACCCAAAAACTAATAGAATAGTCTTTTTGCATTTATTCATTTTCCCTATCCTTCATTTCCAGAAATCTTCAAAACTGCTCCATGTTTTCTCTTTTCCTCTATATTTGATAGTAGCTTTTCCTAAGAGCTCTCTATCTTTATACAGCGCTTCTTTATGTTGAACATATCTAAGTGCCACTCCAGTGTAAATTCCAAATCTGAGAGGTCCTCCCTCTCCTTCTTTGAGGATTACATAAGGACGTTTACCCTGGCACTCGATTACCACTACAATTTCGTGCGGCTGAATACTTTTCTCTAAAATACAAACGTGCGCCCAAGCTTGCTCAAGAATTCTTATAGGATCATACTTTTCTTCCATGTTCTCCCCCTTCTCGACTTCCGATTAAACCGATCAAAATCTCATTCAAACACAAAATTATTCCTGCTGCTTTAGTTCCCCTCCTATCCATGCCAACCTCCTTCTTCCTCCAACATTATACCTCTCTCAACTGCCTGTCAATCCGAGCGGAACCTCATCTCCTCATACCTCCCCTCTGTTATTTTTAAAACAACTCATTTCCACTGTTAACATCGCATTGCGCAAGAAGCTCTCCAGTCTCTGCTCGCCTTTTAATTAGTAGTCTCCAACTCTAGACAATTTTTGCTTATTCTATTCAGCCAAGGCAGGCTCCAACACCTGCCTAATTTGTCTGATCTGAAGCCTCAAATCAATGGACCTGATGAATCTTATAAATCCCCATACTAAAGCACCCCACTCTATTTCCCATAATTTCTTGATGCTCCTGGCGAATTTAGCCTTTCAAACCTAATACGGGATATCGCCTTAGGAAGGCTCTCTCTTCTGTTGACAAGAAGCACACAATAGGCTATATTTGTGTCGTGAAGCTGTTCGATTGGAGCCTGGGAAAGAACGAAGAAGTGAAGGCCCAAAGAAAGATCTCTTTCGAGGATATCGTTTTCAGCATTTCCCGGGACGGCCTCATGGATATCCTTGAACATCCGGATCAACAACGATATCCGGGCCAAAGGATTTTCCTCGTGAACGTGGATGATTACGCGTATATCGTCCCGTTCATCGAAGATGAAAAGACGATTTTCCTGAAAACGGTCATTCCTAGTCGGAAGATGACTAAAAAATATTTGGGAGGAAGGCGACGTGAAAACAAATAAAGACGAAAAAGAAATTCTTGATTCTGTCGAACGCGGTGAATGGAGGACGATTCCGGATGTCGAAAAGGAATCTCATCGTTATCAGAAATATGCCCGGTCGACTTTTCGCAAGGACAAGAGAATCAACATCCGGATTTCAGAGAAAGACCTCATCAAACTCCAGAGAAGAGCTGTTAGGGAGGGTCTTCCCTATCAAACGTTCATCTCCAGCATTCTTCACAAATTTGTTACGGGGCAATTCATGGAGAAATCATCCGGATGATCGTTGACATCAGGCAGAGTGCGTCGACTGCAACCGAACTCAAGCCCCTTCTTTGACTCAAGCGAACCCTGTTTTCAGTTGACTCACTCCCCTATTCCTTGATAACCTTTAGCCACATTTGATAGGAGGGATCAACGGTGGCCGTCAAGTGCCCGAAATGTCATTCTGAAAATCCCGAGACTAAGCAATTCTGTGCAGATTGCGGAACGAAGCTTATTCGCCATTTCGGCGACATTCAGCCGAAAGTTACGGAAACCCTTCAAGTCCCCATCCACGAACTCACTAGGGGGACGATCCTTGCCGGCAGATATGAAATCATCGAAGAGCTTGGCAAGGGTGGCATGGGCAAAGTCTATAGAGTCGAGGACAAAAAAATCAACGCAGAGATCGCCCTCAAGCTCATCAAGCCTGAAATTGCTACCGATAAGAAGACGATCGAGCGATTCAGCAACGAATTGAAAATGACCCGGATGATTTCCCACAGGAACGTCTGCCGCATGTTTGATCTCGGCGAGGATAAAGGATCTTATTTCATCACCATGGAATATGTTGCCGGAGAGGACTTGAAAAGTTTCATCCACCGAATCGGCCAGCTTCCCGTAGGAAAAGCCATTTCCATCTCCAAGCAGGTCTGTGATGGTTTGGCCGAGGCTCACAGAATGGGAGTTGTGCATCGCGATTTAAAGCCCAGCAATATCATGATCGATAAAGATGGCAATGCCCGGATCATGGATTTTGGGATTGCCCGATCGGTCTCGGCAAGAGGGATAACAGGTGCTGGGATGATCATCGGGACGCCCGAATATATGTCGCCTGAACAGGCAGAAGCGAAAGATACAGATGCGCGCTCAGATATATACTCATTGGGAGTCATTCTTTATGAAATGGTGACTGGGCGGGTACCGTTTGAAGGGGATGCGCCACTGAGCGTCGCCATGAAGCATAAGGGGGAAAATCCTGAGGATCCCAGGATTTTCAATCCCGGCATTCATCAGTCTTTGAGCCTGCTCATCCTCAAATGCCTGGAAAAAGATAAGGCCCGACGGTATCAAACAGCAGAGGAACTGTTCTCTGAAATGGGCACCATTGAACGAGATGTCCCGTCCACGGCGATAACAAGACCTCAGAAGAAGCCCTCGACTTCCCGGGAGATCACCATCCAGCTCAAACCAAGAAAAACCGTGATCATTCTTGCGGCCGTTGCGGCCTTGGCTGTGATTGCCATAAGTGTCTGGCGGCTGACCCCCCGCAAGAACCTCAGCCCCGCTAAGGTGCCGGCCGAACCCGTATCCGTGCTTGTCGCAGACTTCGAAAATTTAACGGGAGATCCCATTTTTGAAGGCACGATTGAACAAACCGTGAGCCTGGGATTAGCCGGAAGCCCAGTCGTTAAGAATTTCGGCCGTGAGGCCGCACGACGGATCGCTCTTCAGCTTGACGCGAAATCCGAAGGCCGACTGGAGAATAAAATGGCGCAGGCTGTTGGTCGGAGGATGGGGATTAGTTTCATCGTCGCTGGCAAGGTAGAAACTATCGGAAAAGGCTATATTATAAATGTCTGGACTTTGCGCCCGGATTCCAGCCAGAAAGATAGTACTTTTTCGATTGAGATCCCTAATAAAACAACCATTCTTAAAGAGACGAACAAGCTGGCCGCAAAGCTTGCCTCGAGCATGAGCGGCATCAAATCTCGCTACAATGAGCAAATGACGACGACATCGCTTGAAGCCATGAAAGCGTTTTCTGAAGCCCGGGAGTATGATGTTCAGGGTAAATATGAGGACGCTATTCAAGAGTACCTGCGGGCGATCAAAGAAGATGAGAAGTTCGGCCAGGCTTACGCCAATCTGGCCAACGACTACCACAACCTTGGCCAAATTCAGAAGGCAAAAGAATACTATGAAAAGGCAATCGCCCACCTTGACCGGATGAGCGAAGATGAGAAGCTTACAATCCGCAGTACTTACTATCTTGTCGTCCGGAACTACAAGAGGGCGATCGAATCCTTTCTGTCTTTTTTAAAGCTTCATCCCAGAAGCCAGTGGGGTTTAGCAAATATCTCTCTGGCCTATTTCTATGCCCGCGAGATTGAAAACTCAGTAGAGTCTCAAAAAAAGGCCCTTGAAGTTTTTCCTAAAGACATCACTGGCCATTTCAATTTGTCATGGTACACTATGGCCTACGGCGATCTCAAACTGGCTGACGAATCCATCAGAAAAGTGCTGGACAACCAGCCCTCCAAGACTAAGGCTTACACAGTCAAGGGTATGATTAGAGTGTTAGAAGGATCCGTGGACGATGCGAAAGATGCCTACCAGAAGATGAAGGACACGGGCACTACCGGACCCTCGCTTGCCGATATGGCCTTGGCAGATTTGGCTCTCTATGAAGGACGTCCATCTGAAGCATTACGGCTATTGGAAAAGAGCATTGCAGAGGATGAGCAAAAGGACCTTAAGGATTATACGTCCGAAAAATTCATCATGCTGGCGCAAGCGCTCCTTCTTCAAGGAAAGGAAGATGAAGCGGCTGCCGCCGCAGAGCGCGCAACGGCCTTGAGCTCAAGAGAAAGCATCAAATATTCGGCAGCGCAGATTTTTATCAGCAGCCATCGAGATGATGAGGCGAAAGCCTTAGCCCGAGAACTCAAAGAACACATCTACCCGGAATACCAGTCCTATGCCTTGCTTCTTGAAGGTGAAAGAAAACTTCGTGATGGCGATACATCAGGTGCACTAAAACTATTTGAAGAAGCCAATTCCCAGCTCGATACCTGGCTCAGCCGGTATGCCCTAGGTCGGGGTTACCTGGCAGCCGGTGCCTATACAGAAGCCCACGAGGTTTTTGAGACGTGTCTGAGCCGACGCGGTGAGGCCGTCTCGGTTTTCTTCGAGGACTTCCCCACTTGCCGGTACATCCCGTCTGTTTATTACCATTTGGGCAGGGTTCAACAGGCAATGGGTAGTACCGAGGCGGTGAGAACTTTTGAGACTTTTATGTCTATAAAAGCCAAGGCTGAAGCAGACATGCCCGAAGTCGAGGATGCCAGGAAGCGGCTGGCGCGGCTGAAGGGCTATGCAACGGACTGAAGACATTGAATCTGATAAGCGATGCTATTATGCCTGAGAAAAGTTCGAAAATTGGACATTAGCCCCCCCTGTTTCATTTTTTCCTTTGCGGGCCTATCACTTCCCTTATATCATGCTTCTGGCCTTAATAATTCAAACTGAGCCGCATAAATTAGTTTTGTCTAGCGCCCAAGTGAGAAGCATCTGTTTTTCGGACGTCTAAAATATAGAAATATTTTAATATTTATAAAAATGCAAAAGACAAATAAAACTTTTCTAACCTCCCTTGATATATTTTGATACTTGTCTGAAAGGAAAAAGATATTGATGAAACCAACCTTCGTGGTTTATATAGATGAATCAGGCGATGAGGGGTTTTCGTTTGAAAAAGCATGCGCGAATTGGTTCGTATTGTCTGCTGTTGTTACCAGAAAAGCGACGGATTTAGAGACGGTCAAGCTGGTCGACCGTGTCCGGCAGCTCCTGAATAAGCCTGAAAAGATTCCTCTGCACTTTCGCGATCTTAAACATGAACAACGTTTGCCATTAGTTGGCGAGATAGCAAGAGCAGATTTAAGGACAGTGACAGTTTTTTTCTTTAAACCCCTGATAAGAGAGCCAGAGAAGTTTCAGGAACGATATCGACTTTATTTCTATTCGGCTCGGTTTCTGCTTGAGCGCGTTTCATGGTACTGCAGGGACAATAAAACGTCAAATGATACAGGAGATGGGAGTGCCGAAATTATATTTTCAAATCGCTCTGGAATGTCCTATGCCGAAATTAGTGATTATTTGAGTTACTTAAGAAAGCGCAGCGACTTTCTTGATGTGGAGATTGATTGGGCAACTATTAACCCTAAACAAATCGCAGCCTTCTCACCCGGTAAACGGATGGGACTTATGATCGCAGATGCTGTGGCAAGCGGATTTTTCCGTGCCGTGGAACCTTCTCAATATGGGTATACCGAAGCTCGGTACGCTCGAACCCTGAAGCCGGTTGTCTATAATCATAAGGGCAAGTTTATGGGATATGGCCTAAAATTTTGGCCAAAAAACGATGCTTTATTAAGTAAATTGGAGTGGCTAAATGAATACGAAGGCTCCGGGTCTCAGGATCCCACCCGTTAGGGCTGCTGTCCTCATGGACAACCTGAGTTTTGTCCCGCGCAAGCCTTCACATATACTATGGTTAACTGAGCCAAATTTGTCAAGTATTTTCTGGTTTTTTCCTGCTTTTTTACCCCAAAATTGAGTACTATTGGATCCGCAGGTTGGGGGTTCGAGCCCCCTCACTCACCCTGCCTTTTTTCCCTTGTCAGCCAATCAGCCCCCACATTTTTTGCTTTTAGCCTGATTCATTTGGACTGAGCCATAATAGAAATTTTGCCCACCCCAGGTCTCTACTGCCTATGTCTTCGCTCTTATTGAATCGTGCCTGCCTATGTGTTATAAGCGAAAGCGTCTTGACTTGAGGTAAATATGAACCAGGGGCCTACATGAACAATAATCTAAGGATCCTAACTCTGAGCTTTTTCATCGTCTTTCTCCTTATAGGATGTGCCAATAAAGAAACTCAGACAGCAAAAGAGGTATCTCGACAGGAAGAAACCTCAGGGATAGTGCCGGTAGAGGGAGCTGAACTTCACTATATAATAGAAGGAAAAGGAATTCCTTGGCTTAGCCTTGGTCATCCAGAGAGCCAACGCCGAATATTGTCTCCGCAGTTGAGAAATTATTTCCGGTTTATTTTTATGGACTTAAGGCATGATGCCCGGTCCAATTCTTCATTAGAGATTGCCAAAATAACGCTTGACACATATCTTGATGACATTGATAAAGTTCGTAGCACTCTGGGCCTTGATAAGGCTGCTGTATTCGGGCACTCCCATCACGCATTTTTGGCCATCGAATATGCCCGAAAGTATCCTGCAAAGATATCTCATATCATTATAACGGGTTGTCAACCAAGAACTGCATGGGGTGCAGGTGATGAATTTTGGGAAACAGATGCATCCGCCGAGCGAAAGATGATCTTTAACGAGAACTGGGAAAAAATTCCAAGAGATAAACTGAATCAGATGTCTCCAAAAGAAAGGCAAGTGACAACATATGTCGCCATGACGCCAAAACTCCTATTTGATCCAAGAGGAGATTTATCCACTATTGTCAATGCTTTTGATAATGACAGGGCTGTATTTCTTCATTACCAGACTTCCATTCTAAAAGATTATGACATTATCGAAGGGCCTGCGATTTCAACACCGGTATTCCTCGCACTTGGCCGATATGACTATATATCTCCTTACATACTCTGGGATGATAGAAAAGATGTTTTGTTAGACCTCTCCTACAATCTCTTCGAGAAAAGCGGTCATTTTCCGATGGTTGAGGAGCGGGACCTGTTCGATAAGAAACTGATTGAATGGATCAAGAGTCATTAATCAGAGAATTCTCTTGGGACTGGAAGGATTAAGCAATAGTCCGAAGACATGGAATCTGATGTGCAATTCTATGATTCCTCAGAAAATTTCTAAACTCGTATGTTCGCCCACCCTTTCCTTGTCCTCTATCTAAATGACTCCGAGAGTATTCAGGTGCTGATTCTATGATTGGCGTCGATTATTCAGGTCTTTCTGCCGAAACCTATTTATGGAAGTGGTAGATTCCGCAGGCGAAATAATCTTCGTAATCTTTAAAATATCTGTGGATGGCCTGCATCCGGGTCTTGATTTCTGGGTTTTTCGAGATATTCCTGAGAATCCTGAAGGTCCGGAGAAAGCCCTCATCTTTGAGCATGCCAAAAATTCCACCGCTTCGAGGATTGAATTCGAGCGGAATGATATTGACCTCCGGAATGCCCGCCGCACTGAATACTTTTCGCCAGCCATCGAAAGTCTGAACATTGGTCATACAGTAAGCGCAAATCACATCGGACAATATCCTGAGAAACTCCGGCGGGATCGGTTTTTTCCAGCTGAGTTCCAGCCAGCCGGCTGAACCATTCGGCCTGATGACTCTTTTCGCTTCCTGAATGGCCCTGACCTTGTCTTCAATCAGCACCAGCATCGCCTGGGATATGGCGATGTCAAATTCAGCGTCGTCAAAAGGGAGGCCGAGCGCGTCCCCGACATGGAAAGTGATTTTACCGCTCAGGCCTTTTTTCTCAGCGAGGTGGATGGCCTCATCAATTAATTCGGGCGCAAGGTCAATCCCCACGACCTCGCAACCGAATTTCTCAGCCAATAAAATAGCGGTCGTGCCTTTCCCGCAGGCGATGTCAATCACCCGGGAATTCCGGTTGACTCCCAAGGCTTTGATTAATTGTCGGGTGGTGGCAAAACCGCCCGGGTGAATGACCGTCATGCCGACATATTTCGCCATAAAATCGAAAATGTCGCACTTCGAAACCGTCGTGCATTGCTCAGCGCAATTGTCTTTTTCCATTCTGTTTCTTGATAATTGGTATCTTCAATCATACGTGTTCTCCCGACCCACCGTCAAGCAGGTTGACTCCCTCCCCTATTCCTTGATAATCTTTAGCCACACCTGATAAGAGGGACGATAAGTGGCCGTCAAGTGCCCCAATTGCCAGCACAGCAATCCGGACGACACTGTCTACTGCGGGAACTGCGCCACGGCGCTTACCCAGGCTGGCCCACCGCCTCCTGCCCTGACAAAAACGCTCGAATCGCCTGCCTATGTTCTACCCAAAGGAAGCCTTATCGCCGAAAAGTACAGCATCACCGAGGAGATCGGCCGCGGCGGCATGGGCGTTGTTTATAAAGCCGAGGACATGAAACTTGCCCGCAAGGTCGCCATCAAGGTCCTTCCTGAAGTCTTTATGGCCGACCGCGAACGGCTGGCCCGCTTCGAACGCGAGGCCAGACTTCTCGCCTCTCTCAATCATCCGAATGTCGCCGCGATCTACGGAGTTGAAGAAGCCGGCGGCAGGCGCTTTCTCATCCTGGAGCTTGTCGAGGGCGAGACCTTGACCGAGCGCCTGGGCCGGGGTGCACTCACTCTCGAAGAAACCCTGGAAGTCTGCAGCCAGATCGCAGAAGGGTTAGAAGGCGCCCATGAGAAAGGTATTATCCACCGCGACCTCAAGCCCTCGAACGTTAAAATTACTTCTGAGGGGAAGGTCAAGATACTGGATTTCGGGCTGGCAAAGGCTCTCCACGACCAGACGTCCGAGACTGACATCAGCGAGTCCCCGACGATTACCGCGGACATGACGGAGCCGGGTGTGATTCTTGGGACTGCCGCCTACATGAGCCCCGAGCAGGCCACAGGGAGGCTGGTCGACAAGCGGGTGGACATATGGGCTTTCGGCTGCATCCTCTACGAGTGCCTGACGGGCAGGCGCGCCTTCGCCGGCGCTACGGTCACGGAGACTATCGCGGCGATCCTCAGAGGGGAACCCGACTGGGATTCGCTTCCTGCGGGCACGCCGGGAAACGTGCGGGCCGTCCTGCGCCGGTGCCTGCAGAAAGCCCCCAAAGAACGCCTACGCGACATCGGCGATGCGCGGATTGAAATCGAAGCACCGGCGGCCTCTCCCTCTGAAACGGCGCCTGCTCGCGGGCGGTTCTCACTTCCCTGGCTGACTGTTGTTGCGGCCGTCATGCTTCTTGCGGGCATCTTCATCGGCCGAGGACTAATCATGCATCCGCAGCCCCCTTCTTCCCCGTCGGTTATAACATCAACCATCACGGTCGAACCGGGTCACTGGCTGGACGGGATGCTCGCCGAGTTTGAGCGGCCCACCCGCACGGCCATGGCCATTTCCGGGGATGGCAATTTCATCGTCTATAGCGCTATTTCTGAGAACCCGGGACCTCATGCAAAACCTCAACTGTATGTGCGACCGACGGATCAGATGAAAGCGAGGCCCATTCCAGGGACGGAAGGGGGCATAAGTCCTTTCCTGTCGCCCGATGACCGGTGGTTAGGATTCTGGTCAGACGGCAAGCTGATGAAAGTCCCTGCGGAGGGTGGAATCCCTGCACCGTTGGGCGACGTTTTGAGGCCTTTCGGAGCGACCTGGGGGGACGACAACAGCATCGTATTTTCGTCAAAAAGTGAAAGCGGCCTCGTCAAAGTATCGGCCAATGGCGGCGAACCGGAGATATTGACCAGCTTCGACAGAGAGAGGCAGGAAAGCGGCCATCGCCTTCCTCATTTTCTCCCTGACGGAAAAGGCGTGTTGTTCACAGTCGTGAGACACCCCTGGGATTTGCAGCCGCGGGTCGCCGTACTGGAACCCACGAAACGGCAATGGCGCTATCTGCTGGAAGATGCGGCCGATGCCCGGTATGTCGCCTCCGGGCATGTGGTCTTTCTTCGCCAGGGGAAACTGATGGCCGTGCCGTTCGACCTGGACCGACGTATCTTGACCGGCCAACCCGTTCCCGTCATAACCAGCATTATGCAGACGCTCAACACCAATAGTGCCGCCAATTACACAGGAGCTGGCCAGCTCAGCATCTCAGATTCGGGTTGGCTGGTTTACGCGCCTGGTGGCATTGTTCCCGAACCGGAGAACTCGCTCGTCTGGGTGGATCAGAAAGGAGTCGAGCAACACATCACATCGTTGAGAGCCGAATTTACCGGTGCCCGCCTGTCTCCGGATGGTCGGTGGGTCGTTTACAAATCAGGAGGGAGATTGTGGATTTATGACATCAGTCGCAATACTGCAAGTCCGCTGACAAGTGAAGGCTGGACAGGTGTTGCGATCTGGACTCCGGATGGCAAACGGGTGGTCTTTCCCTGGACGACGTGGTGGATGCCCAACCTCTATTGGCAATTTGCCGATGGAAGGTCAGCCATGGAGCGACTCACAACAAGCGAGACCTACCAGGAGATAGGATCATGGTCTCCGGATGGAACGACTCTCGCGTTTGCGGAAAGTCCGCCGGAAATGAACTACGACATTCTGCTTTTGGATCTACAAACGCGTGGCGTCCGGCCCTTCCTGAGTTCTCGATTCGATGAAAATCAGCCGGAGATTTCTCCCGATGGTCGCTGGATTGCCTATTCGGCCAATGAGTCTGGACGGTACGAGGTTTATGTGCAGCCCTTTCCTGGGCCGGGAGGTAAGTTTCAGGTCTCCCTCGAAGGAGGCCGGAGACCGCGCTGGACAAGGAATGGCAAACATCTCTACTATCGTTGGAGGAATCAGGTCTGGATAGTGGACGTTCACACGGAAAGCGGTTTCAGTCTAGGAAAGCCGCGCCTGCTATTTGAGAAGTCCGGGTACGCTAACTCATACGATGTGTCGCCGGACGGTCAGCGCTTTCTTATGGTGAGGCTCGATGAGAGCAAGTCCACCCCCGTAAAAGAAATGATCCTGGTCCAGAATTGGTTAGAAGAACTCAAGCGCCTCATTCCCAGCGGAAAGAAGTGAGAACATCGCACCAAGCCTCCCCTAACTTGACGATGACAGGAAGAGCCTGGCGTTTCCCAGTTTTGCATCAACCCAAACTTGATTTCCCTTGAGGCCCTAATGTTGCTGAGAAGGTGCGTGCACCTTCCAGTCCGATCAATCGCGCAGCAGAGTCCCGAGCTTTCCCAGGATCTCGCCGACGGTGACATCAGGAAGAGCACAAATCCGGACTGCCGAGCGCGACCTCCAATCCAGGCTCTTGACCTGATCGGCCAGGACAACGCCGGAGATCGCCAGGCCGTCGGGAATGCGGACTTCCCATGGATAGCCTTTGACCTGGCTGGTCACCGGGCAGAACAGCGCCAGGCCGACTTTCGCGTTATACGCTTCCGGAGAAAGAACGACGGCGGGCCGCCGGCCGGACTGCTCATGGCCGGCTTGAGGAAAGAGCGTCATCCAAACGGCGTCGCCGCGCCTGGGGACATATGGATTCCGCTTTACCATGGCTCCTTCCCGACAGGTCTTCCGGTTTCCCACTCGCCGTGGATGTTTTCCGGCGTGACCTCGGCAAGCAGATCCTCAAGCTTCCACTTCGTCTCTCTGTCCGGAGCAATGATGAGCGTGCCGTCTTTCAACATCAAAACAACAGACGAATTCTCGGCCAGGTTCATCTCATCAGCGAACGCTTTCGGGAGCCGCACTGCCAGGCTGTTGCCCCATTTTCCAATTCGTGAAATCATTTTTCTCTCCATGTATCTACAATGAAGATACATTGGAAAAAACAATTTGTCAAGCGATTGGATTTGGGAGCATATGATGCTGAGCCTCCTGCCCGATTTAAGAAAGCGCATGGGAAGGACTGCCCGGGCAGCGATTCTACCCCTTCGGGCATCATTATTCTCTCCTTCGTTATGGCGTTCTCCAAATTGTTGATAAATCAAGGGGAATTAAGTGCATTACGTATGGCGTCCCCCAAATTGTCGACTTTGACATCTCCCTATCACTGTGATAATTATGGCGCGGGATAATCCGGTAATCATGACCAAACGGAAATTCCGCCTTTTCCCCTGCCATAAAGCCAGGCCTGACCAGGCAGGATTCTTTCGCCGTTTCCTCGCCTTCACGA
>Ga0172362_10002318_pt1 | contig 16573 bp, 17 predicted proteins | sample LakKivs1_kivu2a2_FD_114534 | JGI IMG/M metagenome (GOLD analysis project Ga0172362, IMG submission 114534) | Sediment microbial communities from Lake Kivu, Rwanda - Sediment s1_kivu2a2 | ecosystem: Environmental > Aquatic > Freshwater > Lake > Sediment | place: Rwanda: Western Province, Lake...
GTTCTTAAACAATCTCCATATTTCGGTATGTTCAACACTTTCTCCTATTCCTAGCTTCGTAAGGGGTCCTAGCGTTTCTAATTCTAGAACAGATTTGTCTACAAAAATTTCTGCAGAGCAACCATCATCTGGATATTTTTTTCCTTTTTTGAAACTAAACTTTTTTACGAATAAGCGATTGTGATTGTAATAGGCGATCCATCCTTCCCTAACTGAAGTTCCGATCTTGAAGCGTTCACTAATTCCTCTTTTATCATTTAAGAAGATATATCCTTCTTCGAATTGGAGTCTCGGATCAGTAACGTTAGAATATGGCCATAATACTATTTTTTTATCTGGTAGAAGTTGGTCAGGATCGCCTGTAGTGAATGGCATTATCGCTTTTCCTCCTTTTTTCATGACTGTTATTGCCCAAGGTGCTAGTTCTACTTCCCATAGACCACAGTTAATTATTTTGTGGATTACTTTAACTTCTGGCGCATCTGGTTTAAATATTATTGTTATTTCTTTTCGTATTTTGGATTCTTCTTGTGTGGGCTGTATTGATTTTATTCCGTTTTTTATCTCTTCGTAGTCTATAGGGTCGTTGTCAGGTAGATAAGTTCTGTATTTGTGTTCAGGGCTATACCACAGCCTATGTCCCCCATACAATCGCCACTCGCTACCACCCGTCATCCCTTTTTGATCTTTTAGTATTCCAAATTCGTTTTCTTGGTCTTTGTAACCGAGTTTTATTATTCTCGGGCCTATTTGAGTGGGAATAATACACTCTATAATTTGATTCGATATTCGGAGACAATCCTTCCATCCTGCGTAAGAAGTTTTTGTAATTTCTATCATGATTAATCATTAGCTACTGAACTTTGCCAAGTTTTAAATCTATCGCCAAAATAACATTCCAATGCTACCTTCGCGCGCTATCTTTTTTCTAGAAGATTCGCCAAGGGATTCTTCAGGTCATCGGACGAAAAAACAGGAAGGAGGCTATTGAAATCGCGAAATCTACGATTAAGATGGCGAAGGAGTTGGGCAGCAACTACGCTGGTCTATGGTTAGGGCAAGATGGTTATGATTACCCCTTCCAAGTAAATTATAAGGACATATGGGAGAATGAAGTGAATGGCCTTAGGGAAGTAGCCATGTATGCTCAAGAACACGCCCCCGATGTGAAGATTTGCGTCGAGTATAAAATTAAAGAGCCCAGATGCTACATAACAATGGCGGGCGCTGGAAAAGCCGTTGCTGTGTGCCAAGAAGTAGGGCTACCTAACATAGGCGCGACGCTCGACTTCGGCCATTGCCTGTTCGGTCAAGAAAATCCAGCAGAATCAGTAATATTCCTAAATAGGTACAAGAAGTTGTTCGCTGTCCATATTAATGATAACTATGGCTACTGGGATGACGACCTCTTCTTCGGCTCATTACATATAATACAAGCCCTAGAGTTCGTCTACAGCTTAGTAAAAGTGAACTATGAAGGTTGGATCGGGCTTGATATATTTCCCTATAGAGAAGATGTAGTGCACGCTTGCAATATAAGCATTAGAAATTTCAAGAAAATGGCCAAACTACTTGATGAATTATCCGAAGAAGATTTAATGAAGGCTCAGGCTAAGCACGACGCCATAGAAGCTTTCAGGTGCATACGCAAAATAATCCTTAAATAAGCTTGAATTCTTGTCCAAAGCCTCTTTTGGAGTTGGATAACAAGGTATAGCGCGGTTAACCGTAGAAACATAGTTCAAAATCCTAAGAAATTAGCGCGTGAGGGCGGACACGAAGTACAGTGTGGGCTAAGCTGGTAACTTCAAAGCTCCTTGAGCAACATCTAAATGGTTTCGGGCTATGCCTTAGCAATGAATTCTATGTTCATGAAAGGTATGCTACCTCATGTCTAAGCTTGTTTTTAAAGGTTATAAGAAAAATCAATGCTAAGAACATAAGATTTATATGTACACAGATAAATTAATCAGCGCAAAGGTGGGACTATGCAGAAAATTCCTATAGTACATATTGAAAAATGCATCGGGTGTAGAATCTGTGAGTTAGTGTGTTCTGCAAAAGATGGAGGAGGTTATAATCCAAGAAAATCGCTTGTTAAAATTTTAAGGAATGATGAAATGGATGTTAGAATACCTGTTTTTAGCGTCAAATGTGATTTATGTGGGAGATGTGTAAGGTTTTGCCCTACCAAGGTCATAGAGTTTGTTGATCTGGAGCAGGCAGCTCTAATTCGGAGCAATGCTAAGATACCAAGTATTCCAGCTCCGTTAATAGGAGGCCCATTAGGGGGAGGTGAATGAAGTGGAAAGCGCACTCAACTATGGATGGGTTGGAACAATACTTCATGTTGATCTAAGCAAAGGAAAAATCGTGAAACAACCCATAGATAAATCCTTAGCTGCAAACTACATTGGCGGAAGAGGATTAAACCTGAAGATGCTTTACGACAATTTAGAACCGGGGACAGACCCCTTAAGTCCAGATAAGCCTCTTATTTTTGGTAGCGGCCCTTGTAGTGGGACAATTGTACCTGGAAGCTGTAGGCTCACGATTACCGCAAGATCACCGATTGCAGGATTTATTGGAGATTCGAACTGCTGTACCGCTTTTGCTGCTGATATGAAGTATGCTGGATATGACGTAATTGTTTTCCATGGTAAAGCCAATGGTCCTGTTTACGTTTGGATCGATGATGATAATGTTGAATTAAGAGATGCCAAACACGTTTGGGGTAAAACAACATGGGAGACCCAAAGGATATTGAAGAAGGAAATCGGAGACCCTGAAGTCCCTATGTTAGCCATTGGACCCGCAGGCGAAAATTTGGTCAAATTTGCAAGTATTATTACTGGATTAGGGAGGGCTGCTGGAAGATGTGGTATTGGAACCGTTATGGGTTCAAAGCTTTTGAAGGCTGTTGCTGTTCGTGGAAGTAAAAGTGTAAATGTAGCTAACCAAAAACTGCTTGAAAAAACTGTTGAAGAATTGATGCCAACTTTGGCGCATGGGACTCATCTTATGACTCATGGAACTATGGCATCATCTTGGAAGTATGTTGAAGTAGTAGGTGGATTTGCAATAAAGAATTATCAGACTGGATTTCTTGCGGAAAGGACCGAACTTACTGATCCTGAACTTGTTTTGCAATACTACCTGGGGGCAAGATCTGATATTTCTTGTCCTGCGGCTTGTAATCTTTACTATGTAATTGGCAAGGGGCCTTATGCTGGAGACTACGGCGATGGTTTTGAGATGACACATTTACAGCAAGCTGGTTCGAGACTAGGTAGCTTCAAGCTAGATCTAGCACATAAGATAAATTCTCTTCTGGACCAGTATGGGATGGATATATCTGATTTCGGAGCTGTTGTTGGTTTTGTCATGGAATGCTATGAGAAGGGAATTTTAACTAAAGAAGATGTTGACGGTTTAGAGCCTAAGTGGGGCGACGCAGAAGTAATTCTAAAGCTTTTAGAAATGATTGCCTATAGGAAAGGTATTGGAAACACTCTTGCTGAAGGCATTAAAAAAGCTGCAGAAATAATTGGAAAGGGTTCTGAAAAGTATGCTTTACACGTTAAAGGAATAGGGTTCTCTACCGTAGACCCCCGAGCTGCACAGGACTGGGGACTTGGCTATGCTGTTGCAAGCAGAGGAGCTTGCCATATGAGAGCTGCTGTTCCTGATAACCAGATATTTCCCCTCTGTCAGGTGATAGAAGGAAAGGCTGAACTCGTTGCATTATTTGAACATGTACGGGCGATCGAGGATTGTCTTGAGATATGTAAGTGGATCTTTTGGCATGAGGGCGGCAACATTGCTAGGGCATTTGAGAAAGGATTACCGCTACCTCTAACATGGCCGGAGATTCTTACAAAATTCTACAATTATGTCACCGGTTTAAACCTTAACGTAAATGACACGCTGAAAATCGGAGAACGTATTGTAAACCTTGAAAGAGTATTCAATATAAGGGAAGGATTAACTAGGAAGGACGACACACTTCCCGAAAGATTCTTAAAAGAACCCTTACCGGAAGGAGCTTCAAAAGGTAAAGTAGTCGAACTAGATATAATGCTTGATGAATATTATGACAAAAGAGAATGGAACAAAAATACCGGTTTTCCAACAAAAGCAAAATTAACTGAACTTGGCCTTGGTGACACTATAGGAGAACTTGCAAGCTTGGGAAAACAATTGAACTAACGCAATGAAACCTAGTTTGGCTGAATTAATTACTCAACAGAAAACTGTGTGCCAGTCTCTTGCTTAATACCTTGCTACCCTTCACCAAGAAGCCCTATCCTCTTTTTCCTTCGCATACCCGCGCGCGAAGGATTGAAAGTTGCATTGAATCCATAAAAATGGATTTTAAAATTTGGGGTTATCTACGACTTTAGGGACACCGTTCTTCTCTATCACTATTTTTGCAAACCCTTTTTCCTTAACGAGCCCATAGTCATGGCCAGCGTCTGATGGATATACGAAAAAGAACACCATCTTTTCGTCGCCAGTGTTGATTGTTCTATGACCCCAGCCTGGTGGCACGTAACCTATGTCGCCGGGCTTTAAATCGAGATACATTGTCTCGCCCTTTTTTGTTTGCATGAGCAGCCCGCCTTTGCCTGAGAGGTTTATGTAGATTTCGGCCTCGTCTTTATCATGGTAATGTCCTCTAGTCAAATAGTATTCCTTTCCGACTTTCCCTGGGAAGATTGTTGTGACTCCGAAAGTTAGGTGTCCTCCGGTTTCAGGCATGGTGTACTCGTAGTATTCGTAGATTATCGGATCTTTTCCCTTTGAAAGGATTTGTTCAGCCGCTTTAATATCGCTGAAGTACTCCTTTAAGCCGCTTAGCTTAACTTCGTTTCTCCGTTTGAATGGTTGCATGGCGAACGTTTTGAGGTCAAGCCTTACCGATTCTGGTTGCATTTTCTTTTTGCTCCTTGATTTCATGATATTCGGCTAGCATGGTTTTAAATATTTCGGACGCGACGACACCTCCTCGACATGCCATTTTTTAGAAGTGAAAGCAGGACTCCAATATAGAATGCCAGTTAAAACATTCACATGCTAAGCTATAGTGAGTTCAAAAGCACAACAATTTTATAGGCATTTCCTATTTACCTTTAGCCCAAATGTGAAATCGGTGGAGAATCTTATGACCTGCCAGTTTGGCTTTTACGCTGCGCACGAGCAATATGACCCAGATGAACTGTTGAATTTTGCCATTAAATCGGAGAAATATGGTTTTGACAATATCTGGAGTAGTGATCACTTTCATCCGTGGTGTCACACTGACGCAAAATCGGGCTTCGCTTGGGTATGGCTAGCTTCAGCTGCTGAAAGAACCAAGAAAGTTTCCCTTGGCTCAGTCACACCCCCGCTTCTAAGGCATCATCCCGCAATAGTGGCTCAAGCATTTGCAACCTTGAATTTCATGTACCCTGACCGAATATTCCTCTGCTTAGCCACTGGAGAAGCAATGAATGAAGCTCCGCTGGGGTTAAGGTGGCCACCCTATAAGGAAAGGCTGGCTAGACTCGAAGAAGCCATAATCATAATTAAGAAATTATGGACAGAGAGTTTCATAGATTTCGAAGGAACATATTATCGGTTAAGAAAAGCGAATTTATACACCAAACCTAAAACCAAGATACCATTATACGTGGCGGCTAACGGTCCATCCACCGCGTACGTCGCAGGCAAATACGCTGACGGCCTATTAACTAGTGGGCGCGTTGTCGAAGAAAAATTTGAGTCACAGATTTTACCTGCCCTAGCTAGGGGTGCTAAAGACGCTGGTAGGAATCCTGATGAGATTAAGCGGATTATCCACATAATAACATCCTATGATGAAGACTTCGATAGGGCTGTTGAAGGCTGCAGGTTCTGGAATGCCACCATGCTGCCGGGAATTTTTGATGCTGAAGTGTATGATCCAAGGGAGATAGAGGAAAAAGCTCGAGTAATAAAGAGAGAAGACATAATTAAAAGACGTTATCTCGTAACATCGGAAGAGGAAGCTATCAAGAAAATCGAGTTGTATTTAAAGTTCGGAGTAGCAGAAGTGGAGTTTTTGAGCACAAGCCCCGATCAAAACAAATTCATCGAGTTTTTCGGGACGAAAGTGTTTCCCTACTTTAAGAATCGGAAGGGATAAAGAAAACTCTGCAGGGAGACGCTTCAACTCCTTTGATTAGAAGGGGAGCTATGAGGAAGAATCCCTTAGCAACTTTTTTGCCCTTTAAAACTTTATCCAAATTCGCAACTTCCTCCACCACTAGGATTCCCGCATTAAACAGCATTTCATGTATCTTGCGTGATGGAACTTTCGGTGGTGGTCCTTTAACAACCACTTTTCCACCCCATCCTCCAACGCTGAGCACATCTATCCCTAGGATCTTGACCTTTTTCTTCGCTAAATAATGAACCGCACTTTCGCCTATGTTTGGCCATCTGAACAGGTATGTTGAGGTATGATTCCTTATCTTAGACCAGCCTGTAAATACAAACACTATATCTCCATCATTAATGTAATTACCATACTTCTCGAAGTCTTTCTCGGTTATTTCTTCTCCCTCGCTTTTAGGAGTTATATCTATCACGACACCATCGCCAGAAAGATCTTCTAAGGTATAATCATCGAGAGATTTGGAATCGGGTATGGCATGAAGCGGGAAGTCGATATGAGTGCCTAAGTGTGTGTGCATGCTTGTAATTATACTAACAGTGGTTCCATTCTTAGTTGCGGTCTTCAAGTTTTCAATTCTAAAGGGTGGTAAACTAGGATATGAAGGCATGTCGGGAGATATTTTGTTGCTTAAATCTACAATCTTATAACGTTTATTCATAAATCATCACCAAACTTTATTGGAAAGGACCAAACACTCTGCAGAATACTCGATAACGAATATTGCATGTCTATGCTCTAGCCTCCTTTATGATTTGAAGAGCCTCTCTAGTTAATTCTGAGATCTTCGCCATTTCTCCTTTATTTATCAGCTCTTTTTTACAGATCCAAGTTCCGCCTATGGCCCAAGCTCCCGCTTTGACAAAGTCTGCCAAATTCTTGGCATTGATCCCTCCTAAAGGAATAAACCTAGCGTTTGGAAAGACGGCTTTCAAGGCTTTGATGTGTTCCGGTCCACCTGAAGATGCAGGAAAAATCTTTAACATAAGCGGCAAATCTTCCTTATTAGTAATTTCTTTTCCTTTAGCCTTAGCCGCTGCTTGTATAGCCCTGTTAACTTCGGTAGGTGTATAAACTCCTGGGCATACGCTGATATCTTTTTTGACGCAATGCGCGACGATTTCCTCGTCTAGGTGGGGGGAAACGATAAAGCGTGCACCTGCCTTTATAGCTTCTTTAGCTGCTGGTAACGAGAAGACTGTGCCAGCTCCGACTAGCATTTTTGGAAGTCCCTTTCTTAGAATTTTTATGGCTTCAATCGCTCGTTGTGTGCGCATAGTTATTTCAATTACGTCCAAACCAGCGTTAAGAAATGCTTTTCCAAGGGGGATGGCTTTTGCGGGGTCCTCGATTATTACTACTGGTATTAATCCCTTTTCTTTAATCCTTTCCAATTCTTTTTGAAATGGCTTCATGCTGGTATTGATTACAAGCGAGTAAGATATTAATTTTACTGAGGAGAAATTCTGTTAAAATTATCTCTTAGAATTTGATAGAAACGTGGCTGGCTATTTCAATGCCAGCGGGATATGGACCAGGCCGATCATAAACTTTCTCATAGCAATGCGAGTTTTCAAGGGTTTATGCAAACTTTCAATCCGACTCTCGAAGAGGCTGTTTCCAAGGCTTTCAGCGCCTCGTCTAACGGGAAGCGATGAGTTATGAAGCGTTTCACATCCAAGACGCCGGCGCTAACAAGCTCAAGCGTCTTCCTAAAATCGTAAATCGACTGGGACGATGTCCCAAAGACGGAAATTTCTCTGTAATGGAGCAGGTTTGTGTTTAACGGGACAATCTCCTTGCCAGCTGGAAGCCCACCAAAGAAGTTTATTCTGCCGCCTTTAGCGGCTATGGATAGAGCTTGCTGCTGCGTTACTGGAGCGCTAACAGCAACTATAACCACATCTGACCCGTGCCCATTCGTGACCTCGCTGATTTTTGAAGCCAAATCTTCCCTCGATGGGTTTATTGTGTAATCTGCTCCAAAGTTGGCGGCTTCTTTCAGTCTATCATCATCTATTTCGCTCATAATAACTTTAGAGGCTCCCATCGCTTTCGCCACTGCAACGTGCATCAATCCTATTGGTCCTGCGCCTATAACGGTGACTATGTCTCCAATCTCTGTTTGAGCAAAGTCTTGCCCGTGAAAGCAGCATGAAAAGGGTTCAACGAGCGCAGCCTCCTCATATGAGAGGTTGTCAGGCACCTCGGAAACACCGCCCGTTTTGAAAGCTTCAGGTGGGACTCTAAGATATTCGGCGAAGGCTCCGTCAACATCGATTCCCAGAGCATATCTTGAATCGCAAAGCTCGTGCCTCCCAGCTATGCAGTACGTGCATCTTCCGCAGTACATGTTCGGATTAGCCGTCACTCTCATGCCGACTTTAAGATGTTTCTGCAGGTTTGTGCCAACTTTTTCAATGTCTCCAGCGAACTCGTGTCCTAACACTCGTGGTACTTTAATGCGGGCGTCGCCGTGTGTGTATATGCGAATGTCGGTGGCGCAAATAGTTGCTGCCTTAACCCTTACAAGGAACTCGTCAGGACCAACTGTCGGTTTTTCAACTTCTTCAAGCCGGATATCTTTGGCGCCGTGAAGCCTAACTGCCTTCATAGGATGCTGCCTCATAGTGTAGGTTTGTTTGAAAGGAGAGGAATAAACTTTTCGACTTAGCCCTTCGTAAGTCATAGCGTGCTCAACCTCTTAGCACTTCTTCAGCTATGAAACTGGCTAAATCCAAACCTTTGGAGACCCGCACCCAGCAATTTTTGACTTTTTGTTTATGAAAACCTAGGATTTACCTGCATAAAAATTTATATATAACCATGGAACGGTAAATGTCTCAGCCTGATTGCGCGAAAATATAACAGATTACAAATGGTGAGGATGATGGTAATGTCGTCAAAAAAAGTTGGAATTTGTCTCGTGGGCGTCGGCCGAGCTGGCGCTGTCCACGGTAAAAATTTCTCTGAACGCATAATCAACTCGAAAGTAGTCGCTGTGGTAGCATATCACCGTGAAAGCGCCATGAAGGCGGCTGAAGAGTATGGCACCAAGAATTGGTACACAGACCATAAAGAGGCGTTGAAGCAGAAAGATGTAGACGCCATTGTCATATCAACTCCAACTTTCACACACGCCAATGTCACCATCGACGCGGCGGAAGCCGGAAAGCACGTCTTTTGCGAGAAGCCTATGACCTTGACGCTGAAGGAAGCCGACGCGATGATGGCTGCTACTCGCAAGGCTGGCGTTAAGCTTCAGATGGGCTTCATGCGGAGGTTTGACGCAGAGTTTCAGAGTGCAAAGCAAAAGCTTGAGGCTGGAGTAATCGGAAAGCCCGCGACCATAAAGTCAACTGGGCATGGTCCTGGAGTGCCACCGCCGTGGGCTTGCGACCCTAAGACGTCAATAGGGATGCTGGCTGAGGTAAACAGCCACGACTTCGACTCTGTCAGGTGGCTTATGGGAAGTGACATAAAGAGGGTCTACGCTGAGGTGGAAGCCATCGCTATGCCTGAACTGAAGGAAAAATATCCAGACTTCTACGACCGCGCACTCGTGACCTTAAGGTTCGCAAACGGCTCCATAGGACTAATAGATAGTGCCTGTCCAGTCAGGTACGGATATGATGCTCGAGTTGAGGTTCTCGGAACAGAAGGCATCATGTTGATCGGCGAGTTGAAATATCAGGCTGTTGTTGTTTGCAAGAAAGAAACCGGCGTCTACACATCCACATTCCCGAGTTGGAGGGATCGATTCAGGGAAGCGTACTTCGAAGAGGACAAGCACTTCATAGACTGCATAATAAACGATAAGAATCCAGTAGCCTCGGGTGAGGATGGAAAAACCGCGCTGGAAGCAGTTCTAGCCGCAACGAAATCCTTCAAAGAGGGGAAACCAGTAACTCTGCCTCTTGCGCAATGAACAGAGCTGAAATATTTAAATTTAAGTTGTACGTTAGGATGAGTAACTAGGAGAGGATGGGCAATATGACGAAGAAGCCTAAAACGCGCGGGATTTTCCTATTGATATTAGGGTTAATAATTTATCAGTTTGGACTGTTGGCGACTTTACAGCAAGCTACTCTGATAAGTTATTTAACCGAGTTTCTCAGCATTGAAGTAGTCGAAGTAGTGGGCGTTTTGTTGCAACTTTTAGGAGGTTTCCTAATCGTAGCGGGCTTAACTAGTTTAATCAGCAGCATAATCGCAATCCAGCTTGAAAATGAAATGCGCACCTTGGGAAACGAAATTTTATCAGGGGTTGATGAAAGGCTTAGCGATGTGAGAGATAGGCTTAGTGATGTAAGAGATCTGATAGCTCGTCAGAGGCTAAGTGCGGCTCCGCAAACTCAACAAACAGCGGCTCGGGTTTGCAAATTCTGCGGGACATCGCTTGGCGATGAAGACTTTTTCTGTCCGAAATGTGGTAAAGCGCAAAAATAATTGTGCAAAGCGTCAGACATGATTTCCAAGCTGTCAAACACGACAATGTGCATTGCAAAATAAGATTACTTGGGAATATTTTAATGCGGCTAAATGCTCTGTGAGCATGGAGTTAAGTTTTTTCTTTCTAAAGAAAATTCTTAAATACCACGTCGTTCACATGCTTTTGTAAAGGAGGAATACCAGTGGCATTGGGAGGATGGGAATGGATAGTTATAATCCTCGCGGTTGTCGTCATTTTAGTGTGGGGCCCAACAAAGATTCCTGAACTTGCTAGAGGCTTAGGCAGAGCTAGAGGAGAGTTCGAAAGAGCAAGCAAAGAGTATGCAGGAAAACCTCTTGAGACTGAAGTTGCCAGCAGCAGAACTTCGGGCGATGAAATGATGCTTGTAATCGCCAAAGGGCTAGGGATAAACACCGAGGGGAAAAGTAAAGAGCAGATATTTCAGGAAATCATTCTAAACATTAAGGCAATAAAGTCGAGTTCGTAGGTTTGCAAGTAAATCCGATGTAATGCGAAAGGGTGCTGGAGAACGTCTAAAGATGAGCAGATGACTTTTTGGGAACACACTAAAGAACTAGGTAAAAGGCTTAAAATTGTTCTTTATACGCTTATTATTTCAACCATTGCTATGATGGCTTTGCCGGCTAACCTCTCCTTTCTTAGTGACCCATTTGGTTCTTATGAACCTCTAGTTGGTGTAGTTTTAAAGGCGGTAAGAGAGCAGGCTCTACCTGCAGGCGTAAAATTAATCGGCATTGAATTTGTAGCCCCTCTTGAACTGTATTTAGTTGCTTCTTTCTTTTTCGGACTTGCCATAACGGCGCCAGTTTTTGCTTATGAAATCTTCAAGTTTGTTGATCCAGCGCTGTACCCTAATGAAAGAAGGGCTGTGTACCCTTTCTTGTCATCCTTTCTGGTATTGTTTGCGGTTGGTTTACTTTTTGGTTATCTGTTTCTTGTGCCATATGGTATGGCTGCTCTTTTGCCCTTCTTCCATGTCGTTGGGGCGGAGCCACTTATTGCCGTTTCGGACTTCTACTACTTTGTCTTCTTCCTCACTTTATTGACTGGAATGGCATTTACATTCCCAATATTCTTGGTTCTCTTCGTGAAATTTGGAATAGTTGGGACAAAAAAGTTAACACAGAACAGAAAATACGTTTACCTCGGTCTTCTGATACTCGTTTTCCTTATAACGCCTGGAGAAGGAGGTCTAGCAAATTTCATGCTCATGGCCGTGATGGTCGTACTCTTTGAAACTGGAATTTTTTTCGCACGACGTTATGAAAAGAAAGGCGAAGTCACTCATCCACGCTGGTCCACTGAAGAAGCAAAATGCAAGTTCTGCGGAAAAACAATCTCCAAAAATACAACCTTCTGTGAAAACTGCGGAAAATCACAGACATGAATTGCGCGGCAAGATGTTTCATGCTTTGTGACTACTCTTTACGATGGACGGTTGAAGCTTAGCACTTAAATAAATTCGATTATTTCAACTTAATTTTCGCCAATACTTCAGTATTAGCGACATATTGAGGCTTTTCGCCCTTAAAAAATTTCACTAAATCCTCTGCGTTCATCCTATCCATTCTACTTATTGTCTCTACAGTGTAAGCGGCAATATGAGGAAACATAAGCACGTTATCAAGTTTAAATAGCGGAAAATCAGCGCTGGGCGGTTCCTTGCTGTAGACATCGAGAGCGGCACCTGCAATTTTCTTCTCGCTTAAAACTTTGTAAAGGGCTTCTTCATTCACGATAGGGCCTCTCGCCGTGTTGATGAAGTAGGCAGTTTTCTTCATAAGATTGAATTCTTTCTCTCCAATCATGCCGCGGGTTTCATCTGTCAGAGCCAGGTGCAGGGTTACGAAATCCGCTGTCTTCAACAAAGTTTCAAGACTAACATATTGAGCATCAAGTTCTTTTTCCAAATCGACCTTTCTTCTTCGACTCCAATACAAAATCTTCATGTCAAAGCCCTTGGCACGTTTAGCTACTCTGTAGCCTATTTCGCCAAGCCCGATTATTCCTATGGTTTTCCCGTAGACTTCGTTTCCCATGAACTTTGTTGCCTCCCATTTACCTTGCTTCATAGAGAGGCAAGCCTGTGGAATACGCCTGGCTGCAGACAATAATAATCCCATGGTGAAATCTGCCACTGACTCAGCGTTAGCGTAGGGGGTGTAGACAACGACCACGCCTTTTTCCGTAGCGGCCTTTAAGTCAATATTATCAACGCCTACGCCGTGTCTGGCGATGATTTTCAGTTTTTTAGCGTGCTCAATAATTCTTCGATTAATTTTGTCACCCCCAATAACAAGCGCGTCGACATCTTCGGCTGCTTGGAATAACTCTTCCTCATTCATTGCCCTATCATATGGGCTTCTCACTATTTCGGCAACTGATTTGATAAACTCCAAAGTTCCTTCGGAGTATAGACCAAACGATCTGGAAGTGATGTAAACTTTCGGTTTTCTCATTTCTCAACCCTACTTTAACTCGCAGATTAATGCCGATGTTTCTTTTTAAATCTTATTGCAAATGCGATTAGAAAAGCATGGGAGTGAGACCTAAATCCGCGAAGGTCTGCTCATGCTTACCTGAAAAAGGCATTTATATGATGGCGCAACTGTTACGCTTAATTGCACGGTGAGAGAACTGTTCGCTAAAAAAGGAGAAGAGCCGTCGCTGGCGTTTGGGGGGCAAGCGCTCATAGAAGGCGTCATGATGCGCTCTCGGACGCACATGGTGATGTGTGTTAGAAAACCAAACAATGAAATTTTAACCAACGTTGAGAAAATAAACTCCTTGTGCGAGCGGTACAGGGTCTTGCGGGTGCCTTTTTTGAGGGGCATAGTTGCACTGCTTGAAACTCTCTATCTCGGTGTCAAAGGGCTTTATTTCTCTGCGAACGTTCTTGTCGAAGGGCAAGAGCAAGGAGAAAAGTTCAGCTCCATGCATCTTGCGATAGCCATCATCGGGGCTTTGGGACTGACTGCCTTTTTCTTCGTGGTTCCTTTCCTTCTAACCTCATTGTTCAATTTGACTGGAGTAGTTTTCAACGTTGTCGAAGCCGTTGTGCGCCTTTCCATATTTCTGCTGTATCTCGTGCTTGTCTCCATGTGGGGCGAATTCAAAAGAGTGCTGCAGTATCATGGCGCAGAGCATAAGGCAATCAACACCTACGAGGCTGGGGTTACATTTAACGTGGAGAACGCAAAGCGTTTCTCTCGACTGCATCCGCGGTGCGGAACCAGTTTCCTCTTCATCGTCGTCCTCGTGAGCATCGTGCTGTTCTCGATTATGCCCGACTTTGGGTTTGCCGCAAGGCTTGCTTACAGGCTGTTGCTGATTCCAGTTATCGGTGGCATATCCTACGAGCTTTTAAGGCTCAGCGGCAGACACAGAGACTCCAAAGTTATGAGAATCTTCACTCTGCCCGGATTAGCATTTCAACGGTTGACAACTAGGGAGCCAAGCGAGGACATGATTGAGGTCGCAGTGAAGGCGGTGGAGGAAGTAAGCAAGCTAAGCGGTTCCTAACACGCAGGCGGCACCGGGCAAGTTTTGATTACTTAGCGTATTATGAGAATTTTATTGTGATTAGAAAAGTGCGAGGATGTTTCGTTTTCAGTTGACGGCGAGGATGGATGTAGAAATCTTGTTGGAAAACTCGGTTCGCGTTTGGATGCGCAGACTCCAACCTGCAGAATTGTTATTTTATGAAGAATACATTTTTTAGTTTCTTGAAGTGCTCGTCTCCTGTGACTACTTCGGCTTTTTTCAGCAGCGCGGTGGTGTAGACTATGGAGTCAACCAGTCCCCACCCAGCAATTTCTTTTTTCATTTTAGTTTGTACTTTAGCAGATTCCACCGCGATTGGCTCATCCAGCGTTGCTAGGGCGCTTTTTTCTTTGATGAAGACTCTTTGTCTTTCTGCAAGTTCTTGGCTTTCTACTTTGAGGGTTTTTGTGTAGACTTCAGCCAAGCATATTGTGGGGGTTATTTTTTCTTCCTGACTTTCGATTATGGGTCTGGCTTTCTCGCCTGCCTTTGTTCCTGTGAAGTATTCTATCCAAGCGTAGGAGTCGATGACGTATTTCATAGGCAGCGGTCCTTGTGGTCTCTGAGGTCTGTTAGGTCTGTTTGTTTCATGACGCCGAACATGCTTTCTTTTTTCGCGAAGTGTTCGATGAGGATTTTGTTTATCTCATTTGAAATGTTTCGGGCGCCTGCGGTCTCCTTTAATGTTTGATAGACATCGTCTCGCAAGGTTACTGTTGTCTTCTTCGCCATAAACATCAACATAAACATCTATGCATACGGCTTCTATTAAAGTTGCCGCAAAAACAGCGTACAAACTCAAACCAATTCAAAAGCGCCTTTTTCACTATTTTCTATAAGCCCTGCTAATGATATGCTGGCAAGCCTAAAGTCGTCCCTTTCTCTTCCTTAGTCTGCTTTTGCACTCCAGTTCCACGTGCCCAACTCGAAGGTTCCAGCATAGGGTATCTCCAAGACTAAGTTAATCGTGCCGCTTGCTTCAGTTGGCGACGTAAACAGACCCTCTATCGTCCCTATGTCAGAGAGAGAAGCTGAAAAAGCACCGCCAGTAACGGGAAAAGAACCTTGTCTCTCCGCGCTATAAGAACCCGCTGAAAAGCCGTCGCACTCCAAGTCGTTCAGAGTAATGCTCACGGAAGTGACCGAGGCTCCGTCTTCCGAGATGGTGAGGCTGATCGTTCCGCTGCTCGCCTTTCCGCTAATCTCGATAGGTCCAGTCAGAGTGGCACCAGGCTTCGGGATCACCTCTCCTCCAGACGTTGGGGTTGCTTGTTCCGTAGGCGTTGGGGTGGCTTGTCCGGTAGGCGTCGGCAACACTTCCTCCCCAGGCTTCAGCAAGAATAAGGCTGAAACAGCTACTACAACGATGACTATAACAGCTATCGCCACTATTGCGACTGTGGCAATTCCCCCTCGTTCAATTTTCATTTGAAACTCCCGAATTATTATTACGTTTATTCTTATAAAAAATTTGTGCAACGAGAGATAATCTTGGAGTAGACACTTGCTTTAAAATCAAGAGCGTAACGAAAAATAAAGCGCAGATCATGAGCCTTGCCCCGGCATATTCAAGGACAGATGCATGGAAAAAGTGCGGCAGAATAGATCAAATCTTACGCGCTGATCTTGAGCAGGATTTAGGCAAGAACATGGTGAGTGTTTAGTTTTGTTGTGGTTAAACGTTTTTTCCGTGCTGGCAACTTATGCCGTGTTTATCTCTGATAATCTAATCCTTCCTCAGAAACGCCCAGACTGTGCTTGAAAGCCTATGGTGCGGGGGGTGGGATTTGAACCCACGAACGCCTACGCGACAGGGTCCTAAGCCCTGCTCCTTTGACCAGACTTGGAGACCCCCGCCGTCAGTGCTTTGAGAGTTGAGAATACGTTATCCATTAATATTTATTTAACCCTCAAAAACGAGATGGAGATAACTGACCGTAAGCTCTTTATTTCCTAGCGCACGTTCTTTTCAGAGAGAAAACACAGTGCCTCGGTAGCCTAGCCCGGTGGGGCGACGCCTTGGTAAGGCGCTGGTCGCGGGTCCAAATCCCGCCCGAGGCTCTTTTAAACCATTTCAGAAAATTCAGATAATTGTTGGTCTTTATGAGCAGCTTAGTAACCTGCAGCTCTCTTCGTATGTTCGTTTAAGTTCTCTGATGTATCCTGGAAAGTTTAGAGGAAGACGTTTTTCCTCGAATTTCTTCCCCAGTTTCATGGCTAAAGCTTCCGCAATTGTCTCTTCAAGGATGCAAGCGGTGCCATACATTTGCCCTCGGCCAGTCCCTATCAGATCTCTTAATCTCAAGGAAAATAAATCAAGCTTCTGCGGGATTTCCTTTTTGCTGCAAGAATTTGCTTCA
>Ga0172362_10002321_pt1 | contig 16549 bp, 13 predicted proteins | sample LakKivs1_kivu2a2_FD_114534 | JGI IMG/M metagenome (GOLD analysis project Ga0172362, IMG submission 114534) | Sediment microbial communities from Lake Kivu, Rwanda - Sediment s1_kivu2a2 | ecosystem: Environmental > Aquatic > Freshwater > Lake > Sediment | place: Rwanda: Western Province, Lake...
GTTCGCGCCGCTCGCGTAGCGGCTCAGGAGCCGGCGCTGGTCGTGGTTGCCGAGCGTGTACGTCGGCCAGCACGGCTCGGGGAGCAGCTTCTCCCACGTGTCGATCGCGTCGCCGAACGCGGCCGCACTCCACTTCGCGAACAGGAACGAGAAGTCGAACGCGAGGTGCAGCCCGTCGCCGCCCGCGTAGTACGATGCCGACAGCGGCGGGTTGCCGGGCGGCTCGCTGTAGACCTCGCCGACCATCATGCGCTCGGGCCAGCGGTCGACGGTCTTGCGGAGCCAGCGCACGAGGTCGATCGTCTCCGGACGGTTCCGGTCGTGGACGTGCTTCTGCCGGTCGTACGGCCTGCGCCCGAAGAGGCGCGTCGGGTTGTCGCGCAGCTGCTCGTCCTTCACGAACCAGTTGATGACGTCGAGGCGGAAGCCGTCGACGCCCATGTCGAGCCAGTACGCGACGATCTCTGCCGCGGCTTCCTTGACGGCCGGGTTGCGCCAGTTGAGGTCCGGCTGCTCGACGAGGAACGAGTGCAGGTAGAACTGCCTGGTCGGCGTGTCCCACTCCCACGCGATGCCGCCGAAGGTCGCCTGCCAGTTGTTGGGCGGCTTCGGCGGGTCGCCGGGCTGGCCGTCGTGCCAGACGTACCAGTCGCGCTTCGTGCTCGCGCGCGACGAGCGTGACTCGACGAACCACGGGTGCAGGTGCGAGCTGTGGTTCAGCACGAGGTCGAGGATGATGCGGATGCCGCGCGCGTGCGCCCCGCGCAGCAGCTCGCGGAAGTCGTCGAGCGTGCCGAACTCGGGGGCGACACTGCGGTAGTCGCTGACGTCGTAGCCGAAGTCGAACATCGGCGAGGGGTTGATCGGCGACAGCCAGATCGCGTCGATGCCGAGCCCGCCGCCCTTGCCGTCGTTCAGGTAGTCGAGGCGGTCGATCACGCCGCGCAGGTCGCCGATGCCGTCGCCGTTCGAGTCGGCGAAGCTGCGCGGGTAGATCTGGTAGACCACGCCGTCCTGCCACCAGACGCGTGCGGTGTCGGAGGTCATGCGAAGGGGTTCACCCGAGCCCTGCTGCTGCACGCAGACGCTCGTCCGCGGTCAGCAGCTCGAGGCCGTCGATCTTTGAACGGGCAATCTGGAATGTTGCGAGATGGAGAGCGTCGAGAGTCCGGAGACTCGTTGCGGGAGCGATCGCCTGTGCGAGGTCGCAGACCGCTCGATCGAGTTCCCAGATGTCGCAGCGGCTCCAGATCTCGTCGAGGCTGCGGCTCGCGTCGGCGAGTTGGACCTCGGTCGCAGCGCTGCTCGCTCGCAGCCGTGCGAGAGCGCGCGCGGATTCCACCAGGGCAAGCCTCGACGTGAGCAGCGCCGGGGCGGTCCGCAGCCGCGTTTCGATCTCCGGCGTGGTGCCCGACTCGAGCACGGCGCGAAGGACCGCCGAGGTATCCAGGTAGAGCGGCGCGGCCATCATCATCGGTCGCTGCGTAGCTCGTCGAGGAGGCTCGTCGCGGTTCCGGCCGGAAGCCCGAGACCGGCCGTGCGCCAAGTCCAACGGGACTTGGGAAGGCTCGCCCGCGTGACGCTGCCTGCGGCGGCGAGCTGGTCGAGGACATCGTCCACGTCGCTCGCGACCTCCCGCTGTCGGCGCGCGGGTCGAAGCTCGGCCACCACCTCGTCGCGCTCGGTCACGAGAATGGTCTCACCGGCCTTCGTCAGGCGCAGGTACTCCGAAAGCCGGGCCTTGAGCTGCTTCACGCCGACTGCCTTCATGACTCGACTGAAGTAGTCCCCAGTGGTCACCGAGTCAATCGACGGCTGCGCAAGGGTCGGCGGGTGTCCGGATGGAGGACTGCCGTGGGATCGGTCCGATCCCGAGCTTTCTGTCGCTCGGTTGCCGCGTCGAACAGCGCGAGACGCTGGGCGACGATCTGCCCCGTCACTCGTGGAACGATGTGAATCGCATCGCTCGCGATGAGCCACTCCACCTCGCACCCTGGCTGAATGGCGAAGTCGTTCGCGATCTCCTTTGGAACGGTCAGCCGCCGCCCGGTCGTGACCCTCGATGTCGTTCCGCCGCTCACGCCGCGAACCGGTACAGCGTCGCGCAGTTGGTCCGCGTCACCCGATCCACGAACGCCGCGTCGAGGTGCCCGAAAGCCTCGGCGACGGCGTGCTTCGAGTTCGGGAAGGTGCTGTCCGGGTGCGGGTAGTCCGACGCCCACATGAAGTTGCTCGCGCCGAGCAGCGGCAGCAGGCTCGGACCGAGCGGCTCCTCCTCGAAGGTCGCGTAGATCTGCCGCTGGAAGATCTCGCTCGGCTTCGCCTCGAGGCGATAGTCCTGCGCGTTCCGGACGTGCTTCTCGGCGGTCTGGTCCATGCGCTTGACGAAGTACGGCAGCCAGCCGATGCCGCTCTCGGCGAGGACGAGGCGCATGCCGGGGTGACGCTCGAGCGCGCCCGAGTACACCATCATCGCGAGCGGCTCGTCGAGCTGCATCGGGCCGACCGCGGCGAACGCCGCCATCTCCCAGCTGCCGGCCTTCACGTTCACCTGCGACGTGCCGCGTCCGATGTGGAAGCTGATCGGCAGCGCGGTGTCCTGCGCCGCGGCCCACAGACGGTCCCACGCGGGGTCGCTGCAGCGGAACTCGAACGGGCTGATGATGGCACCACGGTGGCCGGCCGCAGCGACCCGCTCGAGCTCGGCGGTCGCACGCTCGGGCGAGTCGGTCGGCAGCACCGCGAGGACGCACAGGCGGTCGGGCGCGTGCGCGTTGAACTCGCTCGCCCAGTCGTTGTAGCCGGCCATCACCGCGGCGCGGAGGTCCGGGTCGGCGATCGGCAGGCCGAAGAGGTGCGGCCCGTAGATCACCGACGCGTGCAGCCCGTCGCGGTCCATGTCCGCGAGGCGGAGCGCGGCGTTCGACGCGCGCGAGCCGTCGTCCTCGATGCCCGCGCGATGGATCGCGCTGTAGGTGCTGACGATCCGGTGCGGCCCGAGGATGCCGCCGTCGCACATCCAGAGCGTTGCGCCGTTCTTCTCGACCACGACCGGCGCGCGGTCGCGGAGCCGCGCGGGCAGGCGGTGCTGCCAGAGGTCGCCCGGCAGGTTCCACAGGTCGAGGTGGTCGTCGCAGGAGTAGAAGCCCGGCGCGAGGGTGCTCATGGCGCAGATCCTGACCACGACCCCGCGTCGCTTGTCCAGCGGGTTCGTGGCCGGCCGCTGGCCGGCGATCGGAAGGTCAGTTCATGCTGCAGGCGCCGGGGCCGCGCGGGTCGCCGCAGCGGCCGCAGCCGGCGGGCATCGGTGCCGGGCTCGCGCCCACCGTGCTCCCGCCCCGGCCGATCGACACGACGGACAGCACGCGCTCGACGCGCTGCGACGCGCACTCGGGGCAGGGCGGCGTGGCGCTCGCGGACGAGACCAGCTCCTCGAACGGGTGGGAGCACTTCCGGCAGACGTATTCGTAGAGCGGCACGGTTCGATCTCCTGTCGGCTGCCCGGAAGCTAGAGGCGCGGCGCGTGGTTCGCAACGTCTTCGTTGACGCGCGCGGGCGCTCCGCGTACGGACCGGCGCGATGCGGCACGAAGGCACGGATGCGATGCGGATCGCCTGGCTCGGCCCCGCAACCTGGACCGGACCCGTGGACGGCGGCGTCGCCGCGACGTCCGAGACGATCGACGACGCGGTCACCGTCGTGACGCTGCGCGCGACGCGCGACCTCGCGGGCCTCGCCACCGGAGCCTTCACGCGACTCGCCGCCGGCTGGCGCTTCGACCCCCGGCAGTCGTCGGCACCGGAGACGCTGCGCGTCTGCGGCTACGGCCTGACCGAGTTCGCGCTGCCGGCGCGCACCGACCGGACGTTCGAGCGCTGGGTGCCGCAGCTGCCGCACCGTCCGGCGTGCGCGTTGCCGGTGCTGCTGATCGACCCCGAAGGCGACACGATCCTGCTCGCTCCGGTCGAGGGCGCGCACGAGCAGTGCTTCGCAGCCGACGAGAACGGACCCGCCTGGGGCTGGCACGGCGACCTCGACGAGGTGCCCGCCGGCTTCGCGTCGTCGCTCGCGATCGTGCGCGGTCCGGGGCCACGCGCGGTGCTGGAGCGCTGGGGCGCGCTGCTCGGTGCGCAGCCGTCGCGCCGGCGTCGCTACGCGGACGAGCTCGGACGGAAGCCGTCGTACTGGACCGACAACGGTGCCTCGTACTGGTACCGCACCGAGCCCGGCCACGGCGTGACGAGCGGTCTCGCCGCGACGGTGAACGACCTGCGCGCGCGCGGCGTGCCGATCGGCGCCGTGCAGATCGACTCGTGGTGGTACCCGCACGAGGTGCTGCGTCCGTTCGACACCGACGAGTGGATCGTGCCGCCGACGGGGCTCGTGCGCTGGGAGCCGCGCGCGGACATCCTGCCGGATGGCATCGCACCGTTGCGGGCGGCGCTCGGCGATCCGCCGCTGGTGGCGCACTGCCGCCACCTCGCGTCCGCGTCGCCCTACGTGGCGGAGACGCCGTGCTGGACCGACGGTACGCGCGCGCACCCGCAGACGCCGCAGCTCTACGAGCGCTGGCTCGACCAGTGCGTCGCGTGGGGCATCGAGACCTTCGAGCACGACTGGCTGGTCGAGTGCTTCACGGGCGTCCGCGCGCTGCGCGAGCGAGCGGGCCGCGCTGCAACCTGGCAGCGCGGCGTGCACGCGGCCGCGATCGACCGTGGCTTGACGCTGCAGTGGTGCATGGCGGCGCCGGCCGACATGGTCCTCGCGGCCTCGCTGCCCGCGGTGACCTCGGTGCGGACGTCGGGCGACAGCGGCTACCTCGTCGGTCCGGGCTTCCTGTGGGGCTGGTTCCTGCTGGTGAACGCGCTGGCGCGCGCACTCGGGCTCGTCCCGTTCAAGGACGTCTTCCGCGCGAGCGGACCGCACGCCGCGTTCGAGGCGCTGCTGTCGTCGCTGTCCGCGGGGCCGGTCGGCATCGGCGACCGCCTGGGCCAGGCCGATCCCGCGATCGTCGCGCCGTGCCACCGCGCGGACGGCGTGCTGGTGAAGCCCGACGAGCCGGTGGCGGCTCTCGACCGCTGCTTCTCGACCGCGTGGCCGCTCGGCACGACGCCGCGGCTCCTCGCGGGCGAGGCGGTGACGCGGCACGCGGCCGGCACGTGGCGCTACGTCGTGGTCGCGAACCCGTCGGCCGACGGCCCGGTGCGTGACGGTCTCACGCGTGACGAGCTCGGCGGTGACCTCGCCTGGGACTGGCGCGCGCGTCGCTTCGTCCGCGCGGACGACCGGCGCGAGATCGCCCTCGAGCCGCTCGCATGGCGCTTCTTCGTCGTTCCGCCGCTGCTCGCGCACGGACGGCACGCGGTCGTCGGCGACCCGCACCTGCACGTGACCGCGGGTGACGCGCGCATCGCGGAGGTCGAGGATCGTGGCGACGTCGTTGGCGTGACGGTGCTCGGCGCTGGCGAGAGCGTGGATCTCGTCGGATGGTCCGCCGACGTCGGGGAATGGCGCCGCACCGTCGACGTGCCCGCGCGCGGCTGGGTGACGGTCGAGATCGCCACGAACGCGTGACGCTGGCAGTCGAGATCGCCACGAACGCGTGACGCTGGCAGTCGAGTTCGCCTCGAACGCGTCACGCTGACGGTCGAGCTCGCCACGAACGTGTCACGGTGATCGCGAACGCGCCGCCGGCGGCCGACGAGGCCCGCCTCTCAGAGTCGGATCTTCTGGAACGTCGCGTCCGCGAGCTCGCGCATCGCCGGACGCAGAAGCGCCTCGTGGCGCAGCGTGCGGCGGTGGAGGTAGCGCACGATCGTGGCGGTCTCGTCGCGCTCTGCCCCCGAAACGCGCGCCTCCAGGGCCGCGTCCGCCTCGCGCGGGTCGTCGATGCGGCGTCCGAGCAGCGTCGCGAGCTCGTCCGCGTCCTGCGCCGCGACGCGCGCGCCGTGCCGGTCGACCTCGCGCACGTACTGCGCGACGCGCAGCGCCGTGTCGGTCGCGTAGCTGCGCTCACCGCTCTCGAGCAGCGCGACCAGCGTGTCGTGCGCGACGCCGAAACGCGACGCGGGTGACGACGGCGCCTCGTTCCCGGCCGCGGTGCCCGACGCGTGCGGCGGATCGAGCGCGATCCCCTCGACCTCGGCGATCACCTCCAGCGGCAGGCGCCCGTACACGAGGTACCACGACAGGTACTGCGCGAGGTTGAAGCCCGGCGGCGGATCGGCGCACAGCGGCGCGACCGCGAGCGGCGTGTTGAGCGCGAAGCGCACGCTGTGGAAATTCAGGACGACGGCATCGATCGGCTCGCCGCTGAGCTCCGCGTAGCGCCGGTAGCCGCGCGACAGGTCGCCGAGCGGCTCGGACGTGTCGCGCGAGCGCATCGCGCCGAGGTCGGCGAGCGGGTCGCCGAGGAACGCGAGCTCGAGGTCGATGACCGCGGTCACGCGGCCGTTCTCGAAGAGGAACTGCCCCGCGTCGCCGGTCGCGAAGCAGGCGCGCGTGCGATCTGCCGGCAGGTGTCCGTGGAGCCAGCGCAGGACCAGCTCGATCAGCGGCTCGGGACGCTTCTTGCGCGCACGGAACGACTGCTCCCAGCGCGGCAGGTCGGCGAGTGCGAGCTCGCGCGCGGTGGTCGGGCGGTGGAAGCCGAGCGCCTCGAAGTCCGCGACCGGGATGCGCTGCATCGCGACCAGCAGCTCCATGTAGTGGTCGAGCACCGCACGGCGCTCGTCGTCGTCACGGGCGGTCGCGAGGTTGGCGCGTCCGGGAGCGCGCTGCATGACGATGCCGCGCGGCTCGTCGCAGAAGCCGTACACGTGCGGCACCGGGATGCCGTTCGCCGCGAGCACGCGCAGCACGCCGTACTCGTGCTCCAGCCCGTAGACCCCCGAGCCCTCGGCGCGGTCGCCCCGGAAGTAGACCGGAACGGTCTCGCCGTCGCGCTCGACGTCGAAGTCCCACGCGGGGCGCCATCGTGCTTGACGTACGGCGCGCACGACGCGCCCGCCGACCATGCGCTCGACCTCGGCGACGGCGCGCTGCCAGCGCGGCTCGAGCGCCTCGCGCCAGCCGGGGCCGAAGCTGCCGTTCCCGGATCCGCTCAGACGGAACACCCTGCCGGCTCGACGGCCTGGTGGCGGGCGCGGCCCATCGCGACGTCAGAAGCGGATCGGGCAGCTCGCCGGGCCGCGCACCGTGTTGGTCTCGACCAGCCGGATGGCGTCACGGTCGACGTCCCACTCGGGGAAGCGCTTCAGCGTCTCCTCGAGGCCGACCCGCCCCTCGAGCCGCGCGAGCGCGGCGCCGAGGCAGTAGTGCGCGCCGTAGCCCAGCGTGACGTGACGGTCGAGCCGGCGCTCGACGTCGAAGCGGTCGGGGTCCGGGTAGTGGCGCTCGTCGCGTCCCGCGGATCCGGTGAGAAGCGCCATCTTCGCGCCCGCCGGCACCACGCGGCCGTGCAGCTCGACGTCGCGCGTCACGTAGCGACCCTGCGTCGGCGACGGCGCCTCGAAGCGCAGCAGCTCCTCCACGGCGTTGGGCACGAGCGACGGATTCTCGACCAGCTTGCGCCGCTCGCCCGGCCAGTCGGCGTACACCACCGCCACCCAGCCGAGGTGGCGAGCGACGGTCTCGTTGCCCGCGGCGCTGATCAGGCTGATCATCGCCATCGCCTCGATGTCGGTGAGCGTGCGGCGCTTTCCGTCCGGGGCGTCGTACTCGGCCGCGAGGATGTGGCTCACCATGTCGTCGCGCGGATCCTTGCGGCGCGCCTGGATCACGTTCCAGTAGTAGCCCCACGCCTGCTTCTGCGCCTCCACGCCCTCGTCGGTGGGCCCCTCGCGGCCCTCCTCGCGGTGCAGCAGCGCGTCGCTCCACTCGCGCAGCTGATCGTGATCTTCCTCCGGGAAGCCGAGCAGGCTCGAGATCACCATGACCGGCAGGCGCATGCCGAAGTCGCGTACGTAGTCGAACCCGCCCGAGCCGACGAACGGGTCGAGGTAGCCGCTGCACAGCTCGCGCACGCGCCCCTCGAGCCGCAGCATCGCCCGCGGCGTGAACAGCGCGCTCACCACTTTTCGGAGCACGTCGTGGTCCGGAGGATCCATCATGATCATCATCGGGTGCTCCGGGCTCTTCCCGATGCTGTCGAGCGTGATGCCGAAGGCGGAGCTGAACGTGCCGTGGTCGATCGACGCCGCGAGCACGTCTTCGAAGCGCGACAGCGCGTAGAACCCGTATCGCTCGTTCCAGTAGAGCGGCGCCTCGTCGCGCAGCTTCCGCCACGCGTCGTAGGGGCTCCTGCGGATCGCGTGGTCATAGGGGTCCCAGTAGGGCGCTCCCTGCTCGCCGGTCGTCGTTCTTCCGGATGTCTTCGTCACGATGCGTCTCCCCCGAAGGTCGCGGCAGAGTAGACCGTCGCGCGCCAGAGTGCCAAGGCCCGTCTCGCGTCGCCCGCGCGGCGCGTCGGTGCCCGGCGGCGGTGAGAGACGGGCCGTGGTGCGACTGGTACCGGCCCTGACGCGCCGATCTGGACCTGGGGGGTGCAGCACGGATCTGCGAGGATCGCTCCACTTCACTGGAGGTGCGCATGAAGCTCTACTCGGGACCGCTGAGCCTGTTCTCCGCCAAGGCTCGAATCGCGCTCGGCGAGAAGGGGATCGGTCACGAGCTGATCCAGGTCGGCTGGAGCCGCAGCGCGGCCTACGAGCCGCACCACCCCGACGTCGTTGCGCTGAATCCGAAGCGGCAGGTGCCGGTCCTGGTCGACGGCGACGTCGTGGTCTGCGACTCGACGCTGATCTTCGAGTACCTCGAGGAGCGCTGTCCGGATCCGCCGCTGTTTCCCGCCGGCGCCGCCGCGCGCGCCCGCTGCCGCGCGCAGGAGTGGGTGGCCGACGAGGTGTGGTTTCCCGACCTGTGGACGCTCATCGCGGCCGGCGTGTACGGCAACGGGTCCGGGGATGCGGTGCCCGGAGCGACCCTGGCACTGCAGGCGCGCGCGCGAGAGCTCGAGAGCGCCCTCGGCACGAAGGACTACGTCTGCGGGACGTTCACCGTCGCCGACATCGGCAGCTACGTGTTCCTCTCGACGGCGATCGCGCTCGGGGCGGCTCTCCCCGCCGGTGTCCCGCGGGTCGAGGCGTGGCTCGCGCGGGTCGCGGCGCGTCCCGCGGTCGCCGCGGTCATGCTCGACGTGAACGCCGCCGCGGCCCGGCTGCTGGCGGCGTGACGGCGCGCCATCAGCGGGGGGACGGCAGCGGAAAGGAGACCGAGGTCAGTCGCTCCGAGACCTCCCAGAGCCGCTTCGCGACGTCCCGGTCGTGCGAGCGCGCCGTCGAGCGCGTCCTTCGCGGGTGGCCCCAGTTCTCCATGAAGCCGTCGGGGCCGACGTAGTCGCCGCCGCGCGCGTCGGGCGACGTCGCGGCGTAGAGCGTCGGCAAGGCGCCCATCGCGGCGGGCTGCGAGAAGAAGCGGTTGCCGATGTCCATGAGGCGCGCGGCGAGGCGCGACCCGCTCATCTGCGGTCCGACCGACTGCAGGTTGGTCGCCGAGTAGCCGGGATGGCAGGCGAGGCCGATCGTGCGCGCGCCGGCCGCCTCGAGCCGGCGCTGCAGCTCGTAGGTGAACAGCAGGTTGGCGAGCTTGCTCTGCGCGTACGCGATCCACTTCCCGTAGCGCCTCTCGCCCTGCAGGTCGTCGAAGTCGATGCGACCCGGCTTGTGCGCCGTCGAGCTCACGTTGACGACGCGCGCCGCGGGCGCCGCGAGCAGGGGCTCGAGCAGGAGGCCGGTCAGGGCGAAGTGGCCCAGGTGGTTCGTGCCGAGTTGCATCTCGAAGCCCTCGGCGGTGGTGCGCCGCGGGATCGCCATGACTCCCGCGTTGTTGCACAGCACGTCGAGCGGGACGCTCTTCGCCGCGAAGTCGCGCGCGAAGCGGTGCACGGACTCGAGGCTCGCGAGGTCGAGCTGCATCGCCTCGAGCGACGCGGAGGGTTGCAGCGTCCGGATCTGCGCGATCGCGTCGGCGGCCTTGCCCTCGTCGCGGCAGGCGAGGATCACGTGCGCGCCCTTGCGTGCCATCTGGCGGGCGGCCTCGAAGCCGATGCCGCTGTTGCCTCCGGTGACGAGGACCGTCCGGCCGCCGAGGTCGGGGATGTCGTCTGCGGTCCAGGGTCCGTTCTGCGGCATGGCTCCCTCCGGGTCAGCGCCTGTCGGGGATCGAGTAGGTGAGCGTCGCGTGCGCGACCATCTCGGGGTCACCGTCCGAGTACAGCGCGACGTCGCCGACGGCGAGGCGCCTGCCGAGCTTCAGGATGCGCGCGTCGGCGATCACGTCGACGGGGCCGGGCCGGCGCATGAAGTTGATGTTGAGGCTGGTCGTGACCGCGAGCGGCACCTCGCCGATCATTGCCAGCACGACGACGTACATCGCGGTGTCGGCGAGCGACATCAGCGCCGGCCCCGACACGGTTCCGCCCGGACGCAGGTGGTCCTCGTGGAAGGGCAGGCGTAGCCGCACGAAGCGGTCGCGCACCTCCTCCACGCGGTAGCCCTGGCCGTCGACCTGAGGGAACTCGCGGTGCAGGAAGGCGTCGAGCTCGGCGGCGGTCATGCGGGTCATCGCGTCCTCGGCGGCCGGACGATGCGGTAGGTCACGGAGCCGGACGCGATCGCGCGTCCGCTGGTGCGGCCGGCGACGGTGAGCGAGTTCACGTAGACGCCCTCGCCGTGCCACGTGGTGACGGCCTCCGCGGCGACGTTCTCGTCGCGCGTGCCGACGTCGAAGCACAGGTGCATGCCGATCGTCGCGGCGCGCCCCGATGGGTCGAAGCCGTCGACCGACCACGACGCGGCCCCGCCGGCGCAGTCGACCAGCGCCGCGATGGCGCCCTCGTGCACCGTGCCGGCGGCGTCGCGCGTCTGCTCCTGCAGCGGCAGCAGCGCCATTGCGTGCCCGCGTCCGAGGTGCACCGACGCCACGCCGAGCCGCATGGTGAACGGCGAGCCGACGTTGCGGCGGAGGAAAGCGTCGTCGGCGACGGCCGGGAGCCGCGGGTTCGCGGTCGGCGTAGCATCCGCGGCCGCGCCCGCCGCGCGGCCGCCGCCCGTCGTTCGGCCGCCGTCAGTCGTGCGGCCGGCGTCCGCCGCGTGGCCGGCGCCCGCGGTGTTGCCGGCGTCGCCCGCTCCGGCGCGCCGCGCGACCATGCCGCGCGCGATCGTGCGCGCGCCCGTCACGACGGCGACCTCGACGAACGTGATGTCGCGTCCGCGCCGGACCACCGTGGCCTCCGCCGCGACCGCCTCGCGGATCGCCGGGGCCAGGAAGTGGACGTTGAAGTCGATGGTGCTCGCACCGGCGCGCCGCGCCGCCGGCAGGCCGCTGTCCGCGACCGCCGCGGCCGCGACGTCGATCACGGCGGCGACCACGCCGCCGTGCAGCGTGCCGTTCCGGTTGCCGTTGTCGTCCTGGTACGGCAGCTCGAGCAGCGCCCGATCCGCGCCGGCCAGCGTGATGCGCGCGCCGAGCAGGTCGAGGAACGGCGCGTCGGCGGCTGCGGGCGCCGGATGGACTGCGGACGGCATGTCCGCTCAGCGTCACGGAGCGGCGCCGCGGTGTCAACTTCGCGGGCAGGGAGCGACGCCGCGGTGTCAACTTCGCGTGCTGCGCGTGCGGTGCCGCGCGAGCGGACGCTGCTCAGGCGCCGGCGCCCGCGCCCGCTCCGGCGGGTGCCGGGCTCGCGCCCGCATCCGCCGGCTTCGTCGTGACCGGCCGCCCGGCGGCGGCCTCCGCCTGCGCCGTCATGCGGTCGTGCACCTGCTCCGGTGTGAAGCCGGCGCGCTCGACGTTCCGCAGGTGCGGCAGGACCGGCTTCTTGTGCGCCCTCATCTGCTGGATCTTCCGGAAGAACATCTTGACGGCGAGATTCTGCTCCATCTGGTTCGCCATCCAGCTGTCGGTGTTCGCGTTGGCGAAGCCGTACGACGAGTCGAGCGAGCGCGGCACGGTGAAGTCGAGGCGCGTCCGGTCGTCGGTGACGATCGGTCCGTCGCCCGCCCACGCCCTCACGTCGTCACCCGAGAGCACGAAGTGCGACAGGAAAGCGAACGGGTCGCCGACGCCGATCGACTCCATGTCGGCGCGGACCTTCGGGTCTGCGAATTTCTCGGTCAGCCGTGCCAGATCCGGGTCGTGCGGCGTCATGCTGCCGTTGATCACCCACGAGTAGTGCAGCGGACCGTGCCAGATGCTGACGTACGGAAAGACCTCGCCGAGCGTGCGGACCAGGTGCTTGAGGTCCTCCTCCGGCGTCATGACGACGTTCACCCAGATGGAGAAGATGCCGCCCGGCGCCAGATGGTCGCGCGCCAGCTCGTAGAACTCCCTGGTGTAGAGGTTCACGACGCCCGCGGTGTGCAGCTCGGGTGGATCGAGGCGGATGATGTCGTACTTGTCGCGCGACAGCAGCAGGAAGTTGCGCCCGTCGGCGACCGTCATCCGGATGCGCGGGTCGGAGAGCACGTCGCGGTTCGTGTCCGCGAAGAAGGGTGCCGCGTCGACGACGCCGGGGCTCAGCTCGACCGAGTCGATCCGCTCGACCGGGTGCATCGTGACCGAGGACAGCGAGTTGCCGACGCCGAAGCAGATGTTGAGCACCGATAGCGGCTTCTCGTGCAGCAGGAGCGGGATCTGCGCGTAGAAGCGGTCTTCCTTGACCGTTCCGGTGCCGGCGGTGCCGCGGCCGTCGCCGTAGCGGATCATGCGGCCGCGCTTCGGGTCGTCGGTCACCATGATCGTGTCGGTGACCTCCTCGCGGTAGAACGGCAGCGGCCCGAAGCGGCGCACGAACGACTGCTCGAAGAGACGCTCCGGCAGCAGCACGGCGGTCGCGACGGCGAGCGCGCCGACCGCGCCGAGCGCGACCATGCGTCCGCGGCCCTCGGTCGCGCGCCACACCAGCACGAGGCCGACGATCCCGTTCAGCGTCGCCAGCGCGAGGAACGTCCCCTGCATGCCGAGCACCGGCAGGACGAGGAAGCCGATCACCACCGAGCCGAAGATCGAGCCCGCGGTGTTGGCGGTGTACGCGGTCGCGATGCGCTCGCCGACGCCGTCGAGGTGCTCGACCACGACGCGCGCGACGAACGGGAAGGTCATGCCGAAGAGGAACGTCGTCGCGAGCAGCACCGACGACGCCTGCGCGAAGATCAGCGTGACCACCTGGCCCCACGAGCCGAGGCCGCCCAGCACGCCCGCGACGGCCGGCGAGAAGCGGTCCATGTTGGCGTAGAGCAGCAGCGCGGCGACGACCGACCCGGCGATCGCCAGCTCCACCACGGCGAGTCCGAGCAGCGGGCGACGCAAGCGATCGACGATCGGGGCCGCGACCGCGCTGCCGAGCGCGATGCCGAGCAGGAACGTCGCGAGGATCGCGCTGTAGGCGTAGGTCGAGTTGTGCGTGTACTGCTCGAGCGCACGCGTCCACAGCACCTGGTAGCCGAGTGCGGTGAAGCCCGAGACGGCGATCGCTAGGTACGCGATGCGCACGCTGGCCGACGCGGCGCGGTGGCGTGCCTCGGCGGCATCGGTCGAGGTCACGAGGTTCCGGCCGAGGATGGTCGCCGTCACACCGACGAGCAGGCTCACCGTCGCGGCGAAGCCGTTGGTCAGCGACAGCCCGAGGCTCGGGATCAGGACGAAGCCCGCGGCGACGCAGCCCGCGACCGCGCCCAGCGTGTTCACCGCGTAGAGCGCGCCGGCGCCGCGTCCGACCGCGGCGGCGTTCTGGATCACGGCGCGGCTCAGCAGCGGCAGCGTCGTGCCCATCAGCGTGCTCGGGACGAGCAGCACGCCGAAAGCGAGCAGGAAGCGCGCGACGGCGAAGCCGACGGTGCCGCCGCCCAGCGCGGCGTGCAGCGACGCGTAGACGGGGCCCAGGTGGAAGAGCACGGTCGGCGTCGCGAGCGCCACCGCCGCGAGCGCGATCTCGATGCACCCGTAGACGAGCATCGGCCGCTGCACGCGGTGTGCGAAGCGCCCCGCGATGGCGGCGCCGAGGGCGAGGCCCGCCATGAACGCGCACAGCACGGTGGTCACCGCGTAGACCGTGACCGACATGGTGAGGCTGAGAAGCCTCATCCACACGATCTCGTAGATCAGCCCCGACGCGCCCGAGGCGAAGAACAACCCGAGCAGCGCAAGCCAGGACGCGGAGCCGAACGTCGTCACGCGAGGGGGCATGCGCCCCCTCGCGTGACGCGGCGAAGCCGCGCGGGGAACCAGGCCCCGCGCTCCTTTCGGTCGGCCGCGCGCTGCGCGCGCAGATGTGCTCTGCTCACGGTCTTTCCGGAACCGAGAATGCGCTAGGCCGCCTGTGCGGGTGGGCTCTCGGCGGCGTCGCCCAGGGCCTGCGTCGGGCGGCGCCCGGTGATCGACTTCCACGCCATGCGCAGCGTCACCTTGATGCCCTCGACGCCCAGATACGGGAACGTCAGCGGGATCAGGAGGACGTAGAGCATCAGCGCGAGGCGCTTCATGCGGTGCTCGATGATCCAGCGCATCGCCGGCTTCAGGAACTCCGGCGACTTCGCGTAGACCGGCGTGATCTTGGCGAGCGTCTCGGCGAGCTCCTTGTGCGGGTGCCGCAGGATGGACTCGTGATGGTACCCGGAGATGCCCTGGCGGACCTTCTCCTCGCCCGCGGCGTCGAGGTAACCGAGCTCGACCGCCTGGTGGTACATCTTCGTCTTGGGGAACGGGTAGAAGACGTACGCCGAGCTCTGCGTCGGCTTGATCTCGTCGACCATGCGCAGCGTCTTGAACATCTGCTCCGGCGTCTCGCCGGGGTTGCCGTAGATGCACGACGCCTGCAGGCCGATGCCGTGGTCCTTGATGAGCTGCGCCGCGTTCTTGATCAGGTCGTCCGTCATCGGACGCTCCATCATGTGACGGCGGATGTCGGCGTCCCCGGAGTCGACGCCCATGAAGATCGTGTGGCAGTTGGCGGCCTTCATGGCGCGCAGCAGCGGCGGGCGGATGGTCGTCGGATAGCCGAAGCAGTACCAGGGAAGATTCACTTCCTTGCGGTAGAACTCGCAGAACTCCTCGACCCACTTCGGGTTGGTCGTGAAGTTGTCGTCGTGCACCGAGACGTACTTCGGATCGTACTTCCGCAGGTTGATGCGGAACTCCTCCATGACGTTCTCGATGGTGCGCTTGCGGAGGAAGTCGCCCTTCCCTTTGAAGATCTCGCGCTGGTAGTGGATGTTGCAGAACGTGCACTTGAACGGGCAGCCGCGGCCCGTGAAGACCTCGAGGTTGTCCTTGAAGCAGCCGTACTCGTACCAGAGCTGCTTCTCCGGGAACGGGAACTTGTCGAGATCGTTCTCGAGCTCACCCATCGGGTTGCGATGGATCATCCCGTCCTTCTTCACCCACATGGTCGGGACGGTCGTCCAGTCCTCGCCGGCCTCCATGCGACGCACGAGCTCGAGCATCGCGAGCTCGCCCTCGCCGATGCAGGCGATGTCGATGTTCGGGTTCGAGAGGACGTAGTCGGGCAGCGCCTGCGGATGGTGCCCGCCCATGACGATGGGCACCTCGGGCATGCGCTTCTTGAGCATCTCCGCCATCTTGGTCGCGAACGGGTACAGGTTGGTGAGGCAACCCATCGCGATGACGTCGGGCTTGAACCCCACGGCACGCTGCAGCAGCTCCTCGTGGCGGTTCATCCATGCGAGGTGGGGGAACTTGACGAACAGGTTGTCGTCGAGGCCCGGGTCGAAGATCAGGTCCACCTGGTGCCCGTGCGCCTTGAGCATCGACATCACGTAGCCGACGCCGAGGTTCTCGATTCCCCGGTAGTAGAACAGAACTCGCATATTCCTACCTAAAAGGTCTGAAATCGTTTTAGGAGTCAACCCTTTTCGCCGGCCGGGCGGTCGCCGGCAAGGAGGACGCTCACATGGTGGTCCGTCGGCGAGGGTTGGGGAAGGGCATTTCGTCGTGACGGTCCGGCGATGGTAGGAGCGTCGGCCATGGCTACCGGGCGCCGCCCCGCCGCCGCGCTCGCTGCCGCCGTCCTCGCCTTCGGGCTGTACCTCGTGCTCACGCCATGGGTGCTGCGTCCCTGGCTCGCGGGGTCGGACTTGCTGCCGCGCGACGACGGGGCGTTCGCCGCGATGGAGAATGCCGACCTCTACCTGAACACCTGGATCCTCGCATGGATCGCGCGGGCGGCACTGCTCGACCCCGGCGCACTGTTCGACGGCAACGTTTTCCACCCGGCCGCCAACGCCATCGCCGGATCGGAGAACATGCTCGCCCACCTGCCCGTCACGGCGCCGGCCTGGGCCTTCTCGGGCAGCGGCCTCGTCGTCCTCAAGGCGATGGCCGTGGAGAGCTTCGTTCTCGCCGGGCTGTGCATGTTCCTTCTCGCCCGCCGGCAGACCGGCAGCGTCGCGGCGGCGCTGGTCGCGGGCGCGGCCTTCACCTTCGCGCCGTGGCGCGTGCACAGCTTTCCGCACCCGCAGTACCTGGGCACGCAGTA
>Ga0172362_10002322_pt1 | contig 16548 bp, 16 predicted proteins | sample LakKivs1_kivu2a2_FD_114534 | JGI IMG/M metagenome (GOLD analysis project Ga0172362, IMG submission 114534) | Sediment microbial communities from Lake Kivu, Rwanda - Sediment s1_kivu2a2 | ecosystem: Environmental > Aquatic > Freshwater > Lake > Sediment | place: Rwanda: Western Province, Lake...
AGAGGATGCATCACAATAGCATCCTCTTTCATTAGGTCAAGGACTTCTTGATTGACAATATAGAAGCCCGGGTCTTTTTCATATTTCATAAGGAGTTTGCCACGTTCCTTTTGAGTCCTTGTTTGATAAATCACATCTACCTTCGGCGCTATAATCCGGAGATCGTGTTCTTCGGTAAACCAGACTCCCTGTCTTTTAAGATAGTCTTTAATATCGTCTCGCATCTGAGCTACCTCTGGTGAAACAAAATAAATTTTAACATCGGGAAATTTACCGAGGAGATAAGAAAGAGATCTCACTGTTCTTCCTCTGGCCAGGTCTCCAACCATAGCAATTGATATACCGGCAATTCGTTTAATCTCTTTCTGGATTGTATAAAGATCTAGAAGGGCTTGAGTAGGATGCTGTCCTGTTCCATCACCAGCATTAATAATTGATACTAAAGACACTGCTGCTGCCCTTTTGGCCATTCCTTCTTCGTCAGACCTTAAGACAATTACGTCGGGATAGTAACTATTGAGAACCCTTATAGTGTCTTCAATAGTTTCTCCTTTAGCTGCCGAAGAGAATACTTTAGCATGTTCAGTTGCAGAAGCTACTTTCCCACCAAGTTTAATCATGGCTTCTTCGTGGGATATCCTGGTTCTGGTGCTTGGTTCATAGTAAAGACTTATCATTTCCTTTCCCGCCAGAGCCCTTCTATCAAAGAAATACCTTAACCAATACCATCCGTGCTTTTTCTTAACAATCCTCTCCATTTTGTCGGCTAAAGGAAACAAATCGTTTAATAACCAATCTACCTCAAACTGTTGAGCCTCAATGACATATTTCAATCTCATATTTCCCTCCTTCTTTAATATTAAGAACTAAAGAATTCCTAAGGAAAATATTAACAAGAAATTTAAAGATTGTAAAGCGAGGGTAAAAATATTAAGATAAAAATATGTTGAAGAAGATTTTTAATTCCCAAACAAAACCAATTACCAAAGGAGCTTTAATTTTGGGCACATCTTATTTTATTTCGGCTATTTTGGGATTAATTCGGGATCGACTTTTAGTTGGTCATTTTGGAGCCGGTTTGGAACTCGATGTTTATTTTGCTGCTTTTAGAATTCCTGATTTTGTTTACAACATTTTAATTTTAGGCGGATTAATTGTTGCTTTTTTGCCTTTGTTTGCTGAATATTTTTCCAGAAATAAAAATGAAGTTTGGCAAATGGCAAACTATGTTTTAAATGCTTTTTTGATTTTTCTTATTTCAATTTCTTTCATTTTTTTTCTTCTTACCCCCTGGTTAACCAAATGGATTTTTCCTGGTTTTGGTCCCGAACATTACAAATTAGCCGTCCCCTTGATTAGATTACTCTTTTTAAGTCCAATCTTTTTTGGTATCTCTAATCTTCTTTCCGGAATTTTACAATACTTTCACCGATTTTTTATTTATAGTTTAACTCCAATTTTATATAACTTAGGAATAATTTTTGGAATTCTCTTTTTAGCCCCCTATTTTGGTATTTTTGGAGTCGGAATAGGAGTGGTTTTTGGCGCCTTTTCGCATATGGCAATTCAAATTCCCACGGCCAGAAATTGCGGATTTTCCTATAAATTTCTTTTCGATTTTAAATATCCGGCCTTAAAAAGAATATTTAAGTTAATGGTTCCCCGAGTTTTTGGAGTGGCGGCTCAGCAAATAAACTTAATTGTGATTGTTGCCATCGCTTCGACCATAACCTCGGGCTCCATCGCCATTTTCAGTATTTCTAATAATTTTCAGAGTTTACCAATAGGTATCATTGGTGCTTCTTTTGCCGTCGCTATTTTTCCAACCCTTTCCCGATTCTTTGCTGAAAATCAAAAAAAAGAATTTTTGGAAAATTTTTCATCGATTTTCCGCCAGATTCTATTTTTTATCATTCCAATTTCGATTTTAATCTTTCTGTTGAAAAATCCAATTATCGAAATTATTTATCGAACCGGAAAATTTGGTTTAGAAGATGTAAAATTAACCTCAGCCTGTTTGGGAATATTCGCCTTTTCAATTTTTGCCCAATCTTTGATTCCTCTCTTTGCCCGGGCTTTCTTTTCTCTTCAGGATACCAAAACCCCAACCTTAATTACTTTTTGGGCAGTTTTCTTAAATATCATTTTAGCTTTTTCCTTTGTCTGGCTTTTGAAATCTCCCAATATCTTTAGTAATTTTTTAATTGAATTTTTTTCTCTCTTCAGAAATGAAAATACTCCTCTCTTGGGACTGCCATTAGCTTTTTCTATTTCGGCCATCTTTCAATTTGCCCTTCTTTATTTTTCTTTTAAGCAAAAAATTAAAAAATTATTCTAAAATGAAAAATATTCGTAATTTCGTAATCTCGGCTCATATTGACCATGGGAAATCAACCTTGGCTGATAGGTTTTTGGAGTTGACTGGCACCATCCCCAAAGAAAAAATGCGTCCTCAATACTTGGATATGATGGATTTAGAAAGAGAAAAAGGGATTACCATTAAAATGCGACCAGTAAGAATGGAATACCAAAGATATATTTTAAATCTAATCGATACCCCCGGTCACGTTGATTTTTCTTACGAGGTTTCTCGTTCTTTAGCAGCCGTAGAAGGAGCGATTTTATTAGTTGATGGGACCCGAGGAATTCAAGCTCAAACCTTAGCCAATTTAGAATTAGCAAAGAGACAAAATTTAGTAATTATCCCGGCTATAAATAAAATTGATTCGCCTCAGGTAAAAATCCGGGAAACAAAAACTGACTTAGCTAGACTATTAAATATTTCAGAAAATGAGATTTTTGAGATTTCTGCCAAATATGGAACAAATGTTGAACAACTCTTAGATGCGGTGATTAAAAAGATCTCTTCTCCAAAAGGTGTTTTGGAAAAACCGCTACGAGCTCTGATTTTTGATTCAGAATACGATTCTTTTAAAGGAGTAATTGCCTATGTGAGAGTAGTTGATGGTGAAATATCGCTAGGTGATAAAATTTACCTAATTCAAACCAATATTGAAAGTGAAGCGAAAGAAGTTGGATATTTTAGGCCGGAATTAAAGATTGCCAAAGAATTAAAAACCGGAGAAATTGGCTATATCGCCACTGGAATAAAGGAGCCAGGAAAGGTAAGGGTAGGGGACACCATAACCATTCGAAAATCGAAATTCGAAAATCGAAATTCGAAAATGGAGCCGTTACCTGGGTATGAAGAACCAAAACCGATGGTTTTTGCTTCAATTTACCCTGAAAATCCTGATGATTTTGAGGCTTTAAAAATAGCCTTATCCCAATTAAAACTGAATGATGCCGCGCTTACTTTTGAGGCGGAAATAAAGGAAGCCCTGGGTCGAGGTTTTCGTTGCGGATTTTTGGGGTCACTCCATGCCGAAATTGTTTCAGAAAGGTTGCGACGAGAATTTGGTTTAGATTTAGTTATTTCTAATCCCTCGGTGGTTTTTAAGGTCATTGATGAAAAAGAGAGGGAAATTTCTGTTTATTCGCCACAAGATTTTCCAAATCAGAGCGAAATTAAGGCAGCTCAGGAACCCTGGCTAAGGTTAGAAATAATAACCCCCACCAGTTTTACTGGGAAAATTGCTGAGCTTTTAAAAAGCTTAAATGGGATTCGGATTGAAACTAAATATTTTTCCTTAGATAGATTACTTTTAATTTATGAAGTTCCCTTAAAAGAAATTATTGTTGGATTTTACGATAAACTTAAGGGAATGACCCAAGGATTTGCCTCAATGAATTATGATATTTTAGGATATAGACCAGCTAATTTAGTTAAATTGGAAATTTTAATTGCCGGAGAAAAAGAGGAGGCCTTTTCAAAAATTGTTTCTGAAAAAGATGCCTTTTCTGAAGGAAAAAGGATGGTCGAAAAATTAAAAGAAATTCTACCGGCCCAGCTTTTTTCTGTTCCTATTCAGGCGGCAATTTCTGGAAAAATCATTGCCCGAGAAACGATGAAAGCTAAAAGAAGAGATGTTATAGCCCCTCTTTATGGCGGAGATTACACTAGGAAAAGGAAACTATTAGAAAAACAAAAGAAAGGCAAGAAAGAATTAAAAGAAAAGGGACGAATTAGAATTCCTCCCAGGGTATTTTTAGAGATGTTTCGAGATTGACCCCGCCCCCTATGCTTTATATAATAGAGTCGAAGGCTAAAGCTTTTTTATTCGAAAATTGATATCAGAGATGGGAAAAAATATACTGCTTAGGGGGGCGGGGTGCTACTATCTAATTAAAGGAATAAATAAAAAGGCAAACATACTTAAAATCACCAGGGATATTAAGATAATCCAGATTATTTTGAAAATCGTTTTTGGCTTAATTCTTTTCATATAACAACTAACAACCAAAATTAGAGAGGGGTCGGGGTTGGTCGCGAGAGTTATCCGCGAAGCGGAAACTCCCGACCTAGAACCCTTTCGGCAATCGTCGCGTGCCGCGACCTCACCCTCTAATACTAATGATACCAAAATCTAGGAGATATAAAAAGCCAGGTGCCCATCAAACAATATTTTTTTCAATCTTCCTTGGGTTTTTATTCTTGGTGGCGATTGGTTTCCTGGTCTTTTCTAACTGGAAGATAAGCCAAAAGAGGGCAGAATTTCGTGCTCAAATTGAGGTCTTTAAAAAAGAAATTCAGGTTTTAGAAGAAAAAAATGCCCAATTGCGAGCAGGAATATCTCAGACTGAAAAAGAAAGCTATTGGGAAGAGAAAATTAGGCAGGAAGGATATAAAAAACCAGGCGAAGAGCAAGTGGTAATTTTGCCTCCAGAAGAAGAGATATCAACCTCTACTGAGAAACAAAAAAATTTTTTTGAGAAATTTCTTGAAAAATTTGGTTTCTAACGCGGGATTAGTTGAGCGGCCCAACGTTACCTTCCCAAGGTAAAAAGACGGGTTCGACTCCCGTATCCCGCTCAAAATTTCTCTAGAAATTTTGAGCGAGGCTCGCCCCACCTGGGGTGGCCCGCTCAATTATATGTTTTTCGTCTACATTCTACAAAGTGAATAAAGATAAGAGAACTTATATTGGATATTGCAAGAACCTTACGATTCGTTTAAGGCAGCACAATGTTGGCAGAGTAAAGGCTACAAAATATCGTCGTCCTTTGAAGACACTTTATTTTGAAAGAGTAGTTACCCTAAGTGATGCGAAAAACAGAGAAAGATACTGGAAAAGTGGTGCGGTTAGAAGAAAGCTATTAAAATTTCTTCAAGAAGGATTCCCGTCCAACCTAGATTAATTGTCGGGGTAACTCAGTGGTAGAGTAGCCCCGTTAGAAATGCCGATGTAGCTTAGTGGCAAAGCAGTGGTTTCGTAAACCACCGACGGCAGTTCAATTCTGCCCATCGGCTTACTTAAGAGGCGGGGTTGGTCGCGAGTTCAAGTCTCGCCTCCGGCTCTTTTCTCCCCGCACCAAATTTTGGGATGGGGTTTTATTTTTAGCAAATTTATGGTATACTATTTTAAGATATGCAAGATTTATCCGAAAAAATTGAAGAATTAGAAAAAAGAATCCTCAAGCTTGAGGACTGTCTTTGACGTTGGGGAAAAACAAAAAAGAATAAAGAAATTAGAAAAAGAAATTCAGAGACCCGATCTCTGGCGCGAAAGGGAAAAAGCAATAAAAATCAGCCAGGAACTAAGCGAGTTAGAGAAAGAAATAGCTGAGTTTGATAGACTAAAGAAGGAATTGGCCGAGTTAACAGGAGAGAAGATTGAAGAATTTGAAAAGAAACTAAAACAAAAGGAACTTCAGGTTTTTCTTTCTGGAAAATACGACAAAGGCAATGCTATTTTATCAATTTTTGCCGGAGCTGGTGGCCAAGATGCTCAGGATTGGGCAACAATGTTGCTCAGAATGTATGAAAGATATTCTCAAAGAAAAGGATATGAAACTCAGGTTTGGTATCAATCTTTTGGCGAAGGTGGAGGACCGGAAGGAAGAATTGGGATAAAGCAGGTCTCTTTAGAAATTAAGGGAAATTATACTTACGGCTTTTTGAAAAAAGAGTCGGGCGTTCATCGATTAGTCAGAATTTCTCCATTTTCAGCAAAGCAACTTCGCCACACCTCTTTCGCCTTAGTTGAGGTTTTACCCGAACTCCCAAAAGCTGAAGAGAAAGAAATTGAAATAAAACCAGAAGATTTAAAAATAGATTATTATCGGGCTTCAGGTCCTGGTGGCCAATATGTTAATAAAAGAGAAACGGCGGTTAGAATAATTCATTTGCCAACCCAAATTACTGTTTCTTGCCAAAGCGAAAGATTGCAGGGAATGAATCGGGATAAGGCAATGAAGATTTTAATTTCAAAACTCCATCAATTAAAAGAGGAAAAAACTAAAAAAGAATTAAAAGAAATTAAAGGAAAAATTGTTCCGGTTAGCTGGGGGAATCAGATAAGAAGCTATGTTTTACATCCTTACAAACTGGTTAAGGATTTGAGAACCGGGGTCGAGGTTTCAGATATAGAAAGCATTTTGGATGGAAATTTAGATAAATTCATTGAAGCCGAAATCAAATGGAAAAATGGTAAAATTTAAAAACGTTACTAAAATTTATCCCACCCACCCTGGAGTTTTGCCGATTATGGCCTTAGAAGATGTCTCTTTTGAAGTTAAAGAAAAAGAATTTGTTTCGATTGTCGGCCGTTCAGGTGCCGGAAAAACAACCCTTTTGAAATTACTTTTAGCTGAAGAAAAACCAACTCAAGGTCAAATCTTCTTTGATGATAAAAATGTTAATAATTTAGAATCAGGCGAACTTCCCCAGTTAAGAAGAAAAATCGGGGCAGTTTTCCAGGATTATAAACTATTAAGTTCCAAAACCACTTATGAAAATATTTCCTATGTCATGGAGGTAATTGGAGCCTCAAATGAAGAAATTTTCAGAGATGTACCAAAAATTTTAGAAATCGTGGGATTGGAAAATAGGGCAAATAATTTCCCGGCTGAGTTATCTGGCGGTGAGAAACAAAGGGTAGCCATTGCCAGAGCCATAGCCCACCGACCGGAAGTGATTTTAGCTGATGAACCCACCGGAAATTTAGACCCCTATCACACCTTAGATATTATTCGGCTTTTACTTAAAATTCAGGAAATAGGCACCACTGTTATTTTAGCTACCCATAATAAAGAAATAATCAATAGGTTAGGGAAAAGAGTGATTACCTTGGAAAAGGGGAAAATCATTAGGGATGAAGAGAGAGGAAGATTTATATTGTAAATTTTAAATTTTAAAATGATTACTACTCTAAAAAGAATATTTAAATTGGGTTGGCTGAATTTTACCAGGGATGGGGGAATAGCCGTTGTTACCTGCTTTATTTTAGTCATAACTATTTTTTTGGCGAGCTCGCTTTTTCTTTTGCAAAATAGCAGTCAATTTTTAATTTCCAGCCTTCAAGAAAAAGTTGATATTTCAGTTTATTTTAAAGAAATTGTATCAGAAGAAGATATTTTAAATGTCAAAGAAGAGCTTTCTAAAATTCCCGAAGTAAAAAATGTTAAATATGTTTCTAAGGAAGAAGCCCTAAAGGTTTTTGTCGAAAGGCACAAGGATGAGCCAGTTTTAATGCAGTCAGTCGAAGAGGTAGGAGGAAACCCCTTTTTAGCTTCTTTGAATATCCAGGCCTTCGAAGCCAGTCAATATCAAAAAGTGACAGATTTCTTAGAGGATCCTCATTTTAAAACTCTAATTGAGAAAGTTGATTATTATCAGAGAAAACCGGTCATTGAGAGAATTTTTTCTTTAACTTCGGCCGCAAATAAAGCTGGGATTTCCCTTTCTATAGTTTTAGTTGTGGTAGCTATTTTAGTTACTTTTAATACCATCAGGTTAGCCATTTTAAATCAAAAAGAAGAAATTCAAATTCAAAGATTGGTAGGAGCCTCCAATTTCTTTATCAGGGGTCCCTTTTTGGTCCAGGGAACAATTTCTGGAATTTTAGCTGCCCTAATTTCTCTGGCACTTTTCACTTTAATTTGCTGGTTTTTAGGTCCCAAAATTGAAATTTTCTTTCCCGACCTTAATATCTTTAATTTCTTTACTAAAAACTTTTGGACAATATTTTTAATTCAAATTTCTACTGGAATTTTGCTGGGAGTAATTTCCAGTACCCTCGCCATCAGAAAGTATCTAAAAGTTTAACATATTCCGGGGTCTGCTAATGGTAGGCAAATAGCCTCTGGAGCTATGAATCTTGGTTCGAATCCAAGCCCCGGAGCCGCCGCCGTCTCGTAAAAGGGGCGGTTTTTTGGTAGAATTGGTAAGTGAAGAAAATTTATCTAAAAGCTACATGGATTATTAAAGCTCCTCGTGAAGAAGTTTATAAGATAATGAGTGATTTTGAAAATATGCCTAAACACTTTCCTGCTGTGGCTCAATCACTCCGCATTGTTAAAAAAGATGGAAATAATCTTACAATGGAAGCTAAGGCTAAAACATTTGGTCGGGTAATTTCTGTTCATATGGAGACTCAATTACGCCCACCATTTGGATACATTTCAGACAATAACAACAATATAGGCACTTCTGGGCATGAGGAATTTTTAATGGAAGAAATTTCAGAGGGAACAAAAATTAACTATACTTATGATGTTGAATTAAAAAATCCAATTTTTCGCATTTTTGGCAAACTATTAATTGGATGGTATGCGATGCGTTTCTGGGAACATGCAGTTATAGACAAACTGAAAGAAATGTTAGAGAAATAATCCCTCTAAACAGGTTCTAACATCGTCCGTCCCTCGGAGCATTCACCCGCGAGCGAGACTCGCGGGATTTTCAAATGGAGAAAATTTTGGTAAAATAATTTTAATTATGGCTCAAGACTACAACCTACCCACCGCGTCCTCCTACCCCGACAAGTCGGGGTGGGCCCCTTGGATTAGAGAAATTCAAGAGAGGGTTAAAAAAGTTCCCATTTCTTCGGGAAGATCTAACAAATGGGGTAAAATTAGTTTTGATGATTTGGTTTTTGTTCCGGCTCAGTTGGCAAAAAAGCCGGTGGATTACTATTTTGAAAAAATTAACACGAAAACAGTTCTGGGCAAATTTAGTAAAAAACCAATTGAAATTGAAACCCCAGTTATAATCGGAGCTATGAGTTTCGGAGCAATTTCAAAAGAAGCCAAAATTGCCCTATCTAAAGCCTCGACAATAGCCGGGACAATAGAAAATACCGGTGAAGGAGGAATATTGCCAGAGGAAAGGGAGTTTTCAAAACGACTTATAATTCAATACAGCACCGGTAGATTTGGCATTACAGATGAAGTTTTAAAAAAAGCCGATGTTATCGAAATTAAAATCGGACAAGGCGCGAAACCATCTCAAGGAGGTTTACTCCCGGTAGCAAAAGTCACTGCAGAAATTGCCAAGATTAGAAAAGTTGAAATGGGAAAGGATATTCATTCCCCGGCCTATCATTTAGATATTAAAAATATTGAAGATTTAAAGAAAAAAGTAGAGTGGCTAAGAGAATTAACTGGCGGAGTTCCCATCATAATTAAATTAGCGGCTGGAGATATTGAAAATGATATTAAGTTAGCAGTTCAGGCTGACCCTGATATTATCGCTATTGATGGAATGGAAGGAGGAACAGGAGCAGCCCCAGAAGTAATGATGGGAGAGGTTGGAATTCCTACCTTAGTTGCCTTGGTTAAAGCCAGAGAAGTCTTAGATAAAATTGGGGCAAGGCAAGAATTATGGATTGGAGGAGGATTAAATAAGGGAGGAGATTTTGCCAAAGCCCTGGCCCTGGGAGCCGATGCCGTATTTTGTGCCACCTCTTTATTAGTGGCTATGGGTTGCACTTATTGTCGATTGTGTTATTTAGGGAAATGTCCGTATGGAATTGCAACTCAGGATCCGGGATTGAGGAAAAAATTAAATATTGAAACTGCTTCCCAAAATGTTGCTAATTTTATTAAAAATTGCACCGAGGAAATCAAAATGATTACCGGTGCTTGCGGAGAAAATGATATTCATAAATTAAATAAAGGTCATTTAAGAGCGCTAAGCGCAGAAATCGCAAAAATTACTAAAGTAAACCCCGTATGACAACTTCGACAAGGTTTTCTAAAAGAAAACCTCATATCGCGGAGCGAGTCAAAGTTGCTCTACGGGGTAAAATTAGTTTCAGAATAATATGGCTTACAAAGTTAATAAAGAAAAATGTTTAGGTTGTGGAGTTTGTACTGCAAATTGTCCTGGAGGGACCGAGTTAAAGGAGGATGGTAAAGCCGAAGTAATTGACGAAGAAAAACTTGAAAAATGTGGCGGAGAAGGTGTTTGCCCTTACGGAGCAATTGAAAAGATAAAGGAGAAAAAATAATGCTTACTTTAACTGATGAAAATTTTGAAAAGAAAATTCAAGCTGCTGAAAAACCAGTAGTGGTTGACTTTTTGGCAAGCTGGTGTGCGCCCTGCCTTGTTCTTAGCCCGATTTTAGAAAAATTAGCTGAGGAATATAAAGATAAATTTATTCTGGCTAAAGTTAGCTTAGAGGCAGCTCCTCTTACTGCTCAGAAATATGGGATTGAACAAATTCCAACTGTGGTTTTGTTTAACGGTGGAAAGTCAGTCAGTGGATTTATTGGAGCAAGACCAGAGCCAGTAGTAAGAGAACTATTAGATAAAATGTTAGAAGGTATTAAAAGTAAGGAAGGAGAGAAAAATAAAGAAGATATTGAAAAAATAATTCAGTCCTATCAAGAATATGCTGAGAAAAATGGATTTAAGTTAAACCCAAATATAGAAATAGTGGAAAGGTTAATTAAAGGAATGTTAGAAAATGAGAAAAAATATGGCTTTCGATGCTGCCCCTGTAGAAGAATTTCGGGAAATCCAGAGGAAGATAAACCAAAAATTTGCCCTTGCCAATGGCATCGGGAAGAAATTGAAAAAGAAGGACACTGTCTTTGTGGATTATTTGTCAAGTGAAATTTTTTGAGCTATACTTTAATAATGGCTAAAAAATATTTACCAATGGTTGAAGTTGAAAAAATTAAAAAGACTAAAATTAAGGTGGTTGGGATTGGTGGGGGAGGGTGCTCCGTTATTTCTGAAATTGCTCCCGGAATAAAAAAAGCTAATTTTATAGCTGCTAACACCGACCTCAGAGCTTTAAAAGAAGTTAATAGAAAGGTGGAACGTTTTCCATTTGGTCAGAGTTTTACCCACGGCTTAGGAACTGGAATGAATCCAGAATTGGGAGAAATGGCTGCTCAAAATGACCGAGAGAGAATAAAAAATTTATTGAAGGGACAGGACTTGGTTATTTTAATTGCTTGTCTGGGTGGCGGAACCAGTTCCGGGGCAGCTCCGATTTTTGCCAAAATTTCCAGAAGTCTTGGTAATTTCACCTACGGAATTTTTACTCTGCCCTTTAAATTTGAAGGGGAAAAGAAAATAGAGATTGCTAAAATCGCTTTAGAAAAGCTAAAACCTAAACTAAACGCAATTACTCTTATTCCCAACGAAAGAATTTTCCAAATTATTGACAAAGCCACTCCTTTAAAGGGAGCCCTTTCAGCCATAAATAAAACTTTATCAGAAAGTTTGGAAGGATTATTAGAAGTAATTTATCAGCCCGGTTTGATTAATATTGATTTCGCTGATTTAAAAACAATTTTATATGGCCGAGGGAGATTAGCTTTCTTGAATACGGCCTGGGTTCAAAAGAAGAAAGGATCAGGAAAAATTGCAATTGAAAAAGTATTAAATTCACCCTTGTATCCTTATTCCATTCGAGGAGCGAAAGGAGTTTTATTTAATATTGCCGGAGAAAAAAATCTTAACCTGGAAGAGGTTAGTCAGATTTCAAAAACCATTTCTGAACTATCAAATCCAGAAGCAAAAATTATTTTCGGGATTTCCCAAACCCACCACAGGGGCGGGGAAGCAAAATACAAAAACCTCATTAAAACTACTTTGTTAGCTACTGGCTGTTTAACGAAGATTTTCAGCCCAAAAAGACTACGATCCCACCACCCGAGGGGCCCAGCGAAGATGGGAAGAAAGAAGAAGGGTTGGAGTCCCACTATGGGTAGGCCCCTAAAGCGGAAAAGAAAAAAAATTATTCCCAAATCACCAACCCCTCCTTCTCAACCAATTAAAAAGAAGCTTCACAAACTACGACAGAAATTAAAAATTAAAATTTCTAAAAAACCAAAGGAGGTTCCCAAATCTCAAACCGAGACTCCAAAGACTGATATTATTAAACCTGTTGATGAAAAAATCAGGAAAAACGCTCTTCAAATCAAAAGCGAAATAGAGAAAGTGGAAAAAGAAATATTAGAAAAAGAAAAATTTTGGGAGACACCGGCTTTTTTAAGAAAAAAATTAATTAGGGGTCAATAACTGTTCCTCTAAATTTTAGGGGCCCGCGTGCGGGAGGGTGGCGGGCGGGTTGGAGTCCAAGCAAAACCTTCTCAAAATTTTTAATATCCGTTCCTTTAATAATTAAGGCACGGATTTTTAATTTTTGAGCAACTTTGGCAGCAATTGGATCAAATGGGGTAGATAACCCAGGAATCCATTTTGAACCTATTAATTTTCGGTAATTTTTCCAGGAAATTTTTTTAATTATTTTTGTATTTTTATATTTGAAAGGGTCTTTATTATAAGCAAAGGGAATATTTCCAGCATTGATAATTTCTTTTACTTTAAACCTTTTTGCCAGCAAAACCGAATCGTAATCAGTTGAGCAGCCTGGTCGCCAACCCGAAGCAATAATTATTGGTTTTTTTAAAAATTCTTTTTTCACTTCTTTAAAAGGATTATCCAAAACAACTGGGCAATCTTCCTTCCTAAAAATTGTCCTTAATAACTGAGCATTTAATCTGGTGGTATGAATTCCTATCCAATCCATATCGTCTGAGGGGACTTTTGTAATTTTAGTAGCCGCTTTTTGATAAATCCGACAAACCTTACCGCCCCCAGGAATAATGACAAATCGATAGCCCCTTTTAATATATTTCAAAATTAATTTGCGAAACTTTTTCAGAAATCGGATATTTATTTCCCCCGGTCGAGGGATAATTATTGAACCTCCCAAACTAATAATGATTATTTTTTGATTTTTCATACCCCGTAGGAGAATTTCGAATTAATTTTTCTTATGTAAAAATTTTCTTAATCTGAGTTTTAAAAATCTATGCCCCTGTGAGGTTTTAAGGTAGTCTTGATTTTGTTGAAAAATTAATTTTGGCATTATGTCTCTGTAATCTCTCTTTTAAATCTTGAGTATAACCAACGTAAAAATCTTTATCTTTTTGACTTCGGAGAACGTAGGCATAATGCCATTTCGAAATTCCTCTACGGGGCATATCATTTCCAGCTTTCATTGTAACATAAATTATAATATGCTACAATTTATTAGTTGCTGTTAATTAAAAACTGAAATTTCAAAGGAGGAATGAGATGGCAAGAGAAACTGCTTATTGGACTGAGTTTACAAAAGAGGCAATTAAGAAAGGATTAGCAAGGGTAATCCCGGAATATAATGTCATTGAGGCATTATCTCTAATTTCAATCTTGGTTTATTGGAAAAAGAGATTCAAAGTGATTTCTGACGGTAAGGTCGTAAAGGAGTATTGGCGGGACTATTGGGGATTGGTTGAGTATAAACCCGGTCAAGTTCTTTATCAAAGATGGCGGCCAGCCAGTGATTGGGAAATTGAAGAGTGGAGGAATTTCTCCGAAGAAAAACTGAAAGAATTAGGAGTTTTTCGAAGGGGGGAAGAATTCACTGTTCAAATCGTTGAGAAGGTAGTTGACCTCCCCGCTGCCATAAGACAGTTGGGAAGGCATATTCCAGCTGAAAAGATTGCTAGGCCGAGAAAAAAATTCTTTTTGGCTGGAGATACCCAGTTACTAACGGATTATGCTGGCAGACTCAACACTCTTTTGCAAGATTTTTTAAAAAGCCCAAGACCTAATATTCAATTAATGGAAAGAGCATCACGTGAATTTGGCCAAATTTCTCAAATACTCGAGCGAGGCCGAACCTATCTAAGAAGAAAAGCTTCGGGAGAAATCAGGTTAGCTCAACAAGGAAAATTTTGGGAAGTCACAGCTCAAACAAGCCAGGTGATTACTGATCTTCTTAAAGAGCGAGCCGGAGATTACGAGATTGCTACGAATTCAATTAGGGCGGCTGAAAAGCTCTGCGAGTTAATGACTAAGATTGAAAGGAGATTCCGGAATTGTTACAATCGCCTCGGCCAGTTGGGCGAGAGACTTCAAAAACTACTAGTAAGCGGTCAACCCCTCGAGCAAAAGGATATTTTACCGATCGCCAATGAAGCCTATGGTATCTGGAAGCACCTGACCGAAAAGGTTCCAAAGTTTAATCCCTATTATCAACGACTTCAAGAACCAGGATTTCAACGTCTTTCTCGAGTTAAAACCCATGCTCAGGCAGGTAGAGCAGAGACAGTGTTCAATGATATTAAAAAAGCCACAGCTAAGTTAGAAGCTATAGCTATTGGGGAAATGGTAACTCGAGCTGAACTCAGGAAAGAAAAAGAGACTCTTTTTTAAGAGAAGGAGTTTCAAGATCGAAGGGGACTAGAAATAGTTCCCTTGTTTATTAAAAGGTGATTTATGGTAAAATAGGGTAAAGGTCAAAATATTAAATAAGCTTTAAAACCATGCTTGAAGTAACTAAAAATATTGTAAAAAATATTTATAAAGAGAGGCCGAAAGATTCAAAAAAATATGATTTCGGATTATTAATTGTCATTGGTGGTTCAGATTTTTATTCAGGTTCGCCAGCCCTTTCAGCTCTGGCTGCTTTTAAATCAGGAGTAGATATGGTCAGAATGATTGCTCCAAAAAGGGCAGCTGATATTATTGCTTCTTTTTCACCAAATTTGGCTGCCTATCCTTTGGAAGGAAATTGGTTAGAAAGAAAACATCTGGCAACATTAATTTCAATGACCGAATCAGCCAAAGCTGTTTCTTATGGAAAGACAGCCGTTGTCATTGGCGGCGGAATGGGAAGAACTGAAGAAACCCAAAATGCAATTCTGGAATATCTTGAGGAGGTCTCAGTGCCAGTAGTAATTGATGCCGATGCTATCCATGCCCTGGGGAAAAAACCAGGGATTATCTCTGGAAAGCCATTTTTGGTCACCCCTCACACTTACGAATTCTTTGTTTTGACAGGAAAAGAGATTTATAAATTGTCGGATGAAGAAAAAATAAAAGCAGTTCAAGAAGAAGCAGCCAGATTGCAAACAACAATTTTATTAAAAGGAGCAATTGATATAATTTCCGATGGAAAGGAAGTGGCTTTGAATAAAACCGGTACTCCTCTTATGATTGTCGGTGGTACGGGGGACACGCTTGCCGGAGTCGCCGGAGCTTTAGTCGCAAGGAGAATTGATCCTTTTACCGCCGCCCAAGCTGCTGCTTTCATTAATGGTCTGGCTGGAGAATTCGCAGGAAAAAAATTAGGAGAATCAATGACCGCCACTGATTTAATAGAGGAAATTCCTAATGTGCTGCCAAAATTTTAAATTATGGAAATTTACGATTTGATTATTATTGGTGGCGGGCCAGCTGGAATTACGGCCGGCATTTACGCTGCCAGGCAAAAATTAAACACTCTTTTAATTACCAAAAGTTTTGGAGGTCAGGTTGCCAGAAAAGCAATAATGATTGAAAATTACCCTGGATTTGAAGAAATTTCGGGAATGGAGTTAATTCAAAAACTCGAAAAACATTTGAGAAAGCAGAAAATTGATATTGAAAGAGATGAAGTGACTAAACTAAAAAAAATTGGTGAGAAATTTTTTGTGCAGACAAAAAGCAAAAATCGATTTCAAAGCAAAGCAGTGATTGTTGCTTCCGGAGCTGACCCAAGACCTCTTGAAGTTCCGGGAGAAAAAGAATTTATAGGAAAGGGTGTGAGTTACTGTACAACCTGCGATGCTCCTCTATTTGCAAATAAAACCGTGGCAGTAATTGGGGGAGGAAATGCCGGCTTTGAGGCAGCAATATTTTTAAGTCTGATAGCTAAAAAAATTTATATTTTGGAATACGGAAAGAAAGTAGGAGCTGACGAAATAAACCAAGAAAGAGTTAAAAAAACTAAAAAAGTTGAAATTATTACCAATACCGCTTTAAAAAGAATCAGAGGTAATCAATTTGTAAATTCAATAGTTTATCAAGATAGAAAAAATAGGAAAAATATAACCCTTCCGGTTGAGGGAATTTTTGTTGAGGTTGGCTCTCAGCCAGCAACCTCTTTTGTAAAAGGTTTAGTTGATTTTAATGAAAAAGATGAAATAATTGTCAATCCGAAAACAGGGGAGACAAGGATTCGTGGCCTTTTTGCTGCCGGCGATATCGATGATGTTCCTTATAAACAAATAGTTATTGCCGCTGGCGAAGGAGCAAAAGCTGCTTTATCTGCCTATAACTATCTTCAAAAATTTTAATATGACCTATTCTATTACCGGGTTTAGTTATTTAATTTTATTCTTTGTTTTAGGATATTTAGCCCATCGTTTTTTCCAATA
>Ga0172362_10002323_pt1 | contig 16548 bp, 13 predicted proteins | sample LakKivs1_kivu2a2_FD_114534 | JGI IMG/M metagenome (GOLD analysis project Ga0172362, IMG submission 114534) | Sediment microbial communities from Lake Kivu, Rwanda - Sediment s1_kivu2a2 | ecosystem: Environmental > Aquatic > Freshwater > Lake > Sediment | place: Rwanda: Western Province, Lake...
CAACCGCAACAGCATAGCAATACTTGACGGGACAGAAACTGACAGTGAGCTTGCCCTCCTCGGTGATGATATTTTCTCATATTTCGGGCTGGGCTGCCGTAATATATCAAAACTTTATCTCCCGTCAGGGTATGATGTTGAGCAGCTTCCCCGCCACTGGATGAAATATGAACCGCTTCGCGGACACTATAAGTACTCGGTCAATTATGACCATAATAAAGCTGTAATGATGGTCAACAGGGAGAAATTCACTGACGGCGGGTTTGTTCTCCTGAAGCAGGATCCGTCATTCACGCCTCCGATGGCTGTGGTCCACTACGAGTTCTACAGTACACCCGACGCACCTGAAAGAGAAACCAGGAAGCATAAAAACCGGCTTCAGTGCGTCGCCGGCCATGGTCACCTTCCGTATGGCAGTACGCAACAGCCCGAATTATGGGATTATGCTGACGACATTGACACAATCCGGTTCCTGCTAAAAAAAAATGCCACAAGAAGATTGTATATTAAAAAATATTAAATTGCACAGGTTGAAAAAGTGAGTAACATGATCTATAGGTTCGTGGTGTTATCTGATGAGGATGAGACATTTGTGCGAGAGTTTGAGTTCCTCGACAGCCAGACTCTACTTGATTTCCATAATGCCATTCAGGAGGAACTTGAGTTTGACAGGTCACAGATAGCATCATTTTACATGGCTACCGAGAGCTGGGAGAAGGAGGAAGAATTCACACTCTTTGATATGGGCTCAGGGTCGTCAACAATGGAGAATGCCGTTCTTGAAGATATTATCTTCCGCAAGAACCAGAAGCTTCTTTATGTCTTTGACTTTTTCAACGAGAGGGCACTCTTTATTGAATATGTTGGCGAGGCAAAGGAGGCTCCTGGCACAGAGTACCCGGTATGCACCAACTCAAAGGGACTGCCTCCGAAACAGGTTACCTTTGGCGGAGTCTCAAGGAAGAAATACAACAATCTTGTCGTTGCCGATGATGACGATGAAGATGAGGAACTGGTGGATGACGAGATATTCTTTGATGCCGAGGACGAAGAGAGCCTCTCCGAATTTGACGGCGAAGAGGAGAACCCTGACGAGGAGGAAGAATAGCTTCCTTTTTCCCTGATCGATGAAAAATACACTTATCGTGATCCCGGGCCCGACAGGCGTGGGGAAGACGCAGTTTGCCGTTGACCTGGCCATCCGCCTGGGCTGTGATATCATTTCATGCGACTCAAGGCAGTTCTACCGCGAGATGCGTATCGGCACCGCTGCACCTGATGACAAACAGCTTGGGAGAGTAATGCACCATTTCATAGGATTTCTGTCCGTGACGCAGTATTACAGCATCAGCCTCTACGAACGCGATGTGCTTGAGCTGCTGAAGTCGCTGTTCAGAACCTGCCCTGTGGCAGTTATGACGGGTGGATCAATGCTGTACATGGATGCCGTATGCAGAGGTATGGATGATATCCCTGATACTGATCCTGCCGTAAGGCAGAAATACATCGAAATGTATCACAATGAAGGCATACAGGGGCTGCGGCTTGCCCTTAAAATTCTCGACCCTGATCATTATGCCAGGGTCGATCTTCATAATCCCCGGCGGATCATGCGTGCCCTTGAAATAACCGAAAGCACGGGCAGGCCTTATTCATCATTCCTGATATCATCACCCAGGGAGAGAGATTTTAGGATTATAAAGGCAGGGCTGACGCGAGACCGCGGTGAACTTTACAAAAGGATAGATCAAAGGGTTGACAGGATGATGGCTGAAGGCCTGGAAAGGGAAGCCGGGGCTCTTATTGAATACAGGAACCTTAACGCCCTCAGCACCGTGGGTTACCGTGAGATGTTCAGGTATCTTGACGGTGAGATTACAAAAGAGCAGGCTGTAAGTCTTATAAAGAGGAATACCAGGCGGTATGCACGCAAACAGCTTACATGGTGGAACAGGGACAGTGAAATAACCTGGTTTGACGCTGGCGACAGCGACAGAACAATAAGCTGGATAGAAAATCGCCTGGAAGACTGAGGTATGTTTCAGACGGGCAGCTTGAGCCTTCTTATCACCTCAACAGGATCAGATGCGGAAAAGACCGTACTGCCTGCCACAAGCACATCAACGCCTGCATGGACAAGCACCGGTGCATTCTGCAGGTCAACTCCCCCGTCCACTTCAATCATTACATCATAGCCACCTTCATCTATCATGCTTCGCAGTTCGCCTATCTTGTTTATGCTGCCAGGGATGAATGTCTGTCCGCCGTAACCGGGATTAACCGTCATGAGCAGCACCATATCAATATATGGCAGTATATCTTTTAAGAGTATGACCGGTGAATGCGGGTTCAGTGTCACTCCTGCCTGCATACCCAGCCTCCTTATCTCTGTCACCGTACGGTGAAGGTGCTGGCATGTCTCATAATGAACAGTGAGCGTTGATGCTCCGGCATCGCTGAATTGCTGAAGGTACCTGTCAGGGTCGATAATCATCAGATGCACGTCAAGGGGCTTGGTGCTCAGTTCACGCACCGCCTCAAGAACCGGAAAGCCGAATGAGATATTGGGTACAAAAACCCCGTCCATGATGTCAAGATGAAGCCAGTCAGCCTCACTCTCATTTATCATTTCTATCTCAGAGGCAAGGTTTGAAAAGTCAGCTGAAAGAATTGAAGGGGCTACCAGGTGGCTCATGATGCAGAATATTTAAATTCACCCCAGGTATGACTTGAGAATGCGGCAGCGTGTTGTAAACTGGATACGTTTAATAGCTTTTTCCTTGATCTGTCTTACGCGTTCACGGGTGAGGCTAAGCTCCTCTCCTATCTCCTCAAGTGTATACGGGTGTTTCATACCGATACCGAAATAAAGCTTAAGGACCCTGGCTTCACGTGGCAACAGGGTATTAAGCGCTTTCTCTATCTCGTATGAAAGTGATTCATTGATAAGGTTACGGTCAGGGCTCGGGGTATCTTCGTTCTGCATCACGTCATACATGTTGTTGTCTTCCTCCGAGCTGATCGGGGCATCCATGCTGAGAGTGCGTCCGTTGGTGCGTATGGCCTCCTTTACATCCTCGGGGGCTATCTCAAGAAGATCACCTATCTCCTGTGCCGACGGTTCTCGCTCATATTCCTGCTCAAGCTTTGAGTAAGCCCTGTTTATGCGGTTGATGGAACCTATCTTGTTTACGGGCAGCCTGACAATCCTGGCCTGTTCGGCAAGCGATTGCAGTATGGCCTGTCTGATCCACCAGACAGCATATGATATGAATTTGAACCCGCGGGTCTCGTCAAATCTCTGGGCAGCTTTGATCAGCCCGAGGTTGCCTTCATTGATGAGATCAGGAAGGGTCATGCCCTGGTTCTGGTATTGTTTTGCCACTGAGACCACAAAACGGAGATTAGCCTTAACCAGGCGGGCAAGGGCATCATGATCGCCGGTCCTGATCCTTCGCGCCAGCGTAACCTCTTCGTCAGGCGAAATCAGGTCAACTTTCCCTATCTCCTGCAGATATTTGTCGAGAGACGGGGTGTCACGGTTGGTGACCTGCTTCGTTATTTTTAACTGACGCATAGAAAATTTACTTGTACGCCCCTTGCCGTTTTTCAGAAAAGCCTACAATTTTACAGAAAATTGCTCAGAAAAACAATAGATGTATTATTTTTTCAGTTTTATGACTGAATATCTTTCATTTAAACACAAACTTTACTTAAAGAAATGACTTTATTTTTATCAACGATATTTGCTTGATAATGATTTTTTATTTAAACTTGCACCGGATTACGAAGTAATTCAATTTATCATTCATTGGGAGTTTTTATCATCTCCCGTATCACCGGAAAACAATCTTATTTATTCTTCTACACATTTAAAACATGCATGATATTCTAGAACTGAGCGAAATGCTTGTTCCCGAATTGAGGGAAATAGCAAAACAGCTCAAAATCAAAAGGGCAGAGCTCCTTAAGAAACAGGATCTTATTTACAAGATCCTTGACCAGCAGGCTATTGATGCTGCAGATGCACGCAAGGCCGGCAAATCCGACAATCAGTCATCAGACAGGCCGAAGCCGAGGCAGGGCCGTGCTGACAGCCAGGGGCATCAGCAGGGCAGGCCGCCAAAGCAGCAGCAACAGCGTCATCAGAACGACCAGAAGCCCCAGGAGCAACAGAAGGTTCAGTCTCAGAGCCAGCCTCCACAGAACCAGCCACAGCAGCAGGGTCAGTTTAACCCACAGAAACAGCAGAGGAAGGAAGAGCAGGGTCAGCAACAGAGACCACAGCAACAGCAGCAGCAATCATGGCAGCAGCACCGCAGCAAGCGTCCCAGGACATTCAGAAATGACCAGCAGGGACAGCAGGGGCAACAGGGACAGAGCCGCCAGAACAATCAGCAGCAGCAGCAGCAATCACAGCAGCAGAATGCACAGCAGCAAAATGTGCAGCAGCAGAATGTGCAGCAGCAGAATGCACAGCAGCAGAGTGCACAACAGCACCTTCCGCAGCCGCAGCAGATGCAGCAGGTACAGAACCAGCCTCAGCCACATTATCAGAACCAGCAACCATCAGTCAGGCAGCCACAGCCGCCTGCTGATAAACTGCTTTTCAATGAAGATACGGTGACCGACAATAATCACGATCTCCTCAGTTATGCCGAAAATGAGACCGAGAACGGCATCATAGGTGATGCAGCCTCGCAGGACTCACCTGTCATCCTTCCGCCTCCTGTCATCGAACCGGCCGATGTCCAGCCTGAGATCCCCGAACCTCCAAGGGAAGAGAAAAGGGAAAAAGTATACGACTTCGAAGGGATAGTATCAAATACGGGTGTCCTTGAGATCATGCCTGACGGTTACGGTTTCCTGAGATCACCCGATTACAATTACCTCAGCTCGCCTGATGATATCTATGTCTCACAGTCGCAGATAAAACTCTTCGGTCTTAAGACCGGTGACACCATCAGGGGGACGATCCGTCCGCCGCGTGAAGGTGAAAAATACTTCCCTCTCATCAAGGTTGAGGAGATCAACGGCCGTTCACCTGATTTCATACGTGACCGTGTTCCGTTTGATTATCTGACGCCGCTCTTCCCGAATGAGAAGTTCACCCTCTGCAGTCCGGGTGAAGGAACTCTTTCGGTGCGTATTGTAGATATGTTCTGCCCGATAGGCAAGGGACAGCGCGGTCTTATTGTAGCACAGCCAAAGACAGGTAAGACAATCCTTCTGCAGGAGATAGCCAATGCCATCGCCAAATATCACCCCGATGTCTACCTGATGATTCTGCTCATTGACGAGCGTCCTGAGGAAGTGACAGAAATGGCACGCAACGTCAACGCTGAGGTCATCGCCTCCACCTTTGACGAACCGGCTGAAAGACATGTACGTATTGCAACCATCGTGCAGGAGAAAGCCAAGAGACTGGTTGAATGCGGTCATGACGTGGTGATACTGCTCGACTCAATCACAAGGCTTGCAAGAGCATTCAACACCATCGCCCCGGCCTCAGGAAAAGTACTTTCAGGCGGCGTCGACTCGAATGCACTGCACAAACCCAAGAGGTTCTTCGGCGCAGCACGCAACATTGAGAACGGCGGCTCTCTCACTATAATAGCCACCGCTCTTACCGATACGGGATCAAAGATGGACGATGTCATCTTTGAAGAGTTCAAGGGCACGGGCAACATGGAACTCCAGCTTGACCGCAAGCTCTCAAACAGAAGGATATTCCCGTCAATAGATATCCCGGCTTCCAGCACAAGGCGTGAGGATCTGCTCCTTGACAGGAACATGCTCAACAAGATATGGATACTGCGCAACTACCTCACTGACATGAACTCGGTTGAGGCAATGGAATTCCTTCGCGACAGGATCACCCAGACAAGGTCAAACGAAGAGTTCCTTATTTCAATGAACAGCGAATAATTCTTGGCAAAAATGAGTAACTTTGCGATTTATTTTTCTTGAGGTCTTTTTATCATTAATCATTTATAATAAGAAATGGCAACTAAGAAATTCATTACTTGTGACGGCAACCAGGCAGCATCTCACATAGCGTATATGTTCAGTGAGGTGGCATGCATCTATCCTATTACCCCTTCGTCAACCATGGCAGAGTATGTTGATGAATGGGCAGCACACGGACTTAAAAACATGTTCGGTGAAGAGGTAAAGGTAGTAGAGATGCAGAGCGAAGCCGGTGCCGCCGGTGCAGTTCACGGTTCTCTTCAGTCAGGGGCACTGACATCAACTTTCACAGCATCACAGGGTCTCCTGCTGATGATCCCTAATATGTACAAGATCTCCGGCGAGCTTCTTCCCGGAGTATTCCATGTGAGTGCAAGAACAGTGGCGGCTCACGCTCTTTCGATCTTCGGTGATCATGGCGATATTTATGCAACCCGCCAGACAGGCTTTGCTATGCTGGCAAGCGGCAGCGTCCAGGAGATAATGGACCTCGCAGGGGTGGCACACCTCTCGGCTATCAAGACAAGGGTTCCTTTCCTTCATTTTTTTGACGGATTCAGATCATCATCAGAGATACAGAAGATAGAGGCTCTTGATATCGAAGACATGAAGAAACTCGTTGACCGGGATGCCCTGAAGGCTTTCCGTGACAGGGCTCTCAATCCCGAACATCCGGTTATCAGGGGAACAGCACAGAACCCTGACATCTTCTTCCAGGCGAAGGAAGCATCAAACCGGTTCTATACAAACATTGATGATACCGTAAACGATTATATGCTGAAGATCTCCGCACTCACCGGACGCAAATATGAGCCATTCTCATACTACGGCGCCCCTGATGCAGAGAACATCATCATTGCAATGGGCTCGGTGACGGAGACCATCCGCGAGGTCATTGACTATCTTGCAGAGACAAAGGGAGAAAAACTGGGACTTGTATCCGTGCACCTTTACAAGCCCTTCTCGGCAAAATACCTCCTCAAGGCCTTGCCAAAGAGCGTTAAGCGCATCACCGTGCTTGACCGCACCAAGGAGCCGGGCGCAAACGGCGAACCTCTCTATCTTGACGTCAAGGAAGTATTCTATAACCAGGACTTTCACCCGATGATCCTCGGCGGACGTTACGGACTGAGCTCAAAAGACACCACACCGGCCCAGATGATATCGGTATTTGAGAACATGAAGAAAGCCACCCCGATGAACCTGTTCACGGTAGGTATTGTGGATGACGTCACTTTCAGGTCACTGCCTGTTCTTCCCGAGATCAATGTAAGCCACAAGGGCACTTATTCCGCCAAGTTTTACGGCATCGGTTCTGACGGTACCGTAGGCGCTAACAAGAACTCGATAAAGATCATAGGTGAGACAACAGATAAATACTGCCAGGCATACTTTGCATATGACTCAAAGAAATCAGGAGGTGTGACAACCTCTCATCTGCGCTTTGGTGATGTGCCCATACGTTCGCCTTACCTGGTCAACACGCCTGATTTCGTTGCATGCCACGTACCGGCATATCTTGACAAGTATGATATGCTCAGGGGGCTCAAGAAAGGCGGCACCTTCCTCCTTAACTCGATCTGGGATGAGGAAGAGACGAAGAAGAAACTGCCTGATCATATGAAGAAGTACCTTGCAGAGAACAAAATCAACTTCTACATAATCAATGCAACCCAGATTGCCGAGGAGATTGGCCTTGGCACAAGGACGAACACCATAATGCAAAGCGCATTCTTCAAAGTGGCCGAAGTCATTCCTTACAAGCTCGCCGTTGATGAGATGAAACATGCGGTGGTCAAGGCTTACGGGAAAAAGGGTGAGTCTGTCGTCAAGATGAACAATGACGCCATTGACCGCGGTGGTCAGGTCACAAAGGTTGAGGTACCTGCTGAATGGGCAACTCTAAAGATTGAGGCACCTGCAGTTGATACCAGCAGGCCGGCCTTCATACGCGATGTTGCTGATCCTATTAACAGCCTTAGGGGTGATGACCTCCCGGTAAGCGCTTTCGTTGGCCATGAAGACGGCACTTTCCCGTCAGGCACTTCAGCATATGAGAAGCGGGGTATCGCCGTCAACGTTCCCGAGTGGCAGATGGATAAGTGCATCCAGTGCAATCAGTGCTCATTCGTTTGTCCTCATGCAGTAATACGTCCGTTCCTTCTCACAGATGAGGAGCTGGCAGCTGCACCGTCAGGCACAACAGCAAAACAGGGTATCGGTAACACAAAGGCATTCAAGTTCAGGATCCAGGTCAGCGTCCTTGACTGCACCGGTTGCGGCAACTGTGCCGACGTATGCTCGTCAAAGGAGAAAGCCCTTATCATGAAGCCGCTTGAGACACAGCTCGGGCAACAGGAGATATGGGACTACATGCATGAGAAGGTAGGCTACAGGGATACCGTGGTTGACAAATATGTCAATGTCAAGAACTCACAGTTCGCACAGCCGCTCTTTGAATTCTCCGGAGCATGTGCCGGTTGCGGCGAGACTCCTTATATCAAGGCTGTCACGCAGCTCTTCGGTGACCGCATGGTCATTGCCAACGCCACCGGTTGCTCTTCAATATACGGCGGCTCGGCTCCGTCAATGCCTTACACAAAAGACAAGAACGGCCATGGTCCCGCATGGGCCAACTCACTCTTTGAGGACAATGCCGAATACGGTTTCGGGCTGGCTCTCGGAGCAAAGAGGATCAGGGAACGCATTGAGCGCCTGATGAAGGAGAACCTTGACAGCGGCCTCGCTCCTGAGACTACTGCAGCATTTAATGAGTGGATAGCCCAGAAGGAGAATTCAAGATCAGGCAGGGCAATATCTGACAAGGTCATTGCCGCCTGCGAAAAGGACAAAGCCCCGGTATGCAAAGAAATACTCGAACTGAAACAGTACCTGCTTAAGAAATCGTACTGGGTGTTCGGAGGTGACGGATGGGCTTATGACATCGGTTACGGTGGCCTTGACCATGTGCTTGCGTCAGGTGAGAACATCAATATCCTGGTGCTTGATACGGAGGTCTACTCGAACACCGGTGGCCAGGCATCTAAATCAACACCTGCCGGAGCTGTGGCCAAGTTCGCAGCCTCAGGAAAGAAGATACGCAAGAAAGACCTTGGCCAGATGGCTATGTCTTACGGTTATGTATACGTGGCCCAGGTCTCAATGGGAGCAAGCCAGAACCAGTATTTCAAGACCATACGTGAGGCAGAGGAATATGATGGCCCGTCACTGATCATAGCCTACTCACCCTGTATCAACCACGGCCTGCATCATGGCATGGGCAAATCACAGGCTCAGGCTAAGGCAGCTGTTGAAGCAGGATACTGGCACCTTTACAGGTATGACCCGCGCCTTGAGGCACAGGGCAAGAACCCGTTCCAGCTTGATTCAAAAGAACCTGACTGGAGCAAGTTCCAGGAATTCCTGAGATCAGAAGTGCGCTATACTTCACTGCTGAAAGACTTCCCGGCTGAAGCCGATGTGCTCTTCAAGGCAGCAGAGGAGAACTCAAAATGGAGGTATAATACTTACAAGAGGCTGTCGGAGATGCAGTATTCTGATGCACCTGCCGCTGCTGAAGTGAAGGAGGAATAAATCCGCATTCATACTAATTAAGGGAGCCGGATCTGCCGGCTCTCTTATTTAAATCACAAAACCTCCTCCATTCTTACACCTCCTTCCTTAACGAAAAACGATTAACAATTAACGATAAACGAATAACTTGGGAAGGGCACTGGCAATAGATTACGGAAGAAAACGGTGCGGGCTGGCAGTGACAGACCCCCTGAGAATAATTGCATCTCCCCTGGCAACAGTCGCTTCAGGAGAGCTTGAAGCATTCCTGAAGGAATATATTCCACGCGAGAATGTGACTGATGTTGTGATCGGATATCCGGTCACCGTGAACAATTTGCCCAGTGAAAGCGTAAAGTATATTGATCCGTTCATTACCAGGTTCAGGAAACTCTTCCCCGAAACATCACTGCACCTGGCAGATGAGCGGTTCACCTCTCAGATAGCCATGAGAGCAATGATTGACGGAGGCGTGAAAAAGAGCGGCAGGCGCGACAAAGCTCTGGCTGACCGTATCAGTGCGTCACTCATACTACAGTCGTGGCTCAGCAGGGAGGAAAAGACAGGTAAGAAATAAATAATGCAATGATATACCCTATTTATGTATACGGACATCCTGTACTTAGAAAGGTGGCAAAAAACATCAGCCGCGACCACCCTGGCCTTGATACGCTGATCAATGATATGTTCGAGACCATGTACAGCTCTGACGGTCTTGGCCTTGCCGCCCCGCAGATAGGAAAATCGCTGAGGCTGTTCGTCATTGACGGCGAACCGCTTGCAGAAGACCATCCCGAGATGAAAGACTTCAGGATGGCGTTCATTAACCCGCAGGTGATTGAACGTAAGGGAGAAAAAGTGCCGATGAACGAAGGATGCCTCAGCCTGCCCGGACTGCACGAAGAGGTTGACCGCGAATCGGAGATACACATTCAGTTTTATGACAGCGACTGGAATTTGCATGATGAGGTTTATAATAGTTACAAAGCCCGGGTTGTGCTCCATGAGTATGACCATCTTGACGGCATTCTCTTCCCTGATCGCCTCAGTCCGCTCCGCCGCCGTCTGATCAAAGGCAAACTGAATGACATCAGCCGCGGCAGGTTCGAAGCAAGTTACCGTACAGTGCTGCCTCAGGGTAAATAAGCACTGGTCACCTGTTGCTTTTATTTCCTGTTTGGGTTAACTTTAGAGTGTCTAAAGCTGTGACCCGTGCATTTCAGGGAGATCCCGTTCCTGAGACTGTTTGCACCCCTGTGTGCAGGCGTGATCGTAGCCGAGTATTTTCACGTGCCGGCAACTGTTTCATTGGTACTGATGGCGGTTGCCCTTGCAGTTATGACACTGCGTGTCAGGCGAAAAAGCTATTTCAGTGATATACTGTTTGGTGTTGCACTGATACTGTTCCTTGCCAGCGCCGGCTGCCTGCTGCACCTGGCGGAGAAGGGGCGCCCCGGTGAACTTGAGGATAAACGCCAGCAGATGATGATCAGGCTCTCTGAATATCCTGAGAAGGTCAACAACGGATACTCGTTCCGCGCAAAGATAATGACTGTGACCTGCAATGGCAGAAACAGCTCCCCGGAGGGCCAGCTGCTTCTTTACCTGATGACTGACGCCCTGCCTTCAGGCTGGCAGCCCGGAGACAGGCTTCTTATAAATGCTTCACCAAGGCCTGCCAAAAACAATGGCAATCCATGCGAATTCAACTACAGGCGTTACCTTGAAGGCCAGGGCATCAGGTACATGTGCTTCTTCAGGCCCTCCGATATTATTGAATATCACCATGCTGATCATCTGACAGTCAGGGAAAGATCGGTGGTGACCGCCCACCGGATGATCAGTGCTTTTGAAGCTGCGGGACTTCACGGCGATGAACTGGCATTGGTGACGGCATTCACGATCGGGAACAAGGATATGCTTGACAGGGAACAGCTCACCTCCTTCAGCCGTTCAGGCACCATGCACATCATGGCAGTATCAGGACTGCATGTTGGAATGGTCAGCCTTGGCCTGTCATTGATGCTTTTTTTCCTCAGGGGCAGGTTAAAAGTCATCAGGACAATAATAATTGTAGCAGCACTGTGGACATTTGCCTTTATCACCGGTCTGACACCGTCAGTGCTCAGGGCTACAATAATGTTCACCTTCCTGCAGGCAGGCACGCTCCTGCATCGTCAGACAACAGCCATGAATACACTCCTGGCCTCAGCCTTTATACTGACGGTGCTTCGTCCGTCAGTGATCTTTGAAGCCGGGTTCCAGCTTTCATACCTGGCCGTGGCCTTCATAATAGCATTCTATTATCCACTGTACAGGCTTATAAGGGTCAGGAACAGGCCGGTTGATTACCTGTGGCAGATGATTGCTGTATCGCTGGTGGCACAGGCCGGCACATTGTCACTGACAATAAGGCTCTTCAATATCTTCCCGCTCCTTTTCCTGGTGACAAATCTCATCGTCATCCCGTTGTCTTTTGCTGTCCTTGCCCTTGCTTTCCTGCTGATTGTTTCTTCTCCGCTGCCTCCGGTATCAGCCTTTTTTGCATTGCTGCTGGGAAAGCTCTCCGGGGCAATACTGAAGTTCACAGCCCTGACAGGCTCACTTCCGAACGGTGTTATTGAGAATATCGGTATGACTGCCCCTGAAACGATCCTGCTGACAATCACAATATCGTTACTTCTGGCTTCCTTGCTCAAAGTAATAAAAATAACACTCAAACCGTTCCTTGTTGCTGCTTCCATGTTCCTGCTGTGCGGTATAATCATCAATGCCGCGGAGAGCCGGAAAGACACTGTCATCGTCTACAACATCAAAGGAAAGGAGATGAAAGTCAGACAGTATGGCCGCAGGCTTCTTGTGACACCTGCTGACGGCCCTGTTCCCGCCGAGGTCAGGAAACATGCAGCCACCCGGAATCTAAAGATTGAGATTATTGGACCCGGATAATTTTTCTTTATGTAACTTTGCCGTGTTTTTATCACAGCAACATGAGAATAGTTATTGCAGGTGCCGGCGAGGTGGGAACACATCTTGCGAAGATGCTCTCACAGAGTGAACACGAGATAATACTTATCGATTCCGAGGAGGAGAGGCTTAAACCGGTCGACAGCTCTATCGATGTCCTTACTTATGAAGGATCAGCCACCTCTATCAACCTGCTCAGTGAGGCAATAAAGAAAAATACGGACCTGTTCATAGCCGTCACCCATTATGAGGACACGAATATCTCTTCTGCCATTCTTGCAAAGAAACTGGGTGCAAGGAAGGTCATTGCACGTATTGACAACATGCAGTATCTTGATCGTGGGAACAAGGAAATCTTCAGGGAGCTGGGCATTGATCACCTTATATATCCCGAGCTGATAGCTGCAAAGGAGGTCATCAGCCTGCTGAAGGAGACAGGCACCACCGAGTTTATGGACTTTGCCGGCGGGCTGCTTTCCCTTTATGTACAGAAGCTCGAAAAGAATGCCCCGGTTGTCAACAGGAGCCTTGAGGAGGTCGCCTCGTCGCTGGGCATGGTTGAATACCGTGCTGTCGCCATCAAGAGAGATGAAAAAACGATCATCCCGCGGGGCAAGGAGGAATTTCATGACGGTGACCTGGCATACGTTATTTCAACACGTGACGGTATCTCTGACATGATGAAGTTCTCAGGGAAGAGGAACGTTAATGCGCGCAGCATAATGATACTCGGCGGAAGCCGCATCGGCCGGCATGTCGCGCTCAACCTGCAGCACGACTGCCAGGTGAAGCTGATAGACAATAACCTCGAGAAGTGCCAGTCGCTTGCCGAGACCCTTGAGGAGACACTTATCATTAACGGCGATGGCCGCGACGGTAACCTTCTTTCCGAGGAGGGACTTCAGAATATGGATGCCTTCGTTGCCGTGACGGGTAACTCTGAGACGAACATCCTTTCATGCCTGCTGGCAAAAAAAATAGGTGTGATGAAGACCATTGCCGAGGTTGAGAACATGGAATACATCAACCTGGCTGAGAACTCAGGCATAGACACCATCATCAACAAGAAGATAGCCACTGCAAGCCGTATCTTCCGGCATACAATGAATCCCAATGTGACACAGGTCAAGATGATGACAGGTACCGAGGCTGAGGTGATTGAGTATAATGTACCGGAGAATGCGCGCATCACTGACGGCCCGCTGAGACTGATAGACTTTCCCAAGGATGCCATTGTGGGCGGAGGCATCCGTAATTATAAGGCATTCATTGCCACAGGTGACACTCTTATCAAGGCAGGTGACAAGGTTGTTGTCTTCGCCCTGCCATCGGCATTTGACAAGCTGAACAAGTTCTTCTCCGGCGACCGTAAATAAAAGCCTGAAAGTCCATAAAGTCTTAAAGTCAAAAAGAAGGGCCTTTACAGACTTTCGACTTTCTACTTTCTACTCCATGCTCCATGCCCCATGCTCCATGCCCTCACTACTGCCTTACAATTCCAGCACGCCTTTCCCCTGCCTCAGTATAACAGGTTCGTGGCCGGTACAGTCAACCACAGTTGAGGGCTCATTGCCCCCGAAGCCACCGTCAACCACCAGGTCTGCAAAGTCATAGTATTTCTCATGAATGAGCTCCGGGTCAGTGATATATTCAATGATCTCGTCATCCTCATGGATAGATGTCGTCATCAGCGGCCTCCCGAGGTCTCTTACTATCTCGAGGGTGATGTTGTTGTCAGGAATACGGATTCCGAGTGTCTTCTTCCTGTGCCTGAATATGACAGGGATCTGGTTGTTTGCCGGAACGATGAAGGTAAACGGCCCCGGAAGGTTGCGCTTCAGCAGCTTGAAAAGATTATTGTCATGTATGATTGTATACTCCGAAAGCTGGCTCATTGATGAGAAGATCATTGACATGTCAGGATTCCCCGGGTTAAGTCCCTTGAACCTTGCTATCTTCTCAATGGTTTTTCCGGCCCTGATATCGCATCCCATGGCATAAATGGTATCAGTGGGATAGATTACTATCCCTCCCTGCTCAAGCACCCATGTCACCTTGCGGATGTAGTCGGCATTCGGATTCTCAGGATAAATCTTTATAAGCATTAATTTGTCAGAAAAGAGGTCAAATATATAAAGTCTGCTTGTAGAAAAAAAGAAGGGTAAGCTACTCATATCGCACCGCTACAACCTTCTACCCTTGCTGCCTTCCGACCCTGGGGGAGTTCAAAGGGAGCTGGTCGTATGAGACTTACCCTGTGCAAAAATACTAACTTTTATGTCCTGCACCAAATATTGGTTCATGATTTAGAGACCTCAGCCGATATTCTTAAAATAGACTATATTTGCTAGCATAATTTAAAAACCCAGCAAAATGGAAGTAAAAAGATCAATATGGAAAGAGACCCTTAATTACGGAATTATTCTGGGTCTTATTTCCGTAGGCCTGTCGGTATTGACATACATGTTTGACCTGACCTTCAAGACATGGATCATGTGGCCTACCATATTGCTAAACGTTGTGATTCTTTACCTGCTGCTTCGCTCCTATCGCGACCATTATAATAACGGATACATCACTTACGGCAAATCTGTTGGCGCAGGTGTCATTATCAGCCTCTATGCCATGATCATCTCTGCCATCTATATATATGTTCTGTACGCCTTCATTGATCCGGGACTGACAGAAAAGTCACTGGCATTTGCCGAAGAGAGAATTCGGACGAGGATGGCAGCAAGGGGCCTGCCGGAAGGATCACTTGATTCCATGATGGAAAGGCAAGCCAAGATGATGACCCCATGGTTCACTTCACTTATGGCAGTCATAAACGGCGTATTTACCGGACTGTTAATGTCACTCATCGTTTCATTGTTTGTTATGAAGTCAGGCAATCCCCTGCTTGAAGAAGCAGTGGAAGAACCAAAGGAATAATGGATCTCTCCGTAGTAGTTCCCGCCTTTAATGAGGCTGAGTCGCTGCCTGAGCTGGCAGAATGGGTTGATAAAGTATGCACTTCATCATCAATTGATTATGAGCTGATAGTCATTGATGACGGCAGCTCAGACAATACCTGGGAGGTACTTCAGCATCTTGCAGCAAAGAACAGTAACATCAGGTGCGTAAGGTTCCGCCGCAATTATGGCAAGGCTGCCGCACTGCAGACAGGCTTCGAAGCTTCGGCAGGAGATGTGGTGATAACCATGGACGCTGACCTGCAGGACAGTCCTGACGAGATACCTGAACTTGTCAGCATGATCCGCAAAGAGGGGTATCATATAGTCTCAGGCTGGAAGAAGAAAAGGTATGATCCGCTAATTAAACGGACTACCTCAAAACTCTACAACTATACCGCCAGGAAATTCTCCGGTATCAGGCTTCATGACTTCAACTGCGGGCTGAAAGCATATGATGGCGAGGTGGTCAGAAGCATCGAGGTCTATGGTGAGATGCACAGGTACATACCTCTTCTGGCCAGGGAAGCAGGGTTTGGAAAGATCGGTGAGAAGATCGTCCAGCACAGGCCCCGCAAGTACGGTGTCACCAAGTACGGGCTCGACAGGTTCATGAAGGGTTATCTTGACATGCTGACCATCAGCTTTATCACGCGCTTCGGCAAGAGCCCGATGCACCTGTTCGGCACCCTCGGAACGCTGATGTTCATTACAGGTTTTGCTATGGCACTCTACCTGGGTATTCGCAAGCTGGTCTTTATACATCAGGGTCTGAGGGCTCCTCTGGTGACTGACAGTCCATTTTTCTACATCGCCCTTGCAGTGATGATCATCGGATCGTTCCTTTTCCTTACGGGATTCCTCGCCGAACTCATCAACCGCCGTTCACCTGAAAGGAACAAGTACCTGATCAGGGATAAGATCAATCTGGTCTGAGGGTCTGAGGTCTGTTTGGTTCAGGGTGCAAGGTGCAAGGTACAAGGTACAAGGTGCAAGGTACAAGGTTCAGGCCGAAGGCACTGACCGACGAAGGAGCGTCAGTGGTTCAGCGTTCAGGGTTCACGCCATGCCCCATGCCCCATGCTCC